>JAEEGL011793344.1_pt1 | contig 15472 bp, 10 predicted proteins | sample 9134231 | NCBI WGS metagenome assembly JAEEGL01 (sample SAMN16246548, study PRJNA631951) | gut metagenome | biome: gut microbiome; feature: rumen; material: fiber-attached | host: Bos | place: Iran: Karaj | collected 2018-10
GAAGACCGTCGTCAGTATCTTGCTGCTGCTATGGAGCTTAATAAAAAAGGAAAAGCAAAGTTTGCAAACTCTAAAAAACTGGAAATTAACAAATTCTTCCATAATTATCTTATGCAGTATTTTGAAAACGTTGTAATTCCAAAAAAATGGCGTTTTGTAGAAAAACTTCCGAGCGATATTCAGGGAAAAAAACACAAAGAAGATATTATTGCCCTTTTTGAATAAAAAAAATTTTTCTTATTTGTAAAGTTGGTGTAAACTTAGTATTAGGATTTGTGAGGTTCTATGGGCGATAAACTGAACCCGAAAGTCGTAAAATACTTTTTTACAGTCATACTTTCTGCAGTTGCAAGTATTCTGATTGTTTTTGTAACATCTGTTTTTTTCTCAAAAGTTATGAGAGTTTATCGTAATAACCACTTTAATACCATTAAGCTGGTGGCAGATGGTTATGCAAAAGTTGCAGACGAAAAACTAAAATCCTATAATTCTATACTTAATGCTGTTTACGACGAAGACGTTTTTTCAAAAGGTTCAACTCTAGATATTATTTATCATCTTACCCAGAATAAATACCGCCTTCCTTCTGAATGCTTAGATCTTTTTTATTTTGATGAACAAGGTATTGCAAATGATATTAATGGAAATTCTCAATCAATAGCAGAGCGGGATTATTATCAGGCAATTATTTATTCGGGTTCAAAATCTTTTATAACCGGTGCCCAGGGGTTAAAAATCGACGGAAGTAATGCCTTTATCATGGTTAGGCCAGTTTATTCTACCAGCGGGCAGGTAAAAGGTGGAGTTGGCTGTATTGTAGATTTGTATAAGTTTGAAGAAGTTTTCCATGATATAAATGTGCTTGGAATAGGTGCTATTTCCATCATAGATAAATACGGAAAATTTGTTATACACGAAGATCACGATTTAATCGGAAATACGTATACACCGCAAGATGAGCGATTCAAACATTATTCAACATTAAATTTAGCAAAGAATAAGTCTGGAATAGCTCTTTTTGAAGACGAAAACGGAACATCTTTTTCTTTATTTTACAGTTTGATTCCATTTTCAGGCTGGGTTTTAACTTTTGCGCTTCCTACAAATATTAAAAAAATGGAACAGGAACGCAGGCTTTTGAATCTTATAATGATTATTTCTTCTACGGCCATTTTGTTTATTCTCTTTTTTGGCGAAATGATGACCATAGATCTATTCCAGAAAAAAGCTCTTCTGTTCGTTGATTTTGATCCTGTTACGGGGCTTTGGTCTCAAGACCGTTTTGTTCACGAAGCAGATAAATTAATCCGCCGGCGCGAAAATCAAAAATATATGCTTATAGACAGCGATGTTATGGGTTATAGGTATATTGGCCAAAAGCACGGTGATACTGAATTAAAAAATCTTTTAAAATTTATTGGAAAAGAAATAAGTAAAACAGCAGAACTTTATCAGGGAATCTGCTGTCATGGTTCTTCTGACCATTTTTACATGTTCTTTAAAATTTCCAGCGTAAAAAATGGAATGAAAATTTTTAAGACGCATGCACTTGATGAACTTTCTATTACAGACAGCTATAAAATTCCTTTTGTGCTTAAGTTTGGAATTGCTTTTGTTTTGCCAGAGGATAAATACAAAAATCTTTCTGTTTCTACGCTTATTGGACAGGCTTCAATTGCGCAAAAAAATATCCGCAAAGATTCAGAGATTTTTTATTCAATTTATGATTCAAAATTCTTGCGTCGTGTTCAGGACGAATACTTCTTAGAAAGTCAGGCAGAAAAGGCTCTTAAAAATCGCGAATTTTTTGTTCAGTATCAGCCAAAAGTTAATCTTAAAACAGAAAAACTTTGTGGTGCAGAAGCATTAGTGCGCTGGAATCATCCGGAACGTGGAGTTATTCCTCCAAACGATTTTATTCCTCTTTTTGAGCGCACAGGTTTTGTTACTAAACTTGATTTTTATGTTTACGAAGAAGTTCTTAAGTTCCTGGATGCACGCATTAAGGCTGGTCTTCCTGTTGTGCAGATTAGTGTAAACATGAGCCGCAATCATAATAAGCCAGAAAAATTTATCAGCGATTTTATGGCTGTGTTTAACAAGTATAATGTTCCTGCAAAGTATGTTCAGGTAGAAATCCTGGAACGTTCTTTTACAGAAAATACAATTCTTGCAGAAATTACAAACCGTCTGCATGATCATGGTTTTACAGTTGCTATGGACGACTTTGGAACTGGCGAAAGTTCTCTTTCTATGCTTACTCAGGTTCCAATTGATGTTCTTAAGTTTGACAGAAGCTTTTTACTTTCTGCAACAAATTCTAACGGAGAGATTGAACGTCGTTCTGCTGGTTTTATTGAATCTTTTATTGGGCTAGGCAAACGACTGGAAAAAGAAACTGTTTTTGAAGGAGTAGAAACTGAAAGTCAGCGAGACTTTCTTCGCGTAATTGATTGTGATTGTGTTCAGGGATATTTTTATTCAAAACCGCTCAATCAAACTGATTTTGAAAACTACATCAAGCTGCATGTCTAGAATATATCAAGAAATATGTATATGATACACATATACTATCAACACGTGTAAATCGCATGGAGGATTTATGAAAAGATTAGTGATTGTATTGGGAGCACTTGCACTTACTTTTAGCAGTGCTTTTGCAAAAGCGAATTCTGCTGCAGATGGCGTAAAGCAGAATATTCTTGTTGAGCCGGTAAATGGCCTTGCCCATGATTTTATCCGGGGTGTGGATATCAGTTCTCTTGCTGATATTGAAAAAGCTGGTGGTAAATTTTACAACGACAATGGAAAAGAAGAAGATCTTTTTAAGATTTTAAAGGACCATGGTGTAAACTGGGTTCGCCTTCGTGTATGGAATAATCCAACTTATGCAGATAACTACAAAGATCCATATACTGGAAAATCTGCTAAAAAAGGTCAGGCTTATGGTGGTGGAACTAACAGCGTAGTTAATGACATTCCATTGGCAAGACGCGCTAAGGCAGCTGGCCTTAAACTGTTAATCGACTTCCATTACAGCGACAGCTGGGCGGATCCTGCAAAACAGCACATGCCACAGGATTGGGTTGGTCTTAGCGACAAAAAACTTAATTCAGCTGTAGAAGCATTTACACGCGATTCTATTAAGAAATTTATAGAAGCTGGTGCCCGTCCTGATATGGTTCAGATTGGTAACGAGCTTAATAACGGTTTTATGTGGCCGCTCGGAAAAATCTGGGGTAACGATGGCGAAAAAGTCGGCGGATTCCCAGGCTTTACACGTCTTTTGACATCAGCTTCAAAAGGTGTTCGCGAAGCACAGGGTAATAGAGCAAAAATTCAGATTGTAGTTCACCTTGCAGATGGAACCAACAACGATCTTTATCACACAGTTTTTGATGAAGTTGTAAAAGCTAATGTTGATTTTGATGTAATTGGTCTTTCTTATTATAACTACTGGCATGGGGCAACAGGTTTGCTTAAACGCAATATGAACGATTTGAGCAAAGTTTACGGAAAGAATGTTTGTGTAATGGAAACAGCCTATGCCTTCACCGAAGATGACGGCGATGATCAGGGAAACGCTTTCCAGGTTTACAGTGGAGACAGCGAAGGTTATCTTCCAAGCGTTCAGGGCCAGGCAACAGCAATCCGCGACGTAATCAATGTTGTTGCATCAGTTCCTAACGGACTTGGTGTATTCTACTGGGAGCCGGCATGGATTCCTGTAAAAGGCGCAGGACTTTCTGCTACAGAAGGCGACACCTGGGAAAACCAGGGTATGTTCGACTTTAAAGGCCGTGCACTTCCTTCTCTTTCAGTATGGAATCTTGTAGGCGGAAAAGGCGAAGTTACAAACAAATGGGGTGGTAGTGCAAAAGTTGGTTCAGGCTTTACACCATATGCACAGAGTGAACCAATTACTATTACTACAACTCCTGGCAAAGAACCTGCTCTTCCTTCATTTAATAAGATTCTCTTTACAAATGATAAAGAAAACAAAATCCAGGTAATCTGGGAAAAACACGACTGGAAGGCAGAAACAAAGCCAAGAACTTTTGAACTTAAAGGCCGAATTACAGGTACAGAATTTGTTCCGGTTGCAAAAGTAACAATTTCTCAGAACCTTAATCTTGTAGAAGACAGTTCTTTTGAAAGCGGAAATTTTGGAAAATGGACTTTGGATGGTGATGGTGCAGCCAACTTTATTGAAAACAATAAAGGAAACGCAAAGACTGGAAAATACACCTATAAATACTGGCTTGGAACAGGATTCAAATCAACTTTGCGTCAGACGTTCACAGGTCTTGAGAACGGCACTTACGAAGCAAGCATCTGGGCAATGGGTGGCGGCGGAGAAAACGAAATCAGCTTCCGCGCTACAAACTTTGACGGTGCAAAAGTAGAAAGTGTAGCTGTTGTAAATACAGGCTGGAAAAACTGGAATCAGTACAAAATCCGTATTCCTGTAAAAGAAAACAAACTTACCCTCGAAATTTTCCTTAATACTAACAATGGAAACTGGGGAAACTTTGACGATGTGGAGCTGTTTAAGGTAGAATAGACCTTAGCTATGGAAAAAAAACAGATCACACAAAACGATGTTGCGCGCGAAGCTGGAGTAACGCGCAGCATGGTAAGTTATGTAATAAATGGGACAGAAGGACGTTCAGTTGCGCCAGAAACACGACAGCGTATTCTGGATGTAATTGAACGTCTTGGTTACCGTCCAAATAAAGCCGCTCAGGCATTGCAGCAGGGCGATGTTGCATTTGCTTCTAAAAGAATTGGAGTCATTCTCCGCGACTCTGATTTATTCCGTCGTCCTTACTATGCAGAAATCCTTGCAGGAATTCATACCGCTGCATATCTTCACAATTACAAAATAGTATTTATCCGCTTTTTTGAAGAGTTTAAAGATCCGGTGCTATTTAATGAACTCATTCACGCAGAAGAAATTGGAGGCCTTATTCTTATTGCAACTGACCAATGCTTTAAGGGAACCGAAGATACCGAACTTGTTCGCCGAATGAAAGAGCGTATTAAAAAAATTGTATGCCTTGACTGGAAGTTTGAAGGCCTTTCCAGCGTGAGTTTTGACCGTCAGCTGGCTGCCAAAAAAGCCGCCCTTCACGCAATTAATAAAGGTTTTACAAATATTGCATACGTTGGCGAAGTTGATGAACGCGTTAAAGGTGTAGAAGACGCTCTTATGGAAAAAAATATTTCCATTACAGAGTATAGAACGCTTGTTTTTGGTGCTTATGATATGGCAAGCGGTTACGAAGCTATCAAGAAAATCAGGGATGGCGGGCGAGTGCCACGGGCAATTGTCTGCGGATCCGACGAAGTTGCCTATGGCGTTTTGTGCCACCTGAACGAACTGAATATTTTAGTTCCCGAACAGGTAGCTGTCATCAGCATAGATGACCTGGAAACTTCTTCCTACATAACTCCGCCCCTTACCACCGTAAATGTTCATAAACAGGGCATGGGGCAGAAGGCTGTAGAAATGATCGTTAACGGCACTGCAGGGCAAGATGATAAAGCCCAGCAGATTGAATTGCCTACAGAACTTGTAGAACGTTCAAGCTCTTAAAATTCTTAGAAGACAAGTTCAATACTTTTAATTTTTCCGCTTCTTCCAAACAGCGCTTTGGTTTCTTCTAGTGTCAGCGAGTTACCGGAACGTTTTGCTCCGTTCACGCAGATAGAAGCCTTATCAGCATCTACAGTAGCGCTCTTGCTGCTAAAGCTGTAAGTTACAGGAACACCGCACCAAGTAAAGCTCAAAGTGCCGATTTCCTTAATCTCACTGTCTTTAAGAATAAGCGGGCTAAATATAGCTTTTCCGTCTTCTACGTTTACACCTAGTTCACCAAAGCGTGTAAGAACTTCTTCTTTTACCTGACCAGTCATACCAGGCTGTTTTGCGCCCTGTCCGCTTGGGGTGTGTGAATAAGGATCAGCTGGGAATGCACCGTAAAGCTCAGGACTCTTGTTGTAGCCAAGCCCGCTGCGAACAGCGTAGTAAGATTCTGTAAGCTTTTTAACGTTATCTTTTTCACCAAGTTTTTCTGCCTTAAGAATATTTTCTTGAACTGCAAGCAAAAGTTTAGAAACCATGTGCCAGTAAATACTTCCAAGCCCTTCGTAAGCGTAGAACGTGCCTGAACGGCCGGTAAAGCTCTGATGATTAAATGTTTTTTCGTAAAGTTCAAGCAGAGCCTTCTGTTCTGCCTCTGTAGGACGGTTTTCTTCTTTCTGAGCTGCAATAAAATCCTTAATTACATTTGAGTTTCTAAAAGAAGGATTAAAGTGATAAACGCCGTTTACATCTTTTTCCATGTAAAGAGTACCTGTGCGTGCGATCAGCGCTTCCAGAGGCTTTTCATCAGCCGCTTTTACGCAGTTTTTCTTCTGGAATGGTGGCAGCTCTTTGTTAGGGTAAAGCATAAATGAATGCTGACGAGTTTCGTACATTGCGCTCTTCTGAAGGGACTCCACCACGCTCTGTGCCTCAGCCGGGCTAAGCAAATCAGAAGAAAGAATTGCAACCTGACCTTCGAGCATTGGCTGAAGGTATACAATCTCCATTCCGCTGTCTGTAATCTTTACAGTGTTGTAAGAATGGTAAAGCCCGTCATCGCGGCGGTTCAGCTTAATTGTAAGTTCAACAAGACGGTTGAATGCGCTAAGGGCTGTCAAAATCTCATCAGAAGTGATTTTTTCTTCTCCGTCAGAATAGCCGTTAGCGTAGAAGGCATTTCTTTCTGCTTCAAAAATGCGTTCAGCCTTATCTGTAAAGGCTTTGCGTTCTGCAGCGTTTTCAGAAGCCTTTTTAAGGTCTGCTCCAGTGTAAAGTGCAGCAAGTGCGCTCAAGGCAGTCTTAATTGCTTTAGGAACAGAAAATTCCTTTACGCTGCTTTGTGTGTACAAAGTTTCAAGCAGGTGGATATAGCGGTAGAGGTAACACAAAGTAACAACAGAAAGTCCGTAGCCTGCAAGAGCGTTGTTTGCATCGTTCCATTCAGGGCGCTGAGTGTTCAGCCAGATTCCTCCGCCTGGTACAAGATTTGCAATTTTTGTAATTACAATCTGCAGGGCCTTTGCAGTAAAACTTAAGAGGTAAGGATTGTTGTCGCTTCCCAGAATAAGTTTTGCATCAGAGCCGCGCTGTTTTGTTTCGTTCTGAAGTTTGTTGCTCAGTTCGCGGTCAAAGAAGATTGTATTACGAGGATCTTTTACAATTTCGTCATAAGCTTTAATACGGTAAGGAACATTTGCGCTTGTGTAGATTTTTTCATCAAGGTTTTCCAAAGCCGATTTTTTATCAGTCTTATAAAGGAATTCCAAAAGTTTTGCAAAGTAGATTACCTGATGGTCTCCCCAGTAACCAATAAATGCCCATGGATTATTAGGATCAGGGATTTCCCAGTCAATTCCCGCACGGTTGATTTTATACGGATTGTAACCGTCTGCAGTCATAGCGTTCAGGAATTTTACACACATATTTTTAATGTAAACAGGATAAGACCACGAAAGTGCCTCCCAGTTCTGGAAGATGTCTCGCCAGTTTCCTTCGTAATTCAAAATAGGATTACCGTCTGCATCACGAAGTTTAATAGAGAAGATATTCCAAGGACGGCTAGGGTCACCATGACGACGGCTAAAGGTCAAAGGCATGTATTCAAAGAAAAGTCTGGAAACCTGAGGGTTACCGTGTTTTTCTACAACATCAATAAGTTCTGTGTAAGTAACATCAGCTTTTCCTGCATCTTTAAACGGTTTTACAAGAGCCTGTACTTCGCTTACAAGACCTTTATTTCTCTGTTCAATGAATACAATAAAGTCATCAAGCCCAATCTTTCCCTGATTGCAGAAAATACCACCACGCATAATGTTGAACATAACGTTTTGCTGATGGTGAACACAGTTCATAGTATCTGCTGTCTGCTGAATACCATCTGCATCGCCAAGGTACTGAGCCATAAGAGAATCGCAGGCCTTAATGTCTTCTTCCAAAAGTTTAAGCGCCGCTTTTCTGTCTTTAATCTTTGTCTTAAGGTTTTCAATTTTTGCAAGAGCAAGGTAAGTATCAAATACCTGGTACCATTTTTCCTGACTTGCATCACCAGCACCGTTTGCCTCCAGTTTAATCTTCTTGCAGATAAAACATGAAGAACGCTGACCTTTTGTAACAACATCAGTTGTAAAATCAGAAGCAGTCATAAGCTTTGTGCTGTTTGCAAACTGTTCTGGTGCGTCTGTAGCAAGAATAATTTTATCGTCAGTTGTAAACCAGCTTACGTTTGCTAAAAGGCCTTCGCTAGGTTCAGCCTTATCAGAAAGCATAGAAGAAAGACCAAACAAAGCAATGTTTCCGTCAGGATCCAGATCAGTCTTTTTGTAAGCGTCTAAAAGACAGCTGTTAGAATTCTGTAAATCAGAACTTGCGCAGGCAGGCATAATATTCTGAGCACCATCAAGCACGCTAAGTTCAACAGTCTTATCACCCAGATTTTTGATTACAGCGCTTTTTACAAGGCCAAAGTTTTCACAGGAAGTCCATCCCAAACGGAAGCTAAGATTTAATTTAGTATTAACTTCTTCAAACCAAACAGCAGTTCCATTGTAATTTTTGTAAATATTGAACTGCGAAGTACCCTCCATCAGTTTTTTTACAGAAGGTGAAGCATTAAAGTAGCCAAACGGTTCCCAAACTTCAATTCCATCATCAGTTTTTACAGCAACGCTGGCGTAATTTCCTGTGTAAGCACGGGCGTCGTGAACTTTGTCTGCAGTGTAGTATGGAAAAAGCGCGTGATTGCTGTCAATTCGTCCAGCTGTAATACCACCCTGAGACCAGCAGAAATTCCAGATGTCTGACGCGCTGGTAATAGTCATAAAGAAATTTTCCATACAGTCGTAGTTCTCAATTTTGTAAACAGGAACTCCGTCCAACTCAGTAAAAAATCCTTTTACTTCTTTTTTCATAAAAATCCTCAATTGTTAGGCAATCGGTTGCCTAGAGTTATATTTTTAAAATACTCTAGAGGTTTTTTGTTGTCAAGAGAAGAAAAGAAAATAAAAAAGAATTATGGGTACATTCCTCACTTCGCTCACTCTTACAATCCCTTGTGCAGTTTAAAATATGACTTACTTTTTCTTTAAGTAGCGGGAAACAAATCTTCCATGCTATAATTTTATTATGTTTTCTACCAAATCCGAAATAACTCAAAATCTTTTTAATCTCCAGGACATTGCTTACCGCGACTTTCAGGCAAAATTGATTCCTACGGTTGCGCCAGAAACTGTAATTGGTGTACGAACTCCAGCTTTACGTGCGTTTGCAAAACAATTAATAAAAGATGCTGCCAGTGATAAAGAAACCGCCTCTGCAGTTAAAGACTTTCTTTCTGAGCTACCTCATAAATATTATGACGAAAATCAGCTGCACGCATTTATTCTTAGCGAAGAAAAAGATTATGATTCCTGCATTTCAGGATTGAAAAACTTTCTTCCTTATGTTGATAACTGGGCAACCTGCGACACTCTTATACCCAAAGTACTAAAAAAGCAAAAATATCACGAAAACGTTTTAGTAAAAATTAACGACTGGATTCAATCATCACATACTTATACGGTCCGCTATGCCATTGGAACGCTTATGCGCTTCTTTCTGGATGATGAGTTTAATAGTGAATATCTGGAAAAAGTAGCCGCCGTTCAGTCAGATGAGTATTACATCAAAATGATGGTCGCCTGGTATTTTGCAACGGCGCTTGCAAAACAGTGGGATGCAACGCTGCCTTTTATAAAAGAAAAACGTCTTGAAGTGTGGACACACAACAAGACGATTCAAAAAGCCATAGAAAGTTATAGAATTACTCCAGAACAGAAAGACCTGCTAAGAGGATTGAAGCTTTAATTTTTATTTCTGTTGGCGAAATTAGCCAAGCCTCTCTTAAACTGCGGAATGCGGGCGCATGTTACACTGTCCCAGCCATCACGGTCGCCGCGTTTTAAGAAGTGGTAGGCAACACCCGCAATCATAGCACCGTTATCACCGCAGAGCTTGAGAGGCGGGAAGATGCAGTTCAAATCAGTGCGTTCTGCCAGAAGTGAACGAAGTCGTGAGTTTGCAGCAACTCCACCACCTGCAACAACTGTTGTAAGACCAGTGTCTTCTACCGCACGGAAGAGTCGTGAAGTTAAAGTCTTGCAGGCTGTTTCCTGGAAGGCGGCACACATATTTTCTTTAGAATGTTCGTATCCTTCGTTCCAGAACATATCACACTGGTGAATTACGGCAGTTTTCAGACCAGAAAAGCTTACATCATAGCGATGTTCTTTGTTATCAAGCTTAGGAACAGGGAAACTTGCAGCTCTTGCATCCCCCTTTTTAGCAAGATTATCAATAATAACTCCTCCAGGGTAACCCAAACCGTAAAATTTGCTCACTTTATCAAAAGCTTCACCCACAGAATCGTCAACTGTAGTTCCCAAAATCTCAAGATCATCAAAATTATTAACCTTACAGATAATACTGTGTCCACCGCTAACAAGAAGTCCCAGATAAGGATATTGAATGTCATTTACAAGGTGAGCAGCATAAAGATGACCAAGCATATGGTTTACTGCAAGAAAAGGTTTATTCAAAGACCACGCAAGAGTTTTTGCAAACGTAAAGCCAACCATCAGTGAGCCCATAAGGCCCGGACGGTTTGTAGCAGCAATTGCATCAATATCATCAAAAGTAAGTTTAGCTTCTTCCAGCGCCTGACGTACAACCGGCAAAATCCATTCAACATGCTTACGGCTTGCAATCTCTGGCACAACGCCCTTATAAATCTGATGGAACGGAATCTGGGTTGCTACAACGTTGCTCAAAATTGTTTTTCCGTCTTCAACGATAGCGCAGGCTGTTTCATCACAGGATGATTCAATTCCTAAAACTTTCATACTATTCCTCTAAATTATCTCTTTAATCCACGGCATTCTGAAACCGTTTTGAACTTATATCCCTTCTCCAAAAGTTCAGGGTAAACTTCCATTAAGGCAGCTGGCAAAAAGTCAGCCGACCAGATATGACCTATCATTATAACAACGCCGTCGCGGTTTGCAATATCAAGATTTTTACGAATTTCAGCTACAACGTTGTCGCGGGTTTTTACGTTATCCAAGAAACGCCCGTTACGTTCATAATATGACAAACCAAGCGCACTTGCAACGGCAGGCACAGTGGTGTTCACGTTAGTGCGCGAATCCAAAAAGTAGATACCGTTTTCAGATGCATACTTCAAAACTGTTTCCATTTTTTCTGCATCAGCCGTAATCAGCGACCCTTCATGATTGTTAAAGCCCGCAATCGGCCCGATTTCCGAAATATTCTGATAAAGCATAGCCTTAATCTGTCTTTCATCCATTTGCGGAGTGATTGCACCCGGCCCCGGATTTACCCCTGTATTTATAGCCTGCATTGGCTGATGCAGCATAAGTTCTTTTCCGCTGGAACGAACTTTTGCAGCCGATTCTTTTGAGTGCGTCAGTTGAGGAAGCACCGCAATAGTAACCGGAAATGGCAGATCAAGGAATTTCTGCAGATGAACAAGATTCTGACCGCCGTCATCCAAAAGAATTACAAGCTGAGCCCCGTTTTTAGCCTGCGGAAAGTTGAATTTTGATGCAGTTGCAGGTGCGGTTGAAGGTACTTGAGTCTGCGAAGGTGTTTTATCCGCTGTAGAAGGCACCTGTGGCTGGGCAGAAGGTGTCTGAGATGGCAATTTAGTCTCTGTATTAGGTGTTCTAACAGGTTCCTCTTCCTTTTTAGGCGGAGTAACAGGCTTAGAAGTCTTTTCAGGCTCCTTTTTTACAGCTTTCTGAGCATTTTTTTCTGTTTTTGCCTGAATGTTTTTCTTTTCTTCCGCCTTTTTCTTAGCTACAAGTTCAGTCTGTTTTCTCGCCGCAGCAATCTGCTCAGCCTTTTCTTTTTCTGCGCGAGCCTTATCAGCCTTAGCTTTTTCCTCAGCCCTGTGTTTTTCTTCCGCCTTACGAGCTTCTTCTTTCTTCAAATCTTCCTGTTTTTTCTGCTCAGCCAGAAAAGTCTGTTGCTTATCCCATGCCCGTTGATTAATTGCCGTACTTACAACCAGTAATCCCATGCAAATAGCAATAATTGCCGCACACAAAATAATAATTTTATAAGGAGCAATATAAACCTTTCCTTTTTTAGTGCGTTTTTTCTGAGTTCGTCGTGATTTTGTCGTAGTTTTACCTTTAGAAGCACGCTTTTGAGCCATATTCTTTTATTTTATAGTTTTATGAAGGTATTTGCAAATTATGAAAAAAGAATAAATGGCTTGCGGTCATGCTTCGCTCCCTCCGCCAGTTTCTCCTGTTTAAAAACACAAAACCGTCGAAGTTTCCCTCGACGGTTCTTAGGCTTCCAGCCACTTGCGCAGCAAGTGTTAGGAGGTTAGAAGCCTTCGGAAGTTGGAGTTTTCGTTACGACCTCCGCATTACGCAGTCAAAGCCTTAATTTCAATCTTTTTAGGTGCTTCACTAGCTTTTTTCTGCATCAAAATAGTCAAAACACCGTTCTTAAAGTTAGCCGAAACATTTTCAGTATCAACATCCTTTGGCAGAACAAAGCGGCGTTCAAAGCTGCTTGTGCGTCGTTCTTTAAGAATGTATTTTCCAGCCTTCTTCTCTTCTTTCTTTTCCTCTTTCAGCTCTTCTTTAGAAGAAGTAATAGTCAAATTGTTCTGGTCAAGCTCAATATTTACGTCTTTTTCAGTACGACCAGGCAAATCCATCTCAAGAGTGTAACTCTTTTCGTCCTCCTCAATGTCAACTTTTGGAGTAGAAGCTGTTACATGGCACATTGCAGGTGTGTCAAACACGTCATTGAAAAGTGAATTGATAAGTGAAAGTTCGTTCATATCGTACCTCGATTTTTTTTAAGGGAGCTCATACAAGTTCCCAGATTTTTCACTTAATATATAGCAATATTCGTGCCAACTTTGCGAGGTATATAAAAATTTAAGAAAAATTTCGTAAATTTTTGGGCGAGACTCCCTATTAACCGTTCTTGCGGGGTTCCACTGCCGTTCCAGCCGCCTCCGCTGCGCTCCGGCGGCCGCTTCGCGTCCCTCCAGCCCGGCGCATGCTGCCCCATAAATCCGCCAGTTTTTACTCCGTTTCGGGAGATTTTCCTCAAATTTACCCTGAAAATAAAGTTTATTGGGTAAATTTGACACATTAAATTGTTTCTTTTCGACACGGATACTTTTTAATCAATTATTTTATAATCACTATCCGCGATAATCCGTGTTTATCCGTTTAATCCGTGTCAAAAAAAAATCTGCGCCCTTTCTGCGGCTATTTTCCAAACACAGCCTTCACAAGCTGCTTGATATTTTCAACTTTTACACAGTCTTTTTCGCCTTCAGGGCAAAGAACATCGTTAAAACCAAGCTGCTGAGCTGCCTTAATGCGGTTCTTAGCCTTCGTAACAGGTCGAATTTCTCCCGCAAGGCTCAGTTCCCCGAACACAACCGTCTGATTTTTAATAGCAATATCAGTTCTTGCAGAATAAAGTGCCGCCGCCAGCGCTGCATCAATAGAACTTTCTGTAAGTCGTACACCACCTGCAACGTTCACATAAATATCCTGGTCACTGAATCTAAGACCACAGCGCTTTTCCAGAACAGCTGCTACACGGGCAACCCGGCCAGAATCAACTTTTTCGCTGTAAATTCGGCTTATGCTGGCTTTAGCGGGTACGGTAAGCGCCTGAATTTCTACTAAAAATACACGACTTCCTTCAAAAACAGGAGTGCAGGCAACTCCTGCCGGCTGATTTTCTGTTCTTTTTGTTAAAAACAAAGTTGTAGGATCTGCCAGAGTTACAAGGCCCTTTTCTGTCATGCTGAAAATACCAATTTCATCTACAGAGCCAAAACGGTTTTTCTGGGCATGTAAAAATCTTATTTCATCATCGTTGCGTTCAAAGCTGATTACGGTATCTACCATGTGTTCCATAGATTTTGGACCCGCAATTGAACCTTCTTTAGTAACATGAGCGGTCATAATCAGAACAGAATCACGTTCTTTTACCCACTGAATAAACTCATTTGCGCAGTATTTAAGCTGATTTACAGTTCCAGGAATAATTCCTGCCTCTGCTGAATACACAGTCTGAATAGAATCTACAATCACAAGGGTAGGGTTAAGCTTATCCAGTGCGTTAAGAGTATCTTCCAGACGATTTGTGCACAAAAGATTAATATTTTTACAGTCAATTTCCAGCCTTTTTGCGCGGTCTTTTATCTGTGCAGCTGATTCTTCTCCGCTGACGTATAAAATCTTACTTTCTGCACCAAAACTTTTAGCGCAGCTTGCCGCTGTCTGTAAAAGCAGGGTAGATTTACCAATTCCAGGCTCTCCACCAAGTAAAATTGCGGAACACTTAGTAGCCCCGCCTCCTAAAACGCGGTCAAATTCTTCAATTCCGGTAGAAAATCGAACGTTTTCTGCAGCTACAACGTTTTCGAGACTTACAGGCTTTTGCATCTCTGTTTTTTCACTGCCTCTTCCAGCCGGTGTTACAGCATTTTTATCTATAATAATCTCTTCTAACGAGTTCCATTCGCCGCATTCAGGGCATCTTCCAAGCCAGCGTGGCTGTGAATATCCGCACTGCGAACATTTGTACATTATTGATCCGCTTTTTTTTGCCATAGTTTTATAGTAAGACATATTCATTGCACAGGGCAAGGGGCCATTTAAGTTAACAAAAATTTATGGAAAAAATCATTGACAACTGAAAATATACAGAGTATAGTAAAGTCAGCTTGTAAATAAGCTGATAAACTCTCTCCGATGTCCAACTATGTTGGACGGCACGCTTCCCTTCTAGTGTTACTGTCTGGGAAGCGTGTTTTTTTTTATGTCCAAAGGATATTTTACGTTGTCTTGCGGGGAGTTCCCCGCCTGGACTTAATCTTGAGTGATCAATGAATTTGCTGGTACAGATTTAGTAACCCAAGTGTTACCGCCAATTGTGCTGCCTTTTCCAATCACGGTTTCACCGCCAAGAATTGTTGCGTTGGCATAAATTGTTACATCATCTTCTATAGTAGGGTGTCTTTTGTTGCCAGTAAGAGATTTTTTTACGCTAAGAGCACCAAGGGTTACGCCCTGATAAATCTTAACATTTGTTCCTATTATACATGTTTCTCCAATAACTACACCTGTTCCGTGATCAATAAAGAAAGATTCGCCGATTTTTGCACCAGGATGAATGTCAATTCCTGTTTTTCCGTGAACGTGCTCGCTCATAATGCGTGGAACAATAGGAACTCCGTTTTCGTAAAGATAGTGGGCAATGCGGTAAACTAAAATGGCTTCAAGACCTGGGTACGAAAGAATTACTTCCTCGTTGCTTTTTGCAGCAGGGTCTCCGTTA
>JAEEGL016759312.1_pt1 | contig 15472 bp, 19 predicted proteins | sample 9134231 | NCBI WGS metagenome assembly JAEEGL01 (sample SAMN16246548, study PRJNA631951) | gut metagenome | biome: gut microbiome; feature: rumen; material: fiber-attached | host: Bos | place: Iran: Karaj | collected 2018-10
CTTAAAAAAAGCTCCGGCGGGATTTTTGATATTTGCATTTAGACCCCTTCTGTGGGAATACACATGATACTGATTGCTCACCCCACATAGAGCCTCAGTGTCTCCTTTCCTCTATTGAATGTTTACTGCTTAAAACCTCTCCAATAGTTGTTTAAAGTCATGTGTATTCCTACAAAAGGGGTCTAAATGTTAATGGAAAGGAGATATTTATGGGAAGAAGACCTGCACAACCAAGCGAATGTTTGGGAGATGAACGGTCTCACCCAGCATTAACACCCGACGATAGAGAGGCAGAGATAATTGCACTGTCTTATGACTTAGCTGAGAAACAGATTCGAGCTGGTACAGCTTCTTCACAGGTCATAACACACTTTCTTAAGAGGGGTTCAATCAAAGATCAACTTGAATTAGAAAAACTTAGGAAAGAGAATGCTCTGCTTGAAGCAAAGAAAGGTGCTATTGAATCTACACAAAGAATCGAAGCACTCTATGCAGATGCTATCGAAGCAATGAAGAAGTATAGGAATAACGAAGATGCGTAAATGCTATTCAGAACTAATCCAGATTCCAACCTACATTGAACGATACAAGTATTTAGAGTTGGGGGGTAAAGCTGGAGAGATTACATTCGGTAATGAGAGATATTTGAATCAGATACTATACAAGTCTCCTGAATGGAAAGCCTTTAGAAGGCAAATCATTATACGAGATAATGGATGCGACATGGCAATGGAAGGATATTCTATACAAGGGGCAATCCTTATTCATCACATCAATCCAATTAGTGTTAAGGACATAGAGGAGAGAAGTGATGCAATCTTTGACCCTGAAAATGTTATAGCTGTGTCTAAGAGAACACACAATGCAATCCATTATGGTAGTGAGGAGCTACTGTTAGTAGATGAGATTATCGAACGAACACCAAACGACACAATACCTTGGAGGAGATGACCGTGGGAAAGAAGTTTAGAACCTATGAACAGTTTAAAGAGAAACCTATTGGGGAACCAATTGAAGAAGAAACTGTGGTAGTAGAAGTAGAAGAACCCATTGAAGAATGGGTGGATGCAAACGTAAATGGAGTAGATTCAATGCTTAACATCAGATCATCAGCAGAAGTAGCTAACAATGTAATAGGTTTGTTCGGAGAAGGAACACCTTGTAAGGTGCTTAAGTCTAACGAGAACTCAGACTGGTACCGGATCATTATCGGCGAACCTGAGATCAAAGGTTATGCAATGAAGAAATACATCAAAGTATCTTAATCAAGAGGAGGGGTTACTAATGGATGAAAACAACATCTTACAAACTGTAAGGAAGTTGCTTGCTTCAGATCAGTACTTCGACCCCGATATTTTGGTGGCGATTAATGCGACAATGGCTACTCTCGCTCAGTTGGGAGTAGGACCAAACTATGGGATTACAGTAGATGCTGACACAGAGTGGTCAGCTCTTACCAATAACCCAATGGTGATTAATCTTGTCAAGCAGTATTTAACTTTAAAAGTAAAACTCTATTTCGACATCTCAACAGCCAGTGCATCTCTTGTTGAGACTATGAAACAGCAATGCGCAGAGTTTGAATGGAGAATTAATGCGGCTGTAGACAAGGACGACACATTCGAGTGAGGAGGACACATTCGAGTGAGGAGGACAAAATGAGAAACGACTTTAATGGAAACTACCTTGCTCACTATGGTACAAAGGGGATGAAGTGGGGCGTCAGAAGGTACCAGAATCCAGACGGTTCTTTAACGCCAGCTGGACGTGAGCATTACGGATATTCTTCTAATCAGAGCGGAGATGCTAAAGAAGTGGCAACAGCTGTTAAGAAGAAAGCTAAAGCTTCCTATAACACAGCCGTCAACAAATCAGCCAAAAAGAAGAATACCAAAGCTATGAAAGAGGCTAGAAGCAAGAACGTCGATGAGATGTCAACTCAGGAGCTCAGGGATTACAATAACCGACTTCAGGAGGAACAGAGATTCCGTAACCTTACTGAAAGTGACCAGACAAAGGCACGCAGATGGGTTAAAAACATAGCTAAGGAGTCTGCTAAGGTTGTACTTAGTGCAGCACTTGTAATTTTAGGTAAGAAGTTCCTTGGTATTGGCAGTAATAAAGACGGCAATCTAAAAGACACAGCTAACAATCTTAAGAATAAAGCCTTAACAACGGCTACCAATGCTAAAAATTCAGCTCAGAACTTTGTTACTGACTTTAAGTCAGCTTATAACGAAGAGACACAGAGACAGGCACATGAGCAGGCAGTTAGGATGCATCAGCAGGCCCATGACACGGCTGTAAGAACGCATCAGCAGATGGTCGAGCAAAATCAGCGTGATCAGGACATGATTAATCAGCAGAATCAGATGATATTCCAGCAGCAGGCAATGATGCCAATGATGTTTGGCGGTAAGAAGAAGCCCATGAAATCTGGCTCTGCAAAGTATGAGGTCAACGACGCTAAGAAAGCTCTTAAAGACGCTAAGAAACAGTATGATAAGTCATTTAATGACTATTATAAGAAGTCTCGTCAGGCTTACAGCTTCTCAAAAGAGAAGAGACAAGCTAATAAAGACAGGCTGAATAAAGTCTATGATGACATTCAGAATGTTGAGCAGAAGAAACGTGAACTCAGAGATACAAAGCTCTCTTACAAGTACGATAAGGCTAAAGCTAAGAACGCTCTTAAGGATGCAAATAAGCAGTATGATAAGTCATTTAATGATTACTATCACAAATCTCATCAGGCATGGAGTCTATCCAAAAAGAAGAGGGAAGCAAACTCTGAGAGATTAGAAAGAGCTCTTAATGATGCTCAGGTTGTAAGAGATAAGAAGAAAGAACTTAAGGCCATCACTTCTGATAAGGTATCACGTATCAGAGCAATGGCTAGTCAGGGTAAGACCCAGGAAGAGATTGCCGCAGCATTACACATCTCAGTTTCTTCTGTAAATAAGTATGCGAGGTGATTAGTATGAGAAATGACTTTGTTGGTTCATCAAACTACCTCGCCCATTACGGAATACAGGGAATGAAGTGGGGTGTTAGGCGTTATCAAAATGCTGATGGCTCTCTCACAGAGGCTGGAAAAGCCAAATACCGTTCAACATCACTTCGAGGCTTAATTGCTAAGCGTAAGAACGAGAAGATTAACAAATCGTTTGAGAAGTGGAAGAAGGGCGCAGCCGATAGAGAAAGAGCTATCAATTTAGGCAAAACCGCCAACGAAAAGAAACTAGCTTACGAATCTGATAAGTCTAATGCTGAAAAGAAAGCGGCATACAAGCAGGCTCATAAGGAGTATAAGAAGGCTTATAAAGCCAATACTACTTATAGAAAAGGCCAGGTTAAAGGCGAGGTTTACTCTGATATTTCTAGAAAGTATTTATCGGAGGCAAAGAAATTAGAAAAGCAGCTTAGCACTAACCCACAGCTCCAGAAGGAGTATAACAAGCTTATGAGCGCTCACGATGTATACAGAGCAAAGGCTAGAAGGGCTCCTGAGGCGTACGCTAACAGAAGTAGAAAGATTGCTTCTATGAAAGCAGTAGCTACTATGACTGTAAAGGCAGCAGCCGCAACAGCTGTAATTGGTGCTGGTGTGTATTTTGCTAATAAGTATGTTCTTAAGAACAAGAATATCAGACTTAATTCAAGCCAGGTTCGATCAGCAATTACTATCGGTAAGCAAGCTGCTAAGGTTCTAAGATATTTCTAAGGGGAAACTAACATGTTATCAAACACAGCTGTTCCTAAGTATTACGGAGAGTTTAGGGATGCTGTAATGCGTGGGGAAATTCCGGTCTGTAACGAAATCTCAATGGAGATGAACCGAATAGACAGACTCATAGCTAATCCTGGTGTCTACTATGACCCAGGACCAGTTGAAGGATGGATAAGTTTCTGTGAGGAAGAAATGACGCTTACAGATGGTGATGATTTACATCTATTAGACACCTTCAAGTTATGGGCTGAACAGATATTTGGATGGTACTTTTTTGAAGAGAAGTCCATTTACAATCCGGATACAAAGAAATACGAAAGAAAAGTTGTTAAGAAGCGCTTAACCCGCAAACAGTATTTGATTGTCGGACGAGGCGCTTCTAAATCTCTCTATGACTCTTGTCATCAGTCTTATGGGTTGAATGTCGACCCAGATACCACACACCAAATCACAACAGCTCCAACTATGAGGCAGGCAGAAGAGATTCTGTCTCCTATTCGTACTGCGATTATTAGAGCTAGAGGGGCTTTATTTAAGTTCCTTACTGAAGGCTCTATGCAAAACACAACTGGCAGTAAAGCCAACCGTCAGAAACTTGCATCAACTAAGAAGGGTATTGAGAATTTCTTAACTGGTTCTCTTTTGGAGATTCGTCCAATGACAATCGACAAGCTTCAGGGCCTACGATGCAAGTATGCAACCATTGATGAGTGGCTTTCAGGTGACATTCGAGAGGATGTTATTGGCGCTATCGAGCAGGGTGCTTCTAAGCTTGACGATTATCTAATCATAGCGACAAGTTCAGAAGGGTGTGTCCGAAATGGCTCTGGAGATGACATCAAGATGGAGCTTATGTCAATCCTTAAAGGGGAGTTTAATGCCCCACATGTATCAATCTTTTGGTACAGGCTTGACTCTCTTTCAGAGGTGGCAATTCCTGAGATGTGGCCTAAGGCTAATCCTAATATCGGAAAGACGGTTACCTATGAGACCTATCAGCTTGATGTAGAAAGAGCTGAAAACGCCCCGCAGGCTAGAAACGACATCTTAGCTAAGAGATTTGGAATCCCAATGGAGGGTTATACTTACTTCTTTACTTATGAGGAAACCATACCTCATAGAAAGAAAGAGTATTGGCAGATGCCATGTGCTCTTGGTGCAGACCTTTCACAGGGTGATGACTTCTGCGCGTTTACATTCCTCTTCCCACTTCAAAATGGGGGTTATGGAATTAAAACAAGAAGTTACATCTCATCTGATACTCTTCGTAAGTTGCCATCCGCTATGAGACAGAAGTATGACGAGTTTATGAATGAGGGAAGTCTGATTGTACTTGAGGGTATTGTCATTGACATGACCCAGGTATATGACGACCTCGATCAGTTCATTGTAGACAAGGACTATGATGTACGTTGCTTTGGTTATGACCCATATAACGCTAAGGACTTTGTTGAAAGATGGAGTAGAGAGAATGGGGAGTTTGGTGTTGTTAAGGTAATACAGGGCTCGAAGACTGAGTCGGTTCCGCTTGGGGAGTTAAAGAAGCTTTCTGAGGAGAGACAGTTATTGTTTGACGAGGAGCTGATGAAGTTTGCTATGGGTAACTGCATTGTCATAGAGGACACAAATGGTAACCGTAAACTGCATAAGAAACGCTATGACCAGAAAATCGATAATGTAGCAGCTCTTATGGACGCCTGGGTTGCCTATAAATTAAATGTAGATGCATTTGAGTGAGGAGCGATGTATGAGAAATGACTACTTATCACATCACGGCATTTTAGGTCAGAAGTGGGGCATGAGAAATGGGCCACCCTATCCATTAGGAGCAGGAGACCATTCTGCGGCTGAAAAGAAAGCCGGTTACAAGAAGTCTATTGGTGGAGGTAGAAATGAAGACCTCTATGATAGGCACAAATCAACAAAGACTGAGAGCAGCAGTAAGAAAGAGTCTAAATCTAGTGGCTCCAGTTCAGTAATGAACAATAAAGCAGTTAAGAATGCTGCTAAGGCAGGTGTGGTTGACCCAGTTACAGCAGCATACGCGGCAATTGGCTTAGCTTACTTAGCTATGATTGGTATTGTCGCAGCTAAAGGAGCTATCGAGAATAGCAAAACTAAGAAGACTCTTAAGAAATACAATAATGAGAATAAGAAAGGGCCTATTGAAGAGGAGTCTGGAGTACATCTTAAAGATCCTAATCGGAAGTATACCGAGCAGGAGGACATTGATGCCATCAACCCGGCTCATAACAATAAGGCCTCGAACGTTAACCAGAACTGTGTCCTTTGCTCACTTTCATATGAGCTTAGACAGAGAGGTTATGATGTATCCGCTAACCTTACTCCAAAGCCTTTATATTCTGAGAAGACAGCTCAGAAAGTATTTAAGGGTGCTAAGGAGATTCCACATGACCCGTTAGGTGTAACTATGCGTGACAGGAAGGGCGATTTATCCATCAACCCTAATAAGATGGCTGAGTGGAATAAATGCAGAAATTTAGCCATCCAGAAACAGAACACAGCGCTTGCTAAAATGGTTGTATCTGAACTTGCTAAAGAGAAGAATACCAGAGGTATGCTTTGTGTTAACTGGCCATTTGGAGGTGGACACGCCATGCATTACACAGTTGACTCTAAAGGTCAGTTGAAGATTATTGATGCTCAGGTTAAGAAAGTTTATGTAGGAAAAGAAGCAGAGGAATTCTTGCAGGGAGTTGCCTTAGCCAGACATACAAGACTTGATAACCTTGAACTTGATAAGAAGAGAATAAAGGAGATTTCAAACTAATGGTAAACATTAACAAAATCAAGTCTAAGTTACCAGAAGGATTGAGAATCGACTCAGTTCATAAGTTAAACGACTCTAGATATTTGGTTGTGGCTATAGAAGAAGGTGGCGATTTGTTTAATGCTACTGACCCTTACTACGAGTACAACGAGAAAACTGGAGAGCTAAGTCGATTTGATGTTGCTGGTAACCGCGAGGCTTACGTCAAAGCTATGCAATCGGAGGATTTGTCATGAGAAATGACTTTGTTGGTGGAAGCGCATATCTCGCTCATCATGGCATATTAGGCCAAAAGTGGGGGCATAGAAATGGGCCACCCTATCCATTAGGAGCAGGAGACCATTCTGCGGCTGAAAAGAAAGCCGGTTACAAGAAGTCTATTGGTGGAGGTAGAAATGAAGACCTCTATGATAGACACAAACAGATGAAGGACATGTACGATAAGACTTCTCCTGGAAAGTTTCAGCTTAAGCCAGCTAAAAAGCCAGGTTCGTTGAGTAAGGCTTTAGATTCATCAGGCGGTTTAACTGAAGGCCAGAAGAAAGCCCTCAAAATAGGGGCTGCAGTAGCGGTTACAGCATTGGTTGCTTATGGCAGCTATAAACTTGCTACTAATCCTAAGGTTCAGGATGCAGTTAGAAAAGGCCTTTCTAAAGTTAAAGGTGGAAGTCTTAACAACACTCTCAAGGCTCCTGCTGCTTGGGTTGATGATAACATAAGACTCGCTAAGTCTCAGGGCATTGACCTTGGTAAAGGTTGGGATACTGACTTCTTTAAGACCCCTCAGGGGCCTAAACCTTCAGCAGATCAGACCCTTAATAACTTGTATAAGCATTGGGATGCAAAGAATGCAGCCGAAAAATCTGCAAACAGAGGTCTGTCGGAAGCACAAAAGATCATTAGCAATGCTAACAAGATTTCTGGAAGAGACCAGATTAAGAAAGCAGCCACATCGATCGATTCAAGTGATATCTCAAGAATCAAAGCTTTGAGAAGCTCTGGGAAATCCGTAGATGAGGTAGCCAAGATGCTTGGCATCTCACCATCAAGTGTTTCAATGTACACCGACGATGCAGCTAAGGCAGCTGCTAAGACCACAGACGAAATAATTAAGAAGTACGCATCTTCACCCGAACATGCTAAGAGTCTTATGAAGACAAGAGACAGACTGAAGGCCATGCAGGATGTGGATGATTATACACAGGAGCTTCTTAAGAAGAATGCAGCTAAGTTAAAACGAATTAAATAAGGAGGGACAGACATGTCTTTTTCAGACAGACTACAGCACGCGTGGAATGCGTTCCTTGGAAGAGATCCTACACGTCATGTCACTTCTTATATAGGTGATGGGGGTTCTTACTTCCGAGCAGACAAGACAACATACTCTCCAACTATAGAGCGAACTATTGTATCAACAGTTTACAACCGAATTGCATTGGACGTAGCTGCTAACCGAATAGTACATGTTCAGTGTAATGAGAACGGCAACTTTGAAAGTGAGATTGATTCAGGAATTACAAACTGTTTCACACTATCTGCTAACATTGACCAGATAGGACACGACTTTGTAAAAGATGCTATTTACTCAATGTGTGAGGAAGGTGTTGTTGCCTTAGTACCAATTGATACCACAGTAAATCCTGATACCGCATCATTTGACATCTTATCGATGCGTGTAGGACAAGTATTAGAGTGGTATCCGCAGCATGTTAAAGTTAAAGTATACAACGAGAATACTGGACGTAAGGAAGAGATTATCTGTCCTAAATCAACAGTTGCTCTGCCTAACAATCCATTTTACGAGGTTATGAATGCACCTAATTCAACTCTCAAGCGACTCGTTAATAAGATGGCTTTGCTTGACATGACTGACAAAAACAATGCCTCTAGTAAGCTTGACATGATTATCCAGCTTCCGTACATCATTAAGTCGGATGCCAGAAGAAAGCAGGCAGAGGAAAGACGAGCTGCTATTGAAGAACAGCTTGTTGGTTCTAAGTATGGCATAGCATATGCTGATGGAACCGAAAAGATTATTCAGCTCAACCGTCCAGTTGAGAACAATCTATATGAACAGGTCAAAGACTTGGAAGAGCAGCTCTTTACTGAGCTTGGCTTAACACCAGGTATCTTGAATGGAACTGCTTCCGAGCAGGAACTTCTCAATTATCAGCAAAACACAATTAAACCATTTCTGGAAGTAATTTGTACAGAGTGCAAGCGTAAGTTCTTAAGCAAGAATGCAAGAACTAGACGCCAGTCAATCATGTACTTTACTAATCCTTTCGGAATTGTACCAGTATCTCAGATTGCTGAAATCGCTGATAAGTTTACGAGAAATGAAATCATGTCTTCGAATGAGTTCAGGTCTATTATCGGCTATAAGCCAGTTAATGACCCAAGAGCAGATGAACTTAGAAATAAGAACTTAAACGCCAGTGATGAGGAAGTGCAGAATCCTATTTCTACAGATCAAGTCGAAGAAGATGAACCGAAAAAGCAATAGGGAGGAGAAGTCAAAATGGGAGTATCAAAGACTAATTATGACTTTGCCGGATGGGTGACAAAGAATAACATTCGTTGCTCAGACGGACGAACCATTCGACACAATGCGTTTGCGCATATGAATGGTAAAACAGTCCCTCTTGTCTACAACCATGACCACAATGATATTTCTAAGGTCCTCGGACAGGTTCTCTTAGAGAATAGGAAAGACGGTGTTTATGGTTATGCAAAGACAAACGAGACTGAAAACGGAGTGACCGCTAGACAGCTTGTTCACTCTGGGGACCTTGTTAACTTTTCAATTTATGCTAATCATCTCAAAGAACAGAACGGAGATGTTATGCATGGGGACATTCAGGAAGTTAGTCTTGTTCTCGCTGGAGCAAATCCAGGCGCTCTTATAGACACATTCTTTGAGCATGGAGCTGATGGGGAAGAGCGTGAGATGTTCTTCTACATGGGCGAAGACGAAGCACATCTTGAGGAGTGGTTCGCTCATGCCGACAAGGATGACGATGAAGACGAAGAGGACGAGGAAGACACTGAAGACAAAGATGAGGAATCCGAAGACGAATCTGACGAAGATGATTCTGATGATGAAGACGAGGATGACGAGGAGGAGGAAAAAGAGATGAAGCATTCCGCTGATTCCGAAAAGACCGTTCAGGATGTAATTGACACCATGAACGAAGAGCAGAAGAACGCAATGTATGCATTAATTGGGGCCGCACTCAATGGAGAAGGCGGAGACGACGAAGGAGGAGAAGATATGAAGCACAACATTTTCGAAAACGACTACGAAGAGCAGGATGAGAACGTTCTTAGCCACTCTGACATCGTAGAGATCATCGACAACGCTAAGAGATCAGGTTCTCTTAAGAGAGAGTTCGAGGACTATTGCCTCGCTCACTCAATCGACACAACTGGAATGGAGACTGCTGTTGGAAACCAGACATACGGATTCAATGATGTATCTATGGTTCTTCCGGACTACAAGGCTCAGTCAGCTATTCCTGAATGGATCAAGAGAGACACCACATGGGCTGATACTCTTATGGCTGGAGTTCATAAGGTTCCTTTCAAGAGAATCAAATCCATGTTTGCAAATATTACTGAGGACGAGGCCCGCGCTAAGGGTTACATTAAGGGCACTCAGAAGGTTGAGGAAGTATTCTCAACTCTTAAGAGAACAACCGATCCTCAGACCATCTACAAGCTCCAGAAGCTTGATAGAGATGACATCCTTGATATCGAGGATTTCGATGTTGTTGTTTGGATTAAGGGTGAGATGCAGATCATGCTCAACGAGGAGAAGGCCCGTGCTATTCTTATCGGTGACGGCAGAGGAGTAAATGATCCTTACAAGATCCAGGAGGTTCACATCAGACCTATCGTTACTGACGTTCCTCTCTTCAACATCAAGACAAGAGTTGACGTTAAGGCTAACGACACAGAAGATGCAATCTACAAGAACTTCATCAAGGCTGCTCTTCGTGCTCGTAAGGACTATAAGGGATCAGGTAACCCTATCCTCTTCACAACTGAGGAAGTTCTCACTGAGCTCCTGCTCCTTGAGGACGGTATTGGTCACTCTCTTTACAAGACAGAAGCTGAGCTTGCAACAAAGCTTCGTGTAAGCCGCATCGTAACTGTTGAGGTTATGGAAGGTGCAACAGTTGACTCTAAGCCTCTTATGGGCGTAATCGTTAACCCTAACGACTACACTGTAGGTGGCGACGGCAACCGTGAGAAGGGTATGTTCGAGGACTTCGACATCGACTTCAACCAGTACAAGTACCTGATTGAGACTCGTATGTCTGGTGCTCTTACAAGACCTTACTCTGCAATCACAATCCTTAGAAACAACGTAGCTGCTAACGGCTGATAATGTCAAAATGGGGGAAATGCCATGGCTAAGTTTTATGGACAAATCGGTGTAGCTGACTATGTTGAAGATGGGTTGGATATTTATAGAGAAACCATAGTAGAGCATCCAATGAGTGGTGACATTATTCATAAAAGTAATCGTTTTGTTGCGGGGCAATCTACTATAAATGACAACCTCACGATTAACATGCAGATTAGCATTATTGCTGACCCATATCTAAATGAGCATTTCCCTTCAATACGATATGTCACATGGAAAGGTGCTAAGTGGAAGGTAACTTCAGTAGACACTAGCAACTATCCTAGACTTATACTGACGCTGGGGGATGTATACAATGGTCAACAGACAGAATCTGAGTGATCTACTCAAGGGAGTAGGGATAAAAAACGTGTATTTTCAACCCCCTCCGTCACTTAAGATGGAGTTTCCATGCGCTGTTTATGAAAGGGTTCGAATCAATACACGATTCGCAAATAATAAACCTTACAAGCTTATACATGTCTATCAAGTAACGTACATCACAACAGACCCTGACTCACCTATCCCTGATAGGATTGGGGCTCTGCCAAGATGTACGTTTGAGGGACATTATGAGAGAGACAACAAATATTATGACGTTTTTAGAATAACTTAAGGAGGAGAAATTATGCCACAGAATCTGTTACTTTCATGGGACGGAGTCGGCGAGAAGAAGTATCAGGCCGGTGTCGACAGGGGCGTCCTTTTCCCAACTACTGCTAACGGAACATACGGCAACGGCGTTGCATGGAATGGTCTTACCGCAGTCAACGAGAATCCTTCTGGAGCAGAGGAGAACAAGCATTACGCTGATAACATCAAGTACGCTTCAATCCTTTCCGCAGAGGACTTTGGCTTCACAATTGAAGCTTTCATATCACCTAAGGAGTTTGATGCTTGTGATGGTACAGCTGACATCGCTACTGGTGTTACTATCTCACAGCAGACCAGAAAAGCTTTCGGTTTCGCTTATAGAACCCTTATCGGTTCTGATACAGCTGATGTTGGAGATGCTGGTTATATTCTTCATCTTGTTTACGGTTGTAAGGCATCACCTTCAGCTAAGAACAGAACAACTATCAATGAGTCACCTGAGCCTACATCACTCAGCTGGGAAGTTACAACAACTCCTGTTAACGTAACAGGGCACAAGCCTACAGCTCATCTTCAGATTAACTCAACTCTTGTTGATGCGGCTAAGCTCGCAGCATTCGAGGAGATTATCTATGGTAAGGCTGGATCAGGCTCATCTGCAGTTGAGGCTAGACTTCCTCTGCCTGATGAAGTAGCTACTTTCTTTGCAACTCAGGGCTGATAAACCCTTGTGGGGGTAACATTGAGGGGCGTGCATCCTAAACGGAACACGCCTCTCTTTTTATTGATATTTGAAAGGAGACAATCGTTTTATGTACCAGAAATCGATAACTTATACAGATTACTTAGGTAATGAAAGAACTGAAACATTCTATTTCAATCTGAACAAAGCAGAGATGCTTGATCTTGAGTTCAGAACTCCAGGTGGCCTTGAGGGCTACATGGAGTCAATCATTGAGACTATTGACGGCCAGAAGCTTGCTGACACATTCAAGATGCTTATTCAGAAATCTTATGGTGTTAGAAGCCCTGACGGAAGAAGATTCATCAAGAATCCAGAGGTACTTGCTAACTTTGTTGAGACCGAGGCTTATTCAGAGCTTTACTTTAGCCTTGCTACAGACTCAACTAAGGCAGCTGAGTTCTTCAACGGCATCTTTCCTAAGGACGCTGTTGAGGATGCAAAGAAGACTGCTGAGCTTGCAGAAAAGGCTGGACTTAAGCCGGTAATACCTGTAGAGGAGCAGACACTCACACCTGAAGTACCAAAGGTTGAAGGACAGGTTTAATTATGACTATAACATTTGAAGACAAGGAAGTATGGAACGAATCCATTGAGGAATTCATTAAAATTCCAGGAGGGACAATTGAGATAGAGCATTCGCTTAGATCAATGTCAAAATGGGAGTCAAAGTACCATAAGCCATTCATGTCTTCAAAGAAATCAGTCGAGGAACTACTCGACTACATACAAATGATGATTATCGGAGGAACGCTCAAGGACAGTAGACAACTATATCTACTGTCCAAAGAGCAGGTTACGGACATTGTGGCGTACATTGAGGACCCAATGACTGCGACAACGTTCTCCGATGACAAAGACAAAAACAAGGTTGCTCAAAAAATTAACGATGAGATTATCACTAACGAACTCATCTATTACTACATGTCTGAATTAAACATTCCATATGAATGTGAGACATGGCACTTGTCAAGGCTTATCACTCTTATAAGAGTATGCTCTATCAAGAGGGAAGAAGCCAGTGAAGCTGCCAATAATAAAGGCAAAAATAGGAAGTTGACTAGTGCAGAACTTGCTTCTAGGAAGGCTCTTATGGATGCCAGGAGGGCAAAGTACCATACAAACGGTTAAAGGGGAGGAAGACAATGGCACTTAATGGGGTTGATATAGCGTCCTATCAGAAAGATATGGACTGCTCTAAGATTAAAGCAGATTTTGTAATTGTGAAGTGTTCTCAGGGTAACAGTTATGTTAACCCTCATATGAAGAGGCATTGCACTCAGGCTAAAGCGGCTGGAAAGCTTATAGGTTTGTATCACTATGCCACTGGCATCGGAGCCGAAGCAGAGGCTGACTATTTTGTAGCCAATGCAAAAGACTACATCAAAGAAGCAATATTGTGTCTGGATTGGGAGCACAATGAGAAGGGTGGTAAGAACCCTGTATTCAATACAGCACAGGAAGTTGACTATGTAGATGCATTTATGAAAAGGGTACATGCTAGAACTGGCGTATGGCCCTTGCTCTACATGTCTGCAAGTGTTACACGAAGAAGGAACTGGGCTAAGGTAGCAGAGAATTGTGAGCTGTGGGATGCACAGTATGCAAGCGCAACAAAGATAACCGATTACCAGGTTTCTCCATGGAGAGACAACAAAGGACTTGGCGCTTGGAAAGAACCACCTGCAATTCACCAGTATTCTTCATCAGGTAACATTGAAGGATATAGACAAACATCTCCTGGTAAGTTGGATATCGACATTGCTTACATTACTAAGCAGGAATGGATTCAGCTTGCTCAGGGTACATATAAATCTGGCGGCGTTAAGAGAACGTCCAAAGAAGTAAACTCAACGGTTGTATATGATGCAATCACTGACAAGTATGGTTCAGGTGCTACACGCACTATAAAACTTGCCGAGGATGGATACAATGCAGTTGAGGTTCAGAAGAAGATTAACGAGGTTTATGCGCTTGCTAAAGAGATTGAGAATAAGTACAAAGCTAAAGCTGGATCGTACTGGCAAAGCGTACTCGAATTTCTGAAGTAAGGAGAAAACGTCAAAATGGGGGTTTACATTACTCAAAAGGGAGATTTCAACAATGTTGAGAAGTGGCTTAACAGCCTTCTCAACCGAGATTACCTAAACATTATTAGTGAGTATGGCCAGAAGGGCGTAGATGCTCTTAGAAAGGCAACCCCGATTGACAGCGGTTTAGCTGCTAGTTCATGGGGGTATGAAATTCAACAAGGATTGTGGACCACAACTATTGTGTGGACTAACAGCGATATAGAGGGAGGATGTAGCGTTGTTCTTCTATTAGATAGGGGGCACGCTACAAAATCAGGTTCATGGGTTTCAGGACTGCATTTCATTGATGATGCTATAGACCCAGTAATAGACGATCTAGTTCAGGCTGTATGTAAGGGGGTGACTAAATGAATCAGGTTATTGACGGAAAAGTCGTTGAGATGAAGTTTGATAACGCTGACTTCGAGCGCAATGTTGCACAGAGTATGTCAACCCTTGACAAGCTCAAGAATGCATTGAACTTTGATTCAGGTAAGAGCTTGCAGGAAATCGGCAAGGCTTCTCGCAACTTCGATATGAGCGGAGTATCAACTGCTGTTGAGACAGTATCAGCTAAGTTCTCTGCTATGCAGGTTGTCGGCATGACAGCCATCTCAGAACTCACCAAAGCCGCTATGAACTTTGGTGTTAAGATTTGGAACAACACTATTGGACAGATACAGTCTGGTGGTATGAACAGAGCGATGAACATTGAGCAGGCTAAGTTCCAGCTTGAAGGTTTAAGTGTCGCTTGGAAGGATATCGAGGACGATATTAACTATGGTGTTAAAGATACTGCTTATGGTCTAGACGCAGCTGCTAAGGCCGCTTCACAGCTTGTTGCTTCAAGTGTACAGCTTGGACCAGAAATGAAAGCAGCATTAAGAGGTATTTCTGGTGTAGCAGCCATGACTAATGCCTCATATGAAGAGATAAGCCCTATCTTTACGACAATTGCGGGTCAAGGTAAGTTGATGACCATGCAGTTGAGACAGCTTGAGTCAAGAGGTTTGAATGCGGCCGCATCAATTGCGAAGTGGTTTACTAATGTTGGTAACGGCTCAGTAGAGACCTCTGATGATATTAAACAAGCTGTAAAAGAGCTGACTGGAAATATGGCGGTTACAGAAGA
>JAEEGL010911228.1_pt1 | contig 15471 bp, 10 predicted proteins | sample 9134231 | NCBI WGS metagenome assembly JAEEGL01 (sample SAMN16246548, study PRJNA631951) | gut metagenome | biome: gut microbiome; feature: rumen; material: fiber-attached | host: Bos | place: Iran: Karaj | collected 2018-10
CCCTTTTCGACGGGCTGAGCTACACCCTGCCCGACGACGTGCAGAAGCTGGCCCTGCCCGTGCTGGCCCACCGGATCGTACTGGATCGGCGCAGCGGCATCAAGGGGGAGAGCCGCAGCAGCATCTTGTCCTCCCTCATCCGCGAGATCAAGGTCCCGGCGGTGTCATGAAAGCGCTGCGCATCATCTTCTATCTGCTGATGCCGGTCTTCCTCTTCGCCGGGATGTACACCGGCCTGCGGATCTTCTATTTCCTTCTGATCGCGCAGGTCCTGTTGGTGCTGGCCATCCTGGGGCTGAACCAGTGGACCCTGCGCACCTTCGCTTATACGCAGAGCCTTGACGACGACGCCGTCGTAAAGGGGCAGGAAACGGCGCTGCATCTCTCCATCCGGAATGAGAAGCCCTTCCCCCTGTCCATGATGCGCGTGGACGTGGAGATGGCGGCCCCCAGCGAGAATACGCAGATCTCCTTCAGCCTGCTGCCCTTCGCCGGAAGGGAGTTCGATTTCAGGGTGAGCGCGCCTTACCGGGGGGTCTATCCCATCGGGATCACCACCATGCGCATCACCGATGTGTTCGGCCTGCTGCCCACCCGCTTCGACATGCGGAAGCTGAACTACTACCGCCAGCCCCTGCTCACCGTATACCCCAGAGCGGAGGCGCCCTCCTCCCTCAGCGGGGACGTGGCGGACGAGAAGCTCTTCGGGGAGCGCTATCTGCTCTCCGCGGAGAACGGCAGCAGCATCGCCGGCGCCCGGGCCTACCGTCCCGGCGACCCGCTGAAGCAGATCCACTGGAAAAAGAGCGCCGCCCGGGGCGAGTTGTACGTCAAGCAGTATGAACAGCCCGTGCGGGAGAACCTGACCCTGCTTATCGACAACTGCGCCCACGGCGCGGAGGGGGAGGACGCCCTGGCCCGGGCGGATACCGTCTGCGAGGCGGCGGCCTGCATCACCCTCCACTGCCTCTCCCGGAACCGCAGCGCCGTCCTGCGGGCCCTGTGCGATACCAGGGGGGTCCGCGGGGGAGAAGAGGCGCTGACGGAGGCGGATTTCGGGAAGGTCCGCCGGTGGCTGGCCCTGCTGCCCTTCGAGGGAAAGGCGGCGGAGGGCCCGCTTCCCCTGGAGGAGGTCTCCGGGGGCAGCTCCCTCATCGTGATCACCGACGCCTGCAGCGATGCCCTGGCGGAGCGGATCGCCGAGGCCGAGCCCTTCTTCAGCGCCGTCACCCTGGTGCTGGTGGGAGAGGGCGGAGGGGAGAAGCTGCAGCTGCCCGTGCTTCGCCTGCCCGTGGGCTGCGACGCGGCCGAAGCGCTGGCTGCGCTGGAATGAGGGGGGTGCAGCCGTGAAGAAAGAGAACCCGAGGTTCGATGCCTCCCTCGCCGCCGAGCTGATCTGCTGCCTGCTGGGCGGCTGCGCCGTCTGCAGCGCCGTCCTGCCCGCGCTGGGGCAGGAGGTGAGCATCATGGACTGCCTGCTGTTCACCGCCGTGGATCTGTCGCTGATCTTCCTCCTGACCCGCCGGTGGTGGATCGCGCCGCTGCTGGCGGCGGTCCTGGCGCTGGGGGGCTGGGGCGTGATCGCCCTGTTCCATCTCCGGGAGGCCCTGACGGAATATGTGAAGGGCTTCATCGAGTGGTACGGCGCGGCCTATCCCTACACGCTGCCCTATTCGGAAAACGGCAGCCGCTTCCTGGTGCAGCTGGCCTTTTCCTTCCCCATCACACTGGTCCTGTATATCTATTTCCGCCGGCTCCCCTTCCTGCCCGTCTGGGTCCTCCTGAGCGGCGGCCTGCTGCTGTGGATGCAGCTGTCCTCGGCGGATCATCTCATGGCCGTGGCAGCCCTGCTGCTCATCGTCCTCATCGTGCTCCTGGCCCGCGCCAATGCCCGGAGCATCAACCGGAAGCTGGGCCGGAAGGAACAGATCCCCTCCGCCGCCATGCAGATGACGGCGCTGGCGCTGGCGCCCCTGGTGGTGCTGTTTTCCGTCGCCGCCGGTCCCAAGTCGGACGGGGCGTGGAAATCCAGGGGACTGATCAATTTCGTCCAGGACGTGCGGGACGTCTTCACCTTTTACGGCGACGGCAGCTCCGGCAGCGGCGGCTTCGACCTGGGCTACTCCGGGCTGGCTCCCAACGGCTTCCGCCTGGGCGGCGACATCGACCCCAACAACCGGACCATCCTGCGGGTGAAGACCACCAACCCCATCCTGCTGGCCGGCGCCGTGTACGACACCTACGACGGCTGCGGCTGGTATGATTCCGCGGCCCTGGGGCGCTTCCGCTTCACCAGCCCCCTGTGGCGGGGCAAGCGGCGGGAGGCCTTCACCATCGACAAACCCTCCTCCCGGAAGACCGCGGGCCTTTACGGCAAGGTCAGCCGGGTGGTGGGCCTGGAGGTCAATATGGCCGTCCGGCACCGTTCCGTCTTTGCCAACGGAAAGGTGGAAAAGCTGGAGCTGGCCTACGGCGAGGATTCCGACGTCTACTTCAATTCCCAGGGCGAGCTCTACCTGCCGGACGTTCCGGACCTCGCCCAGCTTTATACCGTCAAGACCCGCGTCTATGCCCGGGACCGGGAGAATTTCGACGACTACATGAGGCAGCTGATCCGCCTGTCCGCCTACACGAAGGACAAGGAATATGAGGAGGTCTTCCTTCTGAACAGCGCCGTTCCCGACACGGTGGAGCCCTTCGTCCGGGAGCTGGCGGCGGAGATCACCGCGGACTGCGGTTCCGAATACGACAAGGCCCTGGCCATCGAGAGCTGGCTGGGGGAGAACTGCACCTATACTACCACGCCGGGGACGCCGCCGGAGGGCAGGGATTTCGTGTCCGCCTTCCTGGAGAGCCGGGAGGGCTACTGCACCTACTATGCCAGCGCCATGACCATCCTGGCCCGCATCGCGGGACTGCCCGCCCGGTATGTGACGGGCTACGGCCTCAGACGGGAGGACAATAAGCCGAACACGACCAATTATATCGCCACCAACGCCACCGCCCACGCCTGGTCGCAGATCTATTTCTACGGCGTCGGCTGGGTGGATTTCGACCCGGCCCAGTGGGATTTCAGCCTGCCGGTGGAGCGGGACGAGCCCATCGTGAAGGAGCCGAAGCCGGAGACCACGCCTCCCGTGACGGAGGTGAAGCTGCCGGAGCTCCCGGAGCCCAACGAGCTGCGGGAGGAGGAAGGCGGGAAGCCGGCCGACCCGGCCGCCGCGAAGAAGGACCGGACCGGGAGGATCGTGCTCATCATCCTCTGCTGCGACCTGGGCGCATTCCTGATCTTCCTTCTGGTGCGCTTTGTCCTGCTTTTCTTCCGGGTGGAGAGCTTCTATTTCCGCCTGCGCCGCAAATATCCGGATAACCGGGCGAGGGCCGACGTCTGCTATCGCCGGTACCTCAGCCAGCTGAGCTTCCTGGGGCTGGAGATGGCGCCCTCGGACACGATGGTGAGCTTCTGCCGCCGGGTGGACGAGACCCTGGGCAAGGATCCGGAGCGGGGCGGCATGGAGGAGATCTGCCGTCCGGTGCTGCTGTCCCGCTTCGCCATGCGGAAGCCCAGAGACGGGGAGATCCGGCAGATGGCCGACTTCTGCATCTATCTGGAGGGAAAGCTGCGGCAGCAGCTGGGCCTCCGCCGCTATATCCTGCACCGGATGATCCTGGGACGATGAAGCGGACGGAGCGGGCGTGCCGCTGATTGCCCGTATCCCGTCATTTCATGCGAGGGGACCCACCGCCGAGCGGTGGGTCCCCTCGCGCGGTTTGAAGCGCCAAAGGGAGGGTGACGATCCGTTTCCCCTCATGAAGAGAACGGATCCCCAAGCCGGTGTTCGCCCTGGCTCGGAAAGACGGAGCGGGATTCGCATTCTGCAGCGCCCGTTTCTGCCCGCCGAGCGGTGGGTCCCCTCTTGACAACGGAGGTTTATTCGAGTAAACTATCGGCGGATTTATCTGAATAAACCAAAGAAAGGAGGCCTCCCGATGATCGACCTTGAGCTGGGCGCGGTGCAGGAACGGTTTGCGGACATCGTCTGGGCCCACGAGCCTCTGGGCTCGGGAGAGCTGGTGCGGCTCTGTGAAAAGGAGCTGAACTGGAAAAAGCCAACCACCTATACCGTGCTGCGCAGGCTCTGTGAGAAGGGCCTGCTGCAGAATCGGGACGGCGTGGTATCCTCCCTCGTCTCCCGCGAGGAGTTCTGCGCGGCCAAAAGCCGCCAGGTGGTGGCGGATTCCTTCCGGGGCTCCCTGCCCGCCTTCGTGGCGGCCTTCACCGCCGGGAACAAGCTGACGGAGGCGGAGGCCGACGCCATTCAGAAGCTGATCGACGCCGCGCGGCGGGAGGGCTGAGGATGGGTACTCTGCTGCTGAGCACCCAGCGCGTGTTTCGCGTGGTGCTGCGCATGAGCCTTTCCGCCGCCATCCTGGTGCCGGCGGTGCTGGCGCTGCGGCTCTTGCTGCGCAAAGCGCCGAAATGGCTCCGCTGCCTGCTGTGGCTGCCGGTGGCGCTGCGGCTGCTGTGCCCGGCGCTGCCCGAAGCGGGGGTGAGCCTGATGCCCCGGGCGGAACGGTACGCCGCTTCGGAACAGCGGCTGGCCGCTGCGGCGGACGGCGCGCTGCCCGTGCTGGAATTCGAAACGCCCCGGGACCGGGAGATGAACCGGTACGGAGCGGCCCAGGGGATCCGGGCCGTTTCCGTCGCGTTCCCCAGCGTCTATCTGCCCGTGCTGTGGGCGCTCGGCTTCCTCGGCATGCTGCTTTATGGACTGCTGAGCTTCCTGCGCCTCCGGCGGCGGACCGCCCCGTCGATCCCGCTGGAGGAGGGGGTCCTCCTGTGCGACGGGATCGATTCCCCCTTTATCCTCGGCGTCGTCCGGCCCCGCATCTGTCTTCCCGCCCGCCTCGGCGCAGAGCAGCGCAGCCATGTGCTGGCCCACGAGCGGGCCCATCTCCGGCGGCGGGACCACTGGTGGAAGCCCCTGGGCTTCCTGCTGCTGTCGCTGCACTGGTTCAACCCGTTCCTCTGGCTGGCCTATGTGCTGCTGTGCCGGGATATCGAGCTGGCCTGCGACGAGCGGGCGGTGCGGGATCTGGACCGGCAGGGGCGGGCGGACTACGCCCAGGCCCTGCTGGACTGCAGCTTCCCGCGAAGGAGCGCCGGCATGTGCCCCCTGGCCTTCGGCGAGGTGGGCGTCCGGCAGCGGGTGAAGGACGTGCTGAATTATCGGAAGCCGGCCTTCTGGATCGTCCTCGTCTCGGCGGCGGTCTGCGCCGCCGCGGCCCTGTGCTTCCTGACGGAGCCGGTCTCCATCCTCCCCGGGGAAGGTGGGATCGTATCGGCGGAGTATGCGTCCGTCGGAGACAATATCTCCCTGGACCCGGAGACGTGGACGGAGCTGTGCGCGTTGATCGAAGACCACCGGGGAAGGCGCTTCCCCGCGGGGACGGACGCCCTTGGGGGGCTGTCCAGTAGCGTCAGCCTGCATTATGCCGACGGCAGTCTTCTGCTGATCCATCACCAGTATATCAGCGGCTTTGACCTCCTGCGGGGGAGAGAGGATGATTACCGGACAATCGTCACCCTCTTTGACGCTGCGGGAAAGGCGAGGAAGGCATGGCGGATGGAGGAGAGCTTCGACGAAGCCTTTGCGGATTGGCGCAGCCGCCGGATCCCCCGGACGGAGAACGCCCTGGACTGGCTATGGAAGCGATATGAGGTGAAGGACGTCCTCTGCGACCTGGGCGGGGACGAGGCTTGGACGGACGTGCGCCGCTGCGCGATCAGCGAAGACTATGCGCTGCTGGTTTCCGTCGGGGAGAGCGGCGAATGGCGGACCGTGGGCAGGCTGGAGCCCTTCACGCCGGAAAAGGACGGCTTTGACGGCAAACACGGCGATTACGCCGGCTATGCTTCCGCCGCCGGACTGCGGAAGCAGAACCGGATGGCCTGGCGGGCGGTCGCGCCGAAGGATACGGAGGACGGAGAAGCCCGATTCTATGATCTGCTCCTTCAAAAGAACGGCGACAGCCTCCTGGCCGTGGGTCGGTATGACGCCGGGGAGGCCGGCGACCCCGATTCCGACGACAGCCGGGTCTATCGGATCCTCCGGCTGACCGGGATCCCGGAGGAGGAGCCCGGCGGAGCCCCGGACCTGGAGGCCCTGCGGGAAAAATACCCGGAGTATTTCGGTCTTTCCGCCTTCAAGGGCCTGGAGCTCTATGTCTGGCAGATGGGGCAGGGCGTCCTGCGCTGCGGCCTGATGGAGGGGACGAACCGAAATAAGACCAACGAGGAGATCTGGAGCCTGCATGGCGCGACGGCGGAGGAAATGAAGACGATCCTTTCCACCTATGACGTCCCGCAGGAGGATATCATCCTCATACCCTTCCTCCATCCCGTTTCCAGCTATATCTATGAGATCGACGAGGAATACCGGCAATGGCTGCGGGAGCTGTTTTTCGGCAGCGCCGCCATCGCTGCGGCGTCTCAGCCCGAGGAACCCGGGAAGGCGGCGGAAGCGCCGCTGCTGACCGTCAGCTGCGGCGGCGCGAGCGTCGTTCCCTATCTTCATTTCCGCTGGGCGGAGACCTGGCTGGAGGAGGCGCAGTGCTTCCTTGCGGCAGACGGAGTGCCCGTGGAATGGGATATCGAGGAGCATCAGGATGAGATCCCCATCCTGGTCCTGAACGGGGAGCTGACTCTGGCGCTGGGAGAAGGCGTCCGCCGCGCCGGCCCCATGCTGCAGGTGTACGATGCGGAGCTGAATCGGCTGTTTTCCCAGGTTGGTGAGGGCTTTGACGCACTGTACGGGTTGGAGCCCGGAGACTATTGGTGCACCGTGGGGATCTGCCGGGAAGGGACCTATATTCCCGCGGCGGATCGGTACGAGGGGACAGGTTATGACGGCGTATTCCGCCTGTGGGTGCCGGAGAAGAATCCTGTGCTTGATGAATGAGGCCGGATCGGTTATCATGAGAGAAAAGCCGGGAAGAAGGGAGCGCTGATGATGAAAAAGAGGATCGGCCGTTTGCTCATATGCCTGCTTGCACTTTCGCTGCTTATGCCGCTGCTGTCCGTCGGCCGGGCAGCGGACACGGGAGCGACGCCCGTTTCCAGCGTGGCGGAGCTGATCGCGCTGGATGGGATAGAGGGTGATTATTACCTCACCGAGGATCTGGACCTTTCCGGGCTGGAATGGACGCCCATCGCGCTTTTGGGCTCCCTGGACGGGCGGAACCATACCGTCAGCGGCCTGACCATCCGCTCCTGCAAGGAGGGAGTGACCCGTTACGGGCTGTTTTCCTCCGTCTTTTGCGAGAGTTACTATGAGGAATATCGGCGGATCTGGGTGAAGAATCTGAACCTGACGAATGTTCAGATCGACCTTTCCACCACTGGGACCGAACAATATGAGGTCGGCGCGCTCTGCGGCTACGCTTATCAGGCAACCATCGAAAATGTCCGCTGCTCCGGCGCCGTACAGCTGCGCGCCGCAGGAGCCGGCTCGGCGGCGGCGGGGCTCTGCGGGGAGGCAGCCAACGCGTATGTCCGCTTCTTCGACTGCGTGAACGAGTGTGAGGTCCGCACCTGGGGAGCCGCCAAAACGGGCGGCATATGCACCGGTTCTCCGGAAGTCATGACGGCCTGCAGGAACGAAGGAGCCGTCGCCGCGCAGCCAAATGAAACGGGGGGCTCCACCGACATCGTGGCTTCCGGCCTGGCGACCTCCGCCAGGGTGATGATGGATTGCGAGAACAACGGCGCGATCACCGCCCGGTCTGCGGCGAGCCTTGCCAGGGCCGGAGGCATGCTGACGGACGGCGTTTCCTCCTGCCTCGTTCGCTGCCGGAACACCGGGGCGGTGTCCGCCTCGGTGGAGTGCGTGGATTCCAGCAGCAGCGTCTGGGCGGGGGGCCTGGCTGCGACGCTGCGGGGAGACGGCGCGGCGATGCTCTTTTGCGAGAACACCGGGGCGGTGACCGCCGCCAATGAGAACGGCGGAAAGCGTTATTACGGCATGACCCTGGCCGGAGGATTGTGCGGGAAAGCGGAGCTCGACTCCTTTCATCATGATGGTTTTGAGCTTCGGATCGAGAACTGCCGGAACACCGGGGACGTGACCGCTCATGAGATCACGACCAGAATGGACGTGAACGCGGGCGGCATCTGCGGCTATGCGAGTGTGAACGGAGGCCACGTGATCGTCATCGAGAACACGCTGAATACCGGATCCATTCTGGCCACCACCGAGGGCTGCTATATATTCGAAGGAAGTATCGAGTATGAACACGCCCACGCGGGCGGCATCGTGGCTGACTGCTCGTCTTCGCAGGTGGCGGGGGAGCAGGAGGATCTGGCGATCCGGCACTGCGCCGTGACCAGCCCGCGGGTGGAGTCGACCCTGGACAGATACCTGGTGATCGGCGAGGACTACAGCATCTCCGTTGCCAGCTGGATCTCGCCCTACGGTCAGCGGGAGGAGAATCTGGCGGTCCTGCGGGAGGACCCGGACGCGTCGTATGAGGACGATGAGAACCTGACGGTGCTCACCGAGGATGAGCTTCGGACGGAGGAGCCCTACGTGGATATGGGGTGGGATCTGCGCTATGCCTGGCATATGACGGAAGCTTTTCCAGCCCCGGACCTGACGCCTGCGCCCGGGGCCCTGACCCTTTCCTGCGCCATCAGCGCCTGGGCGGACGCCGGGAACCTGTATGTGAAGATCGATCTTCGGAACACTACCGGGCGGGAGCAGCGCGGGTCCCTCTGGCTGGCGGCCTATGACGGGGACGGAAGGCTGATCACCGTCGAAGAAAACACCAAGGTGGAGGCGGGCTTTGATCCCCGGGAGGCAAAAAACTATCAACCTGAACTCTATACGAATTTCGAGCATGCGCCCATCGCGGAGATCCGGGTGTTCTTCCTGAGCGAGGACTGGCGTCCCCTGGCAGGCGCGGGGCTGATCTTCCGGCCGGAGACAAAGCGGGAGATGTGGCCGTAAGGCAAAACAGCGGAGGGACCGGTCATAGGATGGGCAATTATCTGATCACCGGCGCAGCCGGGGGAATGGGCGCAGCCCTGTGCCGGACCCTGACGGCGGAAGGCCACCGGGTCTGGGGCCTGGACCGCGCTTCGGGGACAGCATCGGCGGGCTGGACTCTGATCCCCGCGGATATCACCGGCTCCGAGGCGGTGGAGGAAGCCTTCCGCCGCGTCCGGGCGGAGGCCGGGAGCCTGGACGGCATCATCCACATGGCGGGAGTCTACGACCTGGCCTCCCTGGTGGAGATGCCGGAGGAGGATTTCCTCCGGGATTTCAACGTCAATCTGTTCGGCGTGTTCCGCATCAACCGGCAGTTCCTTCCACTCCTTGCACCGGGCGGGCGCATCGTCATCGTCACCAGCGAGCTGGCGCCGCTGCCCGTGCTGCCCTTCACCGGCGTCTACGCCGTCACCAAGGCCGCTCTGGACAAATATGCCGAGGCCCTGCGCATGGAGCTGCAGCTGCTGGGCCATCCGGTGATCGTCCTCCGCCCCGGCGCGGTGGATACGGGGATGCTCCCCGACTCCACGGAGAAGCTGGCCCGGTTCTGCGGCGAGACGAAGCTTTATTCCTGCAATGCCGCCCGATTCCGGAGGATCGTGGAGCGGGTGGAGGCCCGGAGCGTCCCGCCGGAGAAGATCGCTGAAGCGGTCTGCCGCGCCCTGCGCGCGTCCAGGCCGAAGCCGGTTTACACCGTCAACCGCAGCCCGCTGCTTCTGCTGTTCCGCCTGCTGCCGCCGCGGCTGCGGCTGTGGGCGATCCGGACCATCCTGTCCTGACTGCAGGGCGGAAAATGACGGAAAGAAAGGTGAAGACCGTGACTGCGCAGCCGACCGGGCGGAAGGCCCTTCTCAACGCGAGGAACCTACTGGTGCCTGTGAGAGATACGGACATGGACTGCGCCTGCTTCGGCCGGGGAGAAAAAAGCATGGTGCTGATTCCCGGCCTTTCGGACGGACTCATGACGGTGAAGGGCAGGGCCTGGCTCCTGGCAGGGCCCTACCGACTTTTCTGGGAGCGGTATACGGCCTATGTGTTCAGCCGGGCCAACGGGCTGCCGGAGGGCTGGTCCATCCGGGATATGGCCCGGGATCTGGCGGAGGCCATGGACCGGCTGGGCATCGAACGGGCCTGCGTCATGGGCGTGTCCCAGGGCGGCATGATCGCCCAGTATCTGGCGGCGGACCGACCGGAGCTGGTGGAAAGACTGGCGCTGGCGGTGACGGCCCCCAGGGCCGACGAGACGGTGCAGACCTTTGTCCGGCACTGCATGGAGCTGGCGGAAAAGGGGGACCACCGGCAGCTGATGATCGATGCGGCGGAGCAGAGCTATTCGGAAAAGCGGCTGAGAAAGCTGCGCCTCAGTTATCCGGTGCTGGGCCGGATCGGCAGGCCGGAAAGCTACCGGCGCTACCTCATCAACGCACGGGCCATCCTGGATTTCGACGCGGCGGAGGCGCTGGATCGGATCGTCTGCCCCACCCTGATCCTGGGGGGCGAGGAGGACCGGGTGGTAGGCGCGCAGGGGTCCTATGCGCTGCACGCGGCCATCCCCGGCAGCTGCCTCCGTATGTTCCCCGGCCTGGGACACGGCGCCTTCGAGGAAGCGCCGGATTTCAACGAAACGGTCTTCCGCTTCTTCGAGGGTCAAGTCTTGTGAGTTCGATCCCCGCTGCAGGCTCTTGGCCGCCTTGTCCTTGGCGATCAGGCTCTCCGTCTTCCCGTACTGCCCGACGCTTCCGCTCACCTTCACGCCCAGCTTCTTCAACACCGGCGTGGACAGCAGCGACCGGCTCCCCAGCTCCCGCTCATACTCTGAATCCTCCGCGCTGTACCGAATGTCCTTCTCTTCCGTATTGAACCGCTCGCTGAGAGGGATCATCTGCCCGTCGTCGTTGTAGGTGGCGACGTCCGCAGATTTCAGCTGTTCCGGCTTGAAGGCAACCCATTCGATGCCGTCGTGCACGCCGTCAAATCCAAGCTCTGTGAGAATCTTGCTCGTGGTCGTTCCGTTCTTTTCGGCTGCTTCCTTGAGATAGTCGAATACCCTGGACTCGGTTTGCAGCTTAGACAGAACGTGCGACTCATAGGTCTTTCCGAGATCATTCGGGTGCAGCGGTCTGAAATACTTGTCGTAGACGGTCTGCGCCTGCTTTTTGGTGAGAGACATCTCAAAAGGCTTGGTGATATTGGCGAACAACGTCATCTTGTTCTTGCCGAAGTTTTTGAACTCCGTTTCGCTCGTCGATACATAGTATCCATCGCCCAGCGTCCGATTGCTTCCGGCGCTCTGGTCCATCGGCCTGAACTCATAGAAGTTCTTGTTGGTGTAATGGTAGACATACCGAAGCTCGCCGGTGCTCGCGCTCCTCACCTTGCTCTTCGGCATGGCAGCGTCAGCCGTCTCTCTGACAAACCGCTGTGCCTTTGCGATATCCCCGTCTTCAAGAGCCGCCGTGTAGTCTTCGTTGCTGGCTTTATGTGCGGGCTTTCTCTGCTCAGTCTCTTTTTTCGGCGCTCTTGCCTTGTCAATATCTTCCTGAAGTCCCCGCATGATGTTCCGCATCGAGGCTGACATTTCTTCATAAACGGCTTCGTCCAGGTCTTCCTCGCTGATCTCGGTGCTGGCCTTGACTTTTTCTTTCGTTTGTGTTAGTTTGTCTTTAGACGAAGCGTCTTCTGTGCGCCCTGAAAGCCGTTCGCTTAAGGCAACACGCAGAGCGGCTTCGTCTTTTTCTTTGTCATAAACTACGTCGTTGTCTTCGTTCTCAAGGAGCGCAAGGATGTAGTCTTCAAAGGTAGCGTAGTTCTTTTCCGCCTCAAGGCTTCCATGATCCCGAATTTCGTTGTAGATCCTTTCTGCCATTTTCGCGGTCGATCCGATTCGGAAAAGAATCTGTCTCCCTTCCGGCCCTGTCCTACGAAGACGAGTTTCAAATTCTCTTACTATTCCTGCTCTGGTCTCTTTGCCAAGTCCGCTCCACGCTCTGATGCTCGTTCCTTCAGAATCGTTTTCCAGTCTTCCTCTAATTCTTCCTCTGTTATCTCCGGTATCAGGGATCTCGCCACCTTGAAGTATCCTTCCTTCGTTATCTCTGCCACGGTTATACCTCCCTACGATTTCCCCTCCGAACCCGTCTTGGAGCTGTCCATCTGTCAGTGCTACCAAGCCGGTCTCTTTGAAGACTTGACTTGAGGGAGCATTATTATCCAGCATTTCTTTTGCTCTGTCAATGCGATCCTGGATGGATTCCTCCGCGCTGTACTGCTTCCGTGACGGCAGCTCCAGCCGGCTCTCCGTCTTCTGCTTTCCCACTGCAGTCTGCTGTCTCGATGGCAGCGTCAGGCCTCCGGTCTGCTGCTGGTATTGCTCCCTCGACGGCAGCGTCAGGCTGTTCTTCCGGCCCTTCTCCTGGGCTTCCTGTGCCGCCTGCTTCAGCGCCCTGGAGTAAAGGTCGATGGCCCGCTCGATGGTGGGCTCCTTCCCCTTCGGCTTCTGCAGCAGGTTTTTCAGATAGCTGACGATCCTCCGGGCCGTCGGCGCGTCGTTCTTTACGATCTGCCGGATCGTGGCCTCGTCGGTCAGCACCTTCTCCGTGAAGCAGTCCGCCGTCAGCTCCTGCCGCAGTCCTTTTTCCGAACGGAAAGCCTGTCAGCCGATGCGAATGCACCGGCTGCTTTTTTGTTCGGAAGCTTTCTGAAAAAAACCGAAAAAAGTGCTTGACAAAGCCTATACCTCGCGTTATGATGTATCACGAAAAGCGAAGCATCGCAATACGAAGTATAACACGAGAGGAGGTATCATATGGACGTTCAGCTGAAACGGGGCATCCTGGATATCTGCGTCCTGGCCGCCATCCGCGGCAAGGATTCCTACGGATATCAGATCATCAAGGATGTGAAGCCCTGCGTGGAGCTGTCGGAATCCACCCTGTATACCATCCTCAAGCGGCTGGAGGCCGGGGGGCTGCTCACCGTGCGGACCGCGGAGCACGGGGGCAGGCTGCGGAAATACTACCATATCACGCCGCAGGGCCTGCAGCGCATCGAGGAATTCCTGGAAGAGTGGAAAGAGATCATGTCCATCTATCGCTTCATTACAGGGGAGGGGGAAGAACAATGACGAAACAGATGTTTCTGGCGTCCCTCCGGGAGGGCCTGCAGGGCCTGCCCCCGGCAGATGTCGAGGAGCGGATCGCCTTTTACGATGAGATGATCGACGACCGCATGGAGGAGGGGCTGACGGAGGAAGAGGCCCTGGCGGAGATCGGGACCGTGGAATCGGTGATCGCCCAGATCGCCGAGGAAACGCCTCTTGCGAAGCTCGTGAAGGAGAAGGTGCGCACGGAGCGGAAGCGCAGAGGGAACGGCCTGACGACGGTCCTCCTGATCCTGGGCTCTCCCATCTGGGTAAGCCTGCTGATCTCGGCTTTCGCGGTGGTGTTCTCCCTGGCGGTCGCCGCCTGGGCGGTGGTGATCTCCCTCTATGCCGCGGCCCTGGGGCTGGCGGTGGGGGGACTGGGCGGCGTCGCCTTCGCCGTCTTCTACATCCTCAAGGGCAATCTTCCCGGGGCCGCCTTCATCGCGGGCGGCGGTCTGGCCTGCATCGGGCTGGGCTTCCTGCTCTTCCTGGGCTGCAATGCCATGGCGAAGGCCCTGGCGCGGGGAATGAAGAAGATGAACCTGGGCTTCAAGAGCCTGCTGATGGGAAAGAAGGGTGCGGAATGAATGCGAAACTGAGAAAACTGATCCCGGCGGCGCTGATCCTGCTGGTGGTGGGGGCGCTGATCATGGTGGCGGCCCTGTTTGCCATGAAGTTCGATTTCCGCCGGCTGAGCACAAGAAAGCCCGTAACCAATGTGTATGCCCCCGAAGGGAATTTCGACGAAATCCTCATCAGCATCAACACGGAGGAGCTCTGCTTCCTGCCCGCGGAGGACGGAAAGCTCAAGGTGGTCTGCGTGGAGGAAGAGGGCTGCGAGCATATCGTTTCCACTCTGAGCGGCAAGCTGAGCATCCAGACGGTGGACACCCGAAAGTGGCATGAGAATATCGGCGTGGGCCCCGAAAAGACCTCCGTCACCGTCTATCTGCCGAAGAAGGAATACGGCGCGCTGACCCTGCGCACCGGCACGGGGGACGTGAGCGTGCCCGCCTCCTTCCGTTTTGAAAGCGTGCTGATGACCTGCTCCACGGCAGACGTCAGCTTCGCGGCCACCGTGACCGGCAGCGTCAGCATCCGGACCAGCACCGGGGATATCGCCCTGACGGGACTGCGGGCGGGCTCCCTGGACCTGCAGGCAGACACCGGACGTGTGCAGGTGAGCGACAGCGTGGCGGAGGGCGGCGTGAAGGTGCAGACCACCACGGGGCGGGTCTCCCTCACCGATCTCAACTGCGCCGAAGCCCAGGTGAAAACCACCACGGGAAACGTGGACTTCACCCGCGTCCTTGTCTCCGAGTCCCTCCGGGCGGAGACGGACACCGGAGACGTGACTTTCGACCGCAGCGACGCGCCGGAGATCCGCGTGGAGACGGAAACCGGCGACGTGACCGGGACGCTGCTGACCCCCAAAATTTTCGAGTACGACACGGACACGGGCAGGGTGAAGCTGCCCCGCAGCGAGCCCGGCGGCCGCTGCACGCTGAAGTCCGACACCGGCGATTTCGAGCTGGAGATCGCGGGATAACCGATATCGGAAAGGGCGAAGCGGATCCGCTCCCTTCGCCCTGCCGAAACCCGGCGCGCCTCAGACTGCAGACAGAGTAAAAAACGATAACGTTAAGCCTGGGGGATACGGGAAAAACCGAATACATTTCTGATCATGCGGCGCGCCGGGTTTCGGCGCGCCTCTCTTGAATCTGCCGGCGTCCGGTGCTATACTGTTCCTGCAAAGCCTGCGGAGACAGGCTTCCGACAAGGAGAACTTTTGACAGGAGGATTGAAAATGAAAACCAGCAGACTGATTGCATTGATCCTGGCCCTTGCGATGGTCTTCGCTCTGGCGGCCTGCGGCAGCAAGCCCGCGGAGCCCACCCCCCAGCCGGACGGCGGCAATAACGGCGGCGGCACGCCCGCGGCGACCAGCTACACCATCGGCATCAACACCTGGGGCTCCGGCGTTCCCGTGCTGGACATGTTCGGCGACGCCAAGGAGTACACGCTGACGACCCTCGGCCATAAGGTCAACCGCATGAGCGACGATTTCACGGCGGACAAGGAACTGCAGAACGTGCAGAACATGTGCGCCGCCGGGGTCAACGGCATCGTCTTCCAGGCGGCTGCCGTTTCCACCGTGCCCCAGATCGGCGTGGAATGCGCCAACGCCAAGATCCCCTTCGCCTTCGACGTGTTCGTGGGCGAGAACCCCGACCTGGAGGCCCTGGCCGCTTCCAACGAGTATTACTGCGGCGCCATCGA
>JAEEGL011590573.1_pt1 | contig 15471 bp, 7 predicted proteins | sample 9134231 | NCBI WGS metagenome assembly JAEEGL01 (sample SAMN16246548, study PRJNA631951) | gut metagenome | biome: gut microbiome; feature: rumen; material: fiber-attached | host: Bos | place: Iran: Karaj | collected 2018-10
AATAGATGATGTATGTCCATAACCGCCGTCGGCAATAAGCCTTTCAGCCTTGCTGAAAGCATCCTGTATATCTTTAGCACGGTACATAGCCAAAACCGGAGAAAGCTTCTCGTGAGCAAACTCCTCGGAAAGATCAACCGATTCAACCTCACCGATGAGGATCTTTGTACCTTCCGGAACGGTAACACCGGCAAGACCGGCGATAGTCACAGGTTTCTGTCCCACGATCTTCGCATTCAGACCGCCGTTTATGATAATAGTCTTTCTGACTTTCTCAGTCTCTTCCGGATTCAGGAAGTAGCAGCCTCTGGTGGCAAACTCACGTTTAACCGCATCATATACCTTATCCAACACGATGACAGACTGCTCGGAAGCACAGATCATACCGTTGTCAAAGGTCTTTGAATGTATGATGGAGTTTACTGCCAGCAGAATATCTGCCGTGTCATCGATAATGGCAGGTGTGTTTCCGGCACCGACACCAAGCGCAGGCTTACCGCTGGAATATGCTGCCTTTACCATGCCCGGACCACCTGTTGCCAGTATGATATCGGCCTCTTTCATGACCACATTGGTCATATCGAGGCTCGGAACATCTATCCACGCAATGATGCCTTCCGGTGCTCCTGCCGCAACCGCTGCTTCCAGTACAACCTTTGCAGCTGCAATGGTAGAGCCCTTTGCTCTCGGGTGCGGGCTTATGACGATACCGTTGCGTGTTTTAAGGCAGAGCAAAGTCTTAAATATAGCTGTGGAAGTGGGGTTTGTGGTGGGAATGACTGCCGCCACAACACCGATGGGCTCTGCGATGGTCTTTGTGCCGAAAGCTTTGTCTTCAGCTATAACACCGCAGGTTTTCGCATCACGGTATTTATTGTAAATATACTCGGAAGCATAGTGGTTTTTGATGACCTTATCCTCCACTATACCCATACCGGTCTCTTCTACCGCCAGCTTTGCAAGAGGTATCCTGGCTCTGCAAGCTGCAGTGGCTGCTGCCAGAAAGATAGCATCCACCTGTTCCTGTGTGTAGGTTGCAAACTCCTGCTGCGCTTTCTTTACACGTTTCAGCGCCGCTTCCAGTTTTTCTACACTGTCTACGATCTCGTACTGTTCCATTCGTTACCTCCTGTTTTTCAAATGAATATACTAATGTGATACACGGATTGCTACGCTGCTGCGCAGCTCCCGCAATCCTACAGACATTCGGAATCCGCTCGTTTACTTCGTAAACGGCTCCTTCCTCATGTCTGTTCGGGTCACAAAGTGATATGCCGGTTCATGCCAGCATGACCGTCACATCACCTTGTTCCCCTGTATCACTCAAAGTTTTGAAGATCCTCTGCCTCGATGGTGACCAGAGTATCCTTGTCCGGATTCTCTACGGTGACAATACGGGTAGCCTGGTTGGATATGGCTTTTTCCATAAAGTTACGGACATCCCTGGCATTGGCGAAGTTTTCGGGCTTGTGCTCTACCCTGTACTCAAACATCTCCATCGCCCTTTTTTCAGCCTCCTCGGAAAGCTTGTACTGCTGCTTTTTGAGGTTATTCTGTAAAATCTCCATCATCTCTTTGGCTGTGTAATCGTCAAAGAAAATATAATTTGCGAAACGGGATTTAAGTCCCGGGTTCGATGCCAGAAACTCTTCCATCAGGTTGTTGTAGCCTGCCACTACGACGATGAGCTCATCCCTGTGATCCTCCATAGCCTTCAGCAGCGTATCCACAGCTTCCTGACCGAAATCACCCTCGCCTTTTCCCACCGTGAGTGTGTACGCCTCGTCTATGAAGAGTATTCCACCGAAGGCCTCGGATATGACCTCCGATGTACGCGTTGCGGTCTGTCCCACATAACCGCGCACAAGACCTCCTCTGTCAACCTCCACCAGCTGTCCTTTTTTCAGGACGCCAAGATATTTGTATATATCAGCCAGCTTTCTGGCTACGGTAGTCTTTCCTGTACCGGGATTACCCATAAAAACCATGTGTTTTGAAACGTCGCTCACCACAAGACCGGCTTCCTCGCGCATCTTCTGTACCCTGATGAGATTGACAAGGCTGTTGACCTGATGTTTTACGCTCTCAAGACCTGTCAGGGAGTTGAGATCCTCCAGCAGCTCCTGTAAATGCTTTGCTTTGTCTTCATCGGATTCCTTGTCTTCCACTGCAGGCTCTATCACGGTATATGACTTCTGGCTTGCCGGAAACCACACCGCATAAGAATTAAGGTATTTTTCCAGAACCTCAATGTAGGACGTAAAGTTTGACATGGTGACCACATCCGCCTCGTTGTCCTGTGCAGCCATGATATATTGTCCGAAAAGCTTAAAGCAGTCGTATATCATCATGGCCTTCTGTCCCTTGTAGGGGTCCGGTACCAGTTTTTTGCCTGCATCGGCCAAAACCGCATATTTCAGGGAACTGGGAACCTTGGTCTTAAAGTTGTAGTCCAGATAGTCGATATGCTCCTTGCGTTTTATAGCTATAAGCTTCTCCTGAGTAACCTCTGTCTTCAGAATATCACGGATAGTCTTGATCTCATTCTCGGATATGTTACCGTCTGCATCTACCAAAAAGACGGCAAACATCAAAAGCTCGTAGTGAAGCTTCTCTTTGAGTGTTGTACCGGAAGCCTGAATCGAGCCGACGTTTGCCCTCTGTATATCGTCCGCTATTTTATCACAGGCCGCAATGAGTGCGGTCATATCAAATTCTTTCATAAAATGAGTTACCTTATGATGTATTTGTAGACTAAATGCCTTACGATGCTCTTTGATACCCCCTCAGTCCGCTTCGCGGACAGCTCCCCCAAAGGGGGGGGGAGCCTTTAAAAACTATATTCACTCTGCGGTAGTCATGCCAAGAGAAGCCTTGAGAGCTTCGAGTTCTGCGTCAACGGACGGAGAATCCGCACCGGAGGTGTATTTCTCGGTCAGGCTCTCAGCGGAAATGTTGTCGGCATCAAGCTTCGCATTGGCATTTGCCTCTGCCAGCATTCTCTCTGCCTTCTGCTCGTATTTATTGAATGCATCCACATTGATGGTGCTGTTGGCTTTCTCAGCGGTCTTATTGATCTGCTCCTGAGCCTTCGCCATGGCGATCTTGGCCTTTGCGGCATCCTTTCTGGCCTCAAGGTCCTCGATATTACGAACAAGCTTATTGTAGCCTTCCTGCATCATCTGGCTGTTACGCTGTGCAACAGTAAGATTTTCCAGCAAAGACTCTCTGGTCTTTTCAAGACTCTGTTTTGCAGCCAAAAGCGTTCTGGCATCAGCTTCATTGCCTGCTCTGAGCGCATTCTCGGCTGCCTTCTGCTGGATGGCGATCTTCTCATCACACTCGGCAAGCTTTTTCTCCGCCATCTTCTCATCAGCCATAACCGCAGCCGTATCACGCTTAACATCGGCAAGATCTCTCTTGTAGTCAATAAGCAGCTGATCGATCATCTTTGCAGGATCCTCAGCCTTGTCTATAAGTGCGTTAAGATTTGCCTCCAAAATCTTCGGAATACGTCCCAGTGTCTCTGCTAAACTCATTTTTTTACCCTCCGTAAATATTTATGTTATGCCGGTCCGTCCATGACCGGAAAGTTACCCTGCAAAAGCAAGTATATCACATTTCATGGAAAAAAACCACAATTTTTGTCTTTCCTGCAAAAAGAATGTGATCTTCATATAAAACGCCCGAAATGTCCGCATATACAACAATATCCCCAACCGGACGTTAATTCCGGGAGGGGATATTCCTACATCGTTTTGTACTTTATGAAAAACAGTCTCAATCACCTGTTATATGCAATGTTCCGGCCGAGCCGCTGGGGCCTGCGGTACCCTTCACGATGACCACCGTACCCGGCTTCGTTTCATCCTCGGAGGGATAGAAATACACTGCTTGGTCCGACGACTGAACAGGAAACTCCGCCGTTTCGGACGCATCTCCGTCTATCATGGTTATCCTGACCGGTCCACCGCTTACAGGCCTTGTGTAAACATTGAACTCCGGATCTTCATCTGTGACATATGCTATCACCCTGGTTTCATTGGGTCCTATCGCATAGGGAACACCTGTATCCGTATCACTGCTGACATTGACAACGGTCTGTTCCCACACGCCTTCGTTGGAAATGGTTTTGGGCTCAAGGTAAACATGGTAAGTTCCCTCCGCCTCTGATTTTTTCTTGTCTGTGAGCCCTTCCAGCATCCTTGCTTTGTCTGTATCTACCTTGTATCTTTTGATATCTTTATAGTGCTCACAGTCAACCGTATTATCATCGTAAAACGTCAGTCTGAAGGGCTGTCCGTCGTTATAAATATACAGCGAAAACGCCTCTGCATCGGATTCAGATGTATCTGTCTCCACTAATTCCCACTGCTTTCCCGAAAGTTCTTTGTACATACGCTCTGCTGTTTCTTCGTCAAGCCCCCGCAACGTACCGACGGAATAATCCGGTGTCATGATCATTGCCGGATAAACAGAGCTTCCCTCGATGGGACACTGCACCGCAACAACATTGATATTACCGGAAACCACATCGTTTTCGTCCGCCGTCAGCTCGGACTCAGATTCTGTTTTTGTCATCGGATCCGTCAGAAAACATACAGCTACTATACCACATACGACCATTGCAATGGCCATCACCCATATTGCCGGTTTTTTATAATTCAACACTCCTTTAATCCTCCCTTTAACACTGTTTTCGCCAAATGCCAGCGGACACGCCGCCACTAATCTTCCCCGCGTATTCAGGTCCAGCAGAGCCTGAGAATATGCTGCCTTGTAATCCCCTGTCTTATCGCGGATAACCTTTTCATCACACGCTGCCTCTATGTCTTTGCACAGCAAAATATATGCAAGCCAACACAGAGGATTAAACCAATACACCGATAAGAGCGCAAAACCAAAGGGTTTCCACCAATGGTCTCCCCGCGCGATATGCGCCTTTTCGTGGGCAGTCACAAGTTCAAGCGTTTTTCCATCCATCCCGGACGGCACGTAGATCACAGGTCTAATAACCCCCAGTATAAAAGGCGTTCCCACCTCGTCGCACTCCCTGACTCCTTCGCTTATCCCGACCGATGCCCGCACTTTACGTTTTAACAATATGAAACAGATCAGCATGTAAACAAGCATTCCTGCCACGCCGAGTATCCATATTATCCCCGAAACAAACTGTATTACCTGTAACGGATTAACGCTGTCCGAGATCTGCGGTGAGAAATTGTACTCGATAACAGGATTCACCGCCTCGTCAATGACCTTAAGCCCCGATTCTATCTGCGGCTTCCGCTCCATTGCAATATTCTGCGGAATCGTCTCACCGCTGGGCAGAAGGCTCATTTTACTCTCAACCGAAAACGGACAGATAAGCCTCACTGCGACCAATCCCCACATCAGGCAGATAACCCACTTGGGTGCGCGCTTAAAAAACAGACGTACCGCGAGCACCGCCAATATCAGCCAGGAAGCGCTGACTGCCATATTAAAAAGCTTCAAAAACACTGCGCCCATTGCAATCACCTCTTAAATTCGTCGATCATCCTCTGTATCTCATCGATCTCTTTTCCGGTCAGCTTCTTTCGAGATGTGAAAGCCGCGATAAACGCCGGCAGCGATCCCTCGTAGGAATCCTCTATGATCTGCTCGCTCTTTGCCGAATAAAACTCTTCTTTTCCAACCAGCGAAGTCACGATACCGTCCACATTCTGAAGCAGTCCCTTTTCACACAGTTTCTTAAGAACCGTATATGTAGTCGCTTTTTTCCAGTCCAGCTCCTTTGCGCAGAGCTTCACAAGCTCCCCGGATGCGATGGGTTCATTCGCCCAGACGATATCCGCAAAACGCTCCTGCACCGCCGCCAATTCTATGTTTTTCATATCTTTCTCCTTTTGGTCTATTCCTGTCGACCACTTTAGTCTACACCCATAGACCAAATATATCAATACTTTTTTTCAAAAAAATAAAAGACCGCTCATTACGCAGTCTTTTACCTTAAAACATACACTCTCTATTCAGCCAGTTTTGAGGCAATTCTATGTTTTCTCAGCTTTAGTACAATAGTCATAAACACTATCAACACCAGCAATCCCGCCGCGCAGGCACATGCGATGTAAACCCAAGAAGGAACATGTATCGCGGTATCCACCACGGCATAAGTTCCACTAAGTCCGGACATCGTAACCTGAATGTATCCGCCCCTGTTCAGGAAATCCGCACTCTGCCATGTGCCGTCTTTTAATTCATACACCGAAACCTTATCGTACGGATTATATATTCTCACCGGAAAGACCTCTTTGTTGTCGAGTTCAAGCTCTCCCAGCTCCACATCATAAACCACAAAATCCTTCTTCTCTTCAGGTATTCCGTGACTGTCATCATATGAGACCTTTGCGGTAAACATTGTGTTTTCGGTAAAATTGCCCTCGGCATAGGCGAGGATGCGCTTTTCGTTTATGAGATCATCCGTGGTCGCCACCGTGCTCTCAGCAGGCAGTGTGCTGATGATGTCATGATATTCGCCTTCCACATATATATTACTCTTTATCTTTTTGCGGGTTATTTCTCCCCACACTCCGTAGCAGCCTTCCCTCTCCGGGAATTCGGGAAACACCACCTCTGACGACTCTGCGCCGTATTCAAACTCGCTCTCCTCCAGTATCTCATCCTCTATCATGAAGATCACTTTCAGATGCTTGAAGTCTTCGGGCAATCCCGGGCGACTCAGCAATTCCTTGTAGGTTATCTTGTCCGCCGCATTTTCATAGCCTATGTTATCGATACCGTATACCTCGTCCGAAACATAGCTGTTTCCGCTGACCACGCCGGCCCACACGGAGGTGTTGTCCTCCTCCACCGCTATCTGTCCCGCAATGGCGCCAAATCTGGCTTTCGCATCCAGAAGATCCACCATGGAACAGCAGTTTTTAAGGGTGAGTGCGTAACCGGCTATTCCACCCACATTCTTAGCACCCTCAAGACGACAGATAGAATAACAGCTTAAAACGGTACCTGTGGACTCACCCACGATACCTCCCACGAATCCGCCCTCGGTACTGCTGATCCAGCCGTAGCTCTCGCAGCCCCTCACAGCACCGATCTTCACAAATCCGGCTATTCCGCCTGCGCCGTCTTTTTTTGCGGTGACCTTACCGTAGTTTTTACAGCCGTTGACAAGACAGGCCGTGGTGTACTCGTAATTCAGCCTGAAGGATACACTGCCTGCGGCATTCTCTTCCTGATCGTCGGTATCCACAGACATTGCACCCACTATGCCTCCAATGTTGATATCTCCCTCCGTCATACCGTTATTGACGCAATGATCCATGCGCCCCGCGGTAATATCGTCCAGCCTGTCTTCTTCAACTTCCTTGTAGTAATCCTTGAGACTGTCGGACTCGGATACCTCCATCTCGTCCACCTCGGATGCCACAAGATTGTATATCACATTAACCTGATCGTTTACCTGCTTGAGATCCGAATCTATCACGCTGCCATAGTCACTGCCCACATCGGCGATATGCTTAAGACTCTCCGTTACACCATCCAGCTGATCCTTAAGATTATCGGTCTCTGCGGTAAAATCGTCTCCAAGGTAACTGAATGAAACATCATCCAGCGCGTTCACATATATCAGGATACCCTCCAGTTCCTTCACGGCATTTGACAGATGGGTGAACACTGCCTCCAGATCATCCGACACTTTCTGAACATCATCCGAGATTATTTTGGTGTAGGTTGAGGTGTTCTGTACCATTACATCCGAATTAGTATCAAGGTAGGCCGCATGAACGGACATATCCTCATTCAGCTCCTTGATGTTTGACACGGATCTGTTTATGGATGTGACCTCCGGACCGTCTGCACTTGGCATATCAACGCTCATTATCTCGTCCAGAAGGTCGCTGATCCTCTGCCTTTCCTCAGGACTCAGCTGCACCGTTTCAGCTTCCGCGTAATCACCTATAATAGTCTTTATCTCATTTGTGTCAGTCTGAATTGTCTTATAAGCCTTATCCAGTTTGCTGTATATTTTATCCAGCTGCTTGGAAATATTGTCAGCCTCTTTTGACATGTTGTTGAGGTCGTTATATATGGCCGTTAGCTCGTTTGATACCAGAGTGTAATCCCTCTCAAAAGCATCCGAGGCATCTTTGATATCACTTGTCAGCTTTTCCACATCACTGTTTGTTCCCGCTGCCTCATCCATTGCCGATTTCAGCTCTTCCAATACTGCAGGGAAAGCATCCATGACATAGTCCGCCTCCTCCACCAGTGAATTGATGGCCTGTGTATTGTCATTGACATATTGAGTTGCTATATCATTTATCTTTCCCGCGGAATCCGTTGTTCCGTCAGCATATGATTTCAGCTCGTCGGTCTCACTGTTCAGACCGAGGTTTGCATCCTCAATGTCGTCCAGAAGCTTTTCTATGAGCTCGTGAAGCCTGTCCACCTCCTTGGTGAGGGTTCCTGTCTTCTGCATTCTGATGTCAGGTTCCTGCTGCCCTGCGATACCGCCTATGTCCTTACGGCCGTAGACCTTTCCGTTATTGGTGCAGGACAGGATCACGCCTGAAGTCCTGCCGCATATACCGCCTATGTTGTAGCCTGTGTGCGAATATCCCACCACACCATCGTTGATGGAATTTGCTATAACTCCTGTGGAATAGCCTGCTATTCCTCCCGTGTCCGTTCCGCTCTCCACCTTCACCGTCGTCTCGTTGGAGGCGATCTGAGTCAGTATATCAAGACCTATGGCGTCATTTTCTTCAACCCAGTCGCTGTTGTCGTTGACATTCGAAATATTAAGGCTCTCCTTTATGATGCCCCTGTTCTCACCTGCAAGACCTCCGGTGTAATAATAGCCTTTTATGCGTCCGCTGCAGGTGCATTTTTTGATGACTCCCGACGCATCATTGATGCCTGCCATTCCGCCGGTCTGGGTCTTGCCCGAAACATTGCCCCTGAATGAGCAGTTTACAACCGTGCCGTTATTGACACCGCAAAAACCGCCCACAGCCTCGTCATCATCATCCGAAGCCACGGTTCCGTAAATATCCAGGTTTTTCACCACACCCTCCGTTCCGATGTAGCGGAAAAAGCCCACAACAAATCCGTTGCCCTTATACTCGTAATTTCTGATGGAATAACCGCCGCCGTTAAAGGTTCCGTTAAAATACGGTATATATGTAAAATCATCCCCCTTTAATGTGATATCCGCAGTCAGTTTTACGGTCTTTCCTTTTGACCAGCCGTCCTCATGACAGTGTCCGGCCAGTTCTCCAAGATCCTTCTCCGAAGAGATCTCTATGACATCTGCATCCCATCTTTCAGTGTTTTCCGCAGCTAAGCCGGTAACACTGCCGGTAAATGCCAACTGTGAAAACATCACGATAAAACTCAATACGAAGGCCGTGACACGGCTCAGGATACTTTTACTCATGATCCCTCACCTCCAATCCTTCATCGTCCGAAAGCCCTGCATTAACCGGCCTGTCCGAATCCTCCCGTCCGGCCGCACTGCCGCGGCTGTCCGCATCGCCGGAGGCTCTCCTGTCAGCCAGCTGGATGATGCCGTTGGCTTCTCCGTATATAACGCCCCTCATCTCACCTACAAAGTATCCGTTGATATTACCCTGCATAAGACCGTTCACCCGCACAACGCCCGAGAGCTGCTCGGTGCGGATGGGCATTGAAACCCTGAATGATGTTTTCTCTATGATGTGCTCACCTAACAGCAGTATCTGCGGCAGCACGAACATTACGATAAATATTGATATTATGGTACCGCGCCCCAGACACTGACCGATACCGCAAATAGCGCCGTCCGAGGACATCTGTCCTATCACGATGCCTGCAAGCGCCATCATGGAACCGCTGGTCACTATGGTGGGGAAAGCAAAATTCATGGTCTCGATGATAGCCTGTTTTTTGGGCATCTTGTCCTTCAGTTCCATGAAACGGCCCGATATGACTATGGCGTAATCGATATTGGCACCCATCTGGATGGAACTGACTATCAGATAGCACATGAAGAACAGGTTATTATCTGTCGCAGCCGGGAATGAGAAGTTCACCCAGATGGCACCCTCTATGACCATGATCAACAGCACGGGCATGCCCGCAGACTGGAAGGTAAACAGCAGCACCACCAAAACCGCCAGCACCGACACAACGCTGACCACCAGGTTGTCCACCTGGAATGTTTTGTAAAGATCATACTCGCTGGTGGAATTTCCCACCACGATGACCTGACCGTCCGGATAGTATTTCTCGGCGGTCTCGCGCATCGTATCTATGAAAGCGAAGGTTTCATCCCCCTCTTCCGGAAGGTTCAGGTAAACCAACATACGGCTGTATTCCTCGCCCTGCAGCTGGTTTTTGGCTATCATGATCTTATCGTAAGCGTCATACAGCGTATCCCGGACCTCATCATCCAGGTCCACATAACCCTCATCCACCTCGTCATGCACGAATATCAGCATGTCTATCAGCGGAACCGAGTAGGAAGAAAAACCGTTCACCAGCTTGGCGTAATTTTCGTCCTCCAGAGCGTAAGCCGTATACACAAGCTCCGCCACTTCGTAATCCAGCTCCAGAAGCTCCGCGAATTCCCTGGGCTTGAGCTTATCCGTAAGACAGTACCCATCCATTGCCTCAGTGTTGGAAAGCCCGGTCACATGATCGACCTCTTCATATTCCTCCAGGGATCTTATAAGCTTTTTTTCCGTCTCATAGCTGCCTGCAGGAATGACCAAGGCCACAAAGTTGCTCTTTCCGAAACTCTCGGCGATATATTCGTCCGTTATCTGCTGTTCATTCTGTACCGGCGTTTCCAGCATTGAATACCCGTAAACATAGGGACATTTACTCTGCATTATATAAGCCCCCACCAGCACCACCAAAAACAGGGGCGGTATCACAAATCTGGTGACAAAATCGAACTTTCCCACAAAGGGGATCTTCGGTATCAGATTTTTATGTTTTGTCTTGTCGATGGCATTACCGAACAGCATTATAAGTCCGGGCATCAGCAGGAACACCGACAGAAGACTTAAGACGATAGCCTTGATAAGGCATATGGCCATATCCGAGCCTATACCGTACTGCATGAAGAGCATGGCGATAAGACCGCCTATGGTGGTCAGAGAGCTGGAACTGATCTCGGGGATCGCCTTACTCAGAGCCACTATATCGGCCTCTCGGATCGGAAGCTTTTTGTGTTCCTCCTTGAACCTGTTACAGAATATGACAGCGTAATCCACAGAGAGCGCCAGCTGAAGCACCACGGTCACAGAGTCGGACACGAATGATATGGTGCCCATCAGGTAATTGGTACCCTTGGTGATAAGGGCTGCCGCACCAAAGGTCAGCAACAGCACCGGAACCTCTGCAAAGGTCTCGCTGGTCAAAAACAGGATCGATACCACTATGATGGCCACGATGACACTGACGGTGTTCATCTCGTTTGTGATCTGCTCTGCCGACGCGTCGCCCATCGAGGTGGAAACATAGATATCGTAGGACGAGAGCATTTCCTTCACTTCGTCAAGGGCAGCCAAAGCCCTGTCATCATCCGCTTCATACTTGAATGTAATGCTGTAAAGAGCGGAGAAATTGTTGTAATGCTCCGACGTCTCATCAAACGTCAGCATTGCCACGGTATCCATGCCCTCTATCTTTTCGGCGATGTCTTTGGCATCCTCCAGGGTAATGTTGGTCACCATGATGTCCGCGGTACCGTATGTCGTGAACTGCTCATCCATAAGGTCAAGTCCGCGCCTGGTCTCAGTGGTCTCAGGCAGATATGCTGCCAGGGCGTTTTCCACCTTGACCCAGTTCATGGCCACTATTGAGAAAATGATGGCTAATACGAATAACAGAAAAAACAGATTTCGTCTGTCCACAATAAATGTGGCGACCTTGATCATAAAACTGCTTCCTTCGGGCTTTTTGCCCTGTGTCTCTTTCGACAAAAAAACATCTCCTTTCTTAACTCCAAGTGACATTATAGCACCGGCCCGGGAAAAAGACATACAAAGAAAAGAGATATTCCCTGCTTTTTCATGTAAATCTGCATAATAAAAGAAAACCCATCCATCCTTTGATGTTGAAAAAGACCTCCGCGCATGGTAGAATGACCGGTGTTGACTTGTAAAGCATGTATCAGAAAAGAGAAAGCATGAGATTCATATCCAAATACATACACAACTACAAAAAAGAAGCGGTATTGGCGCCTCTGTGCAAGCTTTTCGAGGCGACGCTGGAGCTTTTCATACCGCTCATCATAGCTCAGATGATCGACAAAGGCATCACCTCCGACCCGGCAAATGCCGACAAGATCTTTATCCTGAAGATGGGACTTTGCCTGGTGGCTCTTGCGGCAACGGGGCTTGCGGTATCTGTCACCGGACAGTTCTTTGCCGCCAAAGCTGCCACAGGGTTTGCCGCCTCGGTCCGCCGTGATCTTTTCTCCCACATAATGGGATTTTCCTACAGCACGCAGGACTCCATAGGAACCGACACCCTCATCACAAGGCTCACAGCCGACATAAACCGGTTGCAGAGCGGTGTCAACATGACCTTAAGGCTTTTGCTGCGCTCCCCCTTTGTGATCTTGGGAGCCATAGTGATGTCCTTCACGGTTGATGTTAACTGCGCAATGGTCCTCGCCATCGTAGTACCGTTACTATCCGTCGTCGTGGTGAGCCTGGTGCTCATCACACTCCCGCTCTACGAAAAAAACCAGAAAAAAATTGACGCTCTGCTGCTGTCCGTAAAAGAAAGTCTCGATGGCATCCGTGTGATCCGTGCTTTCACTCTTGAAAAGGAAAACGCCCGCGAAAACACGGACCGTAACTCCGCCGTGTATGATGCCTCGCGCCATGCCGGACATATTTCCGCGATACAGAACCCCCTGACACTTCTGATGATCAACATAGCCACCATCCTGTTGATCTACAAAGGTGCCATCCGGGTTGACGAAGGGATCCTGACCCGCGGTCAGGTTGTAGCTTTGGTCAATTACACCTCCCAGATACTGGTGGAACTGGTAAAGACCGCCAACATGATGATCACTCTCACTGCTGCCATAGCAAGCGGAAAACGCGTGACAGCAATACTGGAAAGTCCTGTGGAAGAGCCTGTTTCAAGGAAGGCATCTCCCGTGGATGGCCAAACGCCTCTCGTATCCTTTGATAATGTTAGTTTCAAATACCATGACGATTCCGATGCAGCAGTCAAAAACCTGAGCTTCAGTGCCTGCAAGGGACAGCTCATCGGCATCATAGGTTCCACCGGATGCGGAAAGACCACAGTTGCAAACCTGATCACGGGCGCCTACAAGCCCACCTCGGGAACCGTTGATGTTTCCGGCGAGATCGCTGTGGTACCGCAAAAAAGCGTTCTCTTTTCCGGCAGCATTGCAGACAACCTTAAGTTTGGAGATAAAAACGCAAGCGAGGAAAAAATGTGGAGCAGCCTGTCCGTTGCAGATGCCGCAGATTTTGTCCGACAAAAAGAGGGCGGTCTTTCCTACACAGTCACTCCGGGAGGCAAAAACTTTTCCGGCGGTCAGAGACAGAGACTTTGCATCGCAAGAGCATTATGCAAGCCTGCGGACATACTGATCTTAGACGACTCCGCCAGTGCCCTGGATTACGCCACAGAGAGAAAGCTCAGAGATAACCTCCTGAATATGCAGGACAGGCCTCTGATCTTCTGGATCTCACAGCGTGCCGCTTCCATAGTGAATGCAGATCAGATACTGGTGCTGGAGGACGGCGAGTGTGTGGGCCTCGGAAACCATGAAACATTACTGAGGGAATGCGAGACTTACCGTGAAATATACGAATCTCAGAACTGATCCAAATACACAGATCATAGTTAAAACATTTTTTCAATTACACCATCAAAAACAAACATGAATAAAAAAACACTTTCAAAGCTTCTAAAATACGTTTCAAGATACAAGATCAGCGCAGCGGGATCCCTGATCTTTTCCGTGCTGTCAGTAATCTGTGCCCTGTATCTGCCCATATTGAACGGACGGGCCATAGACTGCATCATCGAAAAAGGCAGTGTGGATCTTCCCCTGATTGCCACCATCTTAATCGAGGCAGCATTTGTGATCGCCGCGGGTTCTGTTTTTCAATGGATCATGACATTGATAAACAACCGCCTGGTCTTTTCTGTCGTAAAAGACATAAGGCAGGATGCCCTCGATGTAATACAGCGCATCCCGTTAAGCTACGCCGATTCGCACAGCACCGGAGACATAGTAAGCCGCGTCATAACTGATGCCGAACAGATCGGTGACGGTCTGCTCTTAGGCTTTTCCCAGACTTTTACGGGAGTGATGACAATACTCGGCACTCTGGTTTTTATGCTGAGACTTAACATCACCGTAACAGCCATCGTTGTGGTGATAACTCCCCTGTCCTTATTTGTGGCATCTTTTATAGCAAAAAACACACACAAGTATTTTACGGCACAATCCGAGACCCGCGGAAAACAGACGACACTCATAAATGAAGTCATATCTGAGGAAAAAACAGTCCAGGCATTTAACATGGGTGGGCATTATATCGGTGCTTTTAATGAGATAAATGATGATCTCGAAAAAACATCCCTGAAAGCCACCTTCTATTCTTCCCTGACAAACCCCTGCACAAGATTTGTCAACTCCTGCATATACGCAGCTGTTGCCGCTATAGGCGCATTGAACGTTATCTCAGGCGGTATGACGGTGGGAAGCCTCACCATATTCCTGAGTTACGCCGGACAATATACAAAACCCTTCAACGAAATATCATCCGTACTGACGGAACTTCAAAACGCTGCAGTCTGCGCGGGACGGCTTTTTGAATTATGCGAAACTCCGAAATACACTCCGGAGGAGATATTCACGGCAGAAGAGATCAGTATAGCTTCTGACGGTTACAAGTCTCATACAGACGCCATTACCATAAAAGACACGAAAACGCCCCGGGCTCAGTCAGATCCGGTCACTCTTTCCGGTACCCCCGGAAATGTAGGATTCGATAATGTAAGCTTTTCTTACACCCCCGACAGACCCCTGATTAAGAACTTAAATCTCGATATTACAAACGGTATGCACGTCGCTATCGTGGGTCCTACCGGTTGTGGCAAAACAACTCTCATCAATCTGCTGGAAAGATTTTACGACGTCAATGAAGGGAAGATAAACCTGAACGGACAATGTATTACCGAAATGCCTTATCACGGACTTCGAAAACATTTCGGAATGGTACTGCAGGAGACATGGATCAAGACCGGAACCGTCCGTGACAATATCTGCATAGGAAAACCCGACGCAACGGACGAAGAAGTTGAGAAAGCCGCCAAAGCCGTACACGCTCACAGTTTTATCAAGCGACTTCCGCAGGGTTACGACACTATGCTGGGCGAAGGCGGCGCCGTTCTGTCCGCCGGTGAAGCGCAGCTCTTATG
>JAEEGL015339234.1_pt1 | contig 15471 bp, 18 predicted proteins | sample 9134231 | NCBI WGS metagenome assembly JAEEGL01 (sample SAMN16246548, study PRJNA631951) | gut metagenome | biome: gut microbiome; feature: rumen; material: fiber-attached | host: Bos | place: Iran: Karaj | collected 2018-10
CCCGTTTCTGTGAGATTGGCAATGAGGAAACAGGCAATCATGTTGATTACAAATTTGTTACCGATGAGGAAAACTACGCTATCTTTGATGCCATGGGTGTTCCAAGAACAACTGATGGAGTATTCCAGAGGGGCAGTGAAGCACCGTTCTCTTCTGATGGAATGGTTACGTTTGCCCAGGCAATCCGTGAAGGCAAAATGGATATAAAGACAGATGATTTCCAGAAGCTAACCGGATGTGAACCAATAACCGTAAGAGAAATGTTCGCTGACCAGGCTAACTACCAGATTGGTGACAGACATTCAAAAGACGACTGATGACTTTTTATGGCAACCTGACAAGGTTGCTTTTTCTATGAAAAACGGCATCCTTTTTTTGGATGCCGAATTTGATTAATGTGCTGCTGACTCGAATTCCTCACGAACCTGCTGAATCAGTTCTATAATGTTAAGCTGCTGAGGACAGATGCCTTCACACTGCCCGCACTGGATACAGTCGGCAGGCCCGCTGTCCTTGGTGAATGTTCTGTAGAAACCGGCAGCGTTCCAGTCATGGAATAGTTTGCGGTTGTTGTAAGCAGCGAAAATGTCAGGAATCTTAATGCCCATCGGACAGCCGTCAGTGCAGTAACGGCAGGCTGTACATGGAATGGCGTTCATGCTCTTATAAATATCAACAACTTTGTTTACAGCTTCCTGCTCCTTTTCATTAAGAGGCTTAAAGTCCTGCATGAAGGATGTATTATCATCGACCATTTCCAGAGAACCCATGCCGCTTAATACCATCATCATCTGATCAAATCCGGCAACGAATCTGATGGCATATGAAGCAGGTGAACCTCCATTGAGATCAGCCAGAACTTTCCGGGCTTCATCAGGCAGGTTAACCAGTGTTCCGCCTTTGACAGGTTCCATAACGATAACCGGTTTATTATGTTTTACCAGTACGTCATAGCAGGCTTTTGACTGAGTAGTAGGACTGTCATAGTCCAGATAGTTGAACTGGATCTGAACAGCTTCGATTTCAGGATAGTCATTCAGGATCTTATCCAGCATTTCAGGGGTGTCGTGGAAAGATATTCCTACATGCCTGATTTTACCTTCTTTTTTCAGCTCAAAAGCTGTTTCATAGGCACGGCATTCTTTGTAATGAGGGTAGTTTGATGAACTCTGTGCATGCATCAGATAGAAGTCAAAGTAATCTACACCGCATGCTTCAAGCTGTTTCTGGAATAACGGACGGATATCTTCTTCAGTTTTAAAATACTGACCTGATAACTTATTTGTAAGAATGTATCTGTCTCTAGGATATCTTTTGGTCAGGCATTCTCTGACAGCGATCTCACTCTGTTCAGACAGATAGCCGTGAGCGGTGTCAAAATAGTTAAAACCTCTTTCCAGATACAGATCAAACATTTCGCAGACCTTATCCATTATGACATTCTTATTTTCATCTACAGGTAAACGCATGCAGCCAAAGCCGAATTTGTTATGGATTTCAGGGAAAAACTTGTTTTGCATAGTACACTCTAATTGTCGGTTATAAAAAATATAAATACATATTTAAGATAGATAAATTATATCCTTTTATAATATAGTGACGCAATGAAATAACACTGCGTTGTTATTTATAATATGGGTTGATTGCAAAACAGTTCTTAATAATTTAATGAAGTTGTATACTAGAATAAAATATGAAGAATAATCAGAAGAGAAACGAGGTATGAAACCTATGAAATACGCTTTTATAAACAGCATAATTCTTGACGGTACCGAAAACATGGAACCATTGAGTGACCATTATCTGCTGGTAAATGACGGCAGAATAGAGGCTGTTGCCGAAAAGGACTGCAATATTGACGGATATGAAGTAATTGATCTTCAGGGCAGATATGTCATGCCCGGTCTGATCAACATGCATGTTCACCTGGCTGGTAATGGTAAACCTCAGAAAAAACAGAGAGATAATACCAAACTTGTTAATCTTCTTTTCAGCAATCCTGTAACAGCCACAGTAGCCTATCACATGGTAAAGAACTATGCTCAGATTGAATTGAACAGCGGTGTTACAACCATCAGAACCGTTGGCGGACTTAAGGACATTGACAGCAGAGTAAGAGATGAAATCGCTGCCGGTAAATATCCTGGTCCAAGGATCCTGGCGGCTAATGAAGGCATCTCGGTGCCAAAAGGCCACATGGCAGGATCAGTTGCCATTACGGCAACAACGATAGAGGAGGCTCTTGCCCAGGTTGATCATATCAAAGAGAAAAAAGCTGATTTGGTAAAGCTTATGATCACCGGAGGTGTCATGGATGCCAAGGAAAAGGGTGCCCCAGGTGAAATGAAAATGGCTCCGGAAATGATTAAGGCAGTATGTGACTATGCTCATTCACTGGGTTATATCGTAGCTGCTCATGTTGAGAGCAGTGAAGGTGTCAGAATAGCTCTGGAAAACGGGGTTGATTCCATTGAGCATGGGGCAAAACCTGATGACGAAATCATCAGATTATTTAAGGAACGCAAAGCATTTGTTACGACCACACTGTCACCGGCACTGCCTTATGCGTTGTTTGACCGTTCTGTTTCCAATGCTTCGGAAGTAGAACAGTTTAATGGCAATGTTGTATTTGAGGGAATAATTGAGTGTGCCAAGGAAGCATTGAAAAATGACATACCGGTAGCTCTAGGTAACGATGTCGGCTGTCCATGGGTATCACAGTACGATTTCTGGCGTGAACTGGTTTATTTTACAAAATATGTAGGTGTAACCAATAAGTTTGCACTGTATACTGCAACTCTGAGAAATGCTCAACTGGCTGGAATAGGCGATGTTACCGGCAGCATTGAACCTGGCAAGTGTGCCGACCTTATCGTAACTGAGGAAAATCCGCTGACCGATCTGAATACGCTCAGAAATGTTAAGCTGGTCATGTATCAGGGCAATCTGCTGCGTGATCCTAAGGTAAAAAGAAAACAGATCGTAGATGAAAATCTTGATCCGTTTATGGTATAGTAAGTTAAGTATGGATAAGATAAAAAAGGCATTAACAGTTTTTACCACTACCTTTACAACCAGCATGACCGCTAATTCAGGTTATGCCATTTTGGCTGTTATGAAGAGTCTGATGGTAGATAAGTACCATTGGTTTACAGAAGAAGAAATGAATGATTTTACAACCATGTCACAGAGTTCGCCGGGACCAATGGCAGTAAACAGCTCATTGATTGTAGGATATCAGCTTGCTGGACCGTTAGGGGCTTTTGCAGCCGTGGTAGGCGTAATGATTCCGCCTATTGTCATCATGATTATTGTTACTTATTTCTATCAGACCATAGTAACTAATCAGTATGTCCGCATTTTCATGAGCGGCATGCAGGCTGGAGTCGTAGCGATGCTGATAGATGTAATTATCGGTCTGTTTACAACTGTAACAAAACGAAAAAGCGTCTATCCGTATATAATTATGATCATTTCTCTGGTTTTTATCAGATGTACGGATTTTTCCATGTTTTTTCTGATTGCCGGTTGCATTATTGCTGCTGTAATTAAAACATTGGCTGCCGGAAGGATGGTGAATGGCAAATGAGTTTACTGTCAATTTTCCTTGCCTTTGTGAAGATAGGAGCCATGTGTTTTGGAGGCGCTTATGCAGCTATTCCAATCGTGGAAAGAGAAGTAGTGTATGTAAAGCAGTGGATGACCATTGCTGAATTCTCTGATCTGGTTGCCATAGATGAGATTACGCCGGGACCGATCATTGTCAACAGCGCTTCCTTTGTTGGAATGAGACTGGCTGGTATTCCTGGTGCCATTGTTGCCTCATTGGGCTGTGTTGTCGTGCCAATCATTGTAACGATAACTCTCATTTATGTTTATCGTAAATTTAGGGATATCAAAGCAATTAACGAAGCTATCTATACACTTAAGTGTATGACTGTTGCTCTGATTGTCTCTACTTGGCTGTCCATTTTCCTGAATGCTGTTTTCCCTGGAAAAGTCATTGCTATGGATAATATTGATTATCTGCTGTTGGCTATGGGCATTGCAGCATTCTTGGTAATTAAAAAATATAAACCTAATCCATTGTATGTCATGCTGGCATGTGGGGCAATCAATCTTGTTATCAGAGGATTTCTGAAATTATAAAAAAGAACCTCTTTAGTGAAGTTCTCATATAGCAATAAGGGTAACCGCCTCAGGTATTTCTACCTGACTGACGGTTCCTTTTTCATTTACACAGGCAAGGGTATCGCTGTGCGTGTTGGCACATAAGACATAACCGTCGCAGACGATCATGTCACGGGGATGTTTTCCGCCGGAAGAATAACTGTTGATTATCTCCAGTTTTTCTCCGCTGATATTAATTTCAAATACCTTATCTGTTCCTCTTACCGTAACATACAGGATATCACCCAGCAATCTGATGGCAGCACTGGTTGATTTTTCGTCATCACACATTCTGACCTTGTTCAGTATGGTCCAGGAAGATGTTTCAATAATGAACACTTCCTTGGAAAGCTCAGATACGACATAGAGATATCTGCCGTCAGGTGATAATACGCCATGTCGTGGACCGGTTCCTTCCGGAAATTCTATAGTTCCGGTTATTTCATATTCTCTGTTGAAAAGATAGATACGGTCCATATAAAGAGCGAAACCCAAAATCTGATCATTACATGGCAGTAACATGTGGCATCCTGCCTTATCTCTGATTTTTACTTTCTTTTCCAGAGTAAGAGTGCTGTCTTCATATTTTAGAAAACTGAAAGTTCCTTCGTGGAAGTTAGCCGTATATATATGATTGCCGTCACATCCGATATAGCAGGATACGATGTCTTCATATATCAGTGAAGAAATAACCTGACCACATTTATCAAGTATGGCAACACCGTTTTTGCTTTTTGCCTCACTGTATAGAGAAGCAATAAAGCCATTGCCCTCTGCAATGTATTTGGTTGAAGCTATATTGCTGAAAAGAACCGGGTTGTATAATATGCCGTTTTCAAAGTTGACCTTATAGATGCCTTCATTGCCGTAACAGCCGCAGTAGATCTGTCTCATAATTGTTTACCTCATCTATTCTTATTATATATTGAATTAGTGCTGTTATGTAATTCACAGACTTTTGTAAATATATGTAATAATTCCCAAAGAACAGTAATACTGATAAAATTATATACATGGAGGCGTCACATATGCAGGGAATGGAATATAACGATTTATGGCTGATACTGCAGGAAATGGATAAGGATAAGACAGCTCTTATTCCTGAAAAGTACAGGGAGCTGGTAAAAGCATCCATGGTGCCAGGTGCTGTTTCAGAAATAGATCCTCATGTGGAATTGGAGAAGCAGGAGATTTCGGAAAAAACACGTTCACTGCTGGCGGCATTAGCTCTGACATACTGGGCTGAAAATGCTCATGACCGCTGGAAACTGGCTGAAAAGTTACACCTCAATGAGCTGAAATATCAGGGAAAACCTGAGGCAGCCATGACACAGGATGAATATCAGGAATTACTGTCTGCGTTTGATGACTGGAACGAACTGTTCGGACCTATTCCTTTCTGGGCTGTCAGCCGAAACTGGTATCCAATGGAATGTTATGAAATCGTTGAAGATGGAGAAGAGGCTGATATCTGGGCAGGTAAAACAGGTTTGAAAATGACATATGTACCGCGAAAGACCAGGGAACAGATAGCTGAAGAAGCCAGTCAATGGGTGCTGGTCAGCGAAACTGAAGAAGAAGAAGTTCTGTACTGGCATGATGATTATACTGAGAAGTGGCATTATACTAAAGAAGATGAAAAATTCTTTGAAAAAAAGGCAGTAATAAAGGACGGACATTTCTACGGCGCTTTGATCGGTACGGATTCAGTTTCAAGCTTTGGCATGTCTGTATACAAATCCAGTAATTACGGCATTCTCTGTATTGACGGCAGTAAAGATGGAACTACTGAAGAATATTACCATCACAGCAGCAGTGAGGTGAGCGAGGAAAAGAACACAGTTTATTCGCTTAAAAGAAAACGGAAAGAGGGCTTGGAAAAATGATCAGTGAAAAAATAATTGTAGGAAAAGATACGGAGTATCCTTTAAATGGAATACTGACACTTCCTGATAATCAGGATAATAAGGTTCCGGCAGTAGTTCTGGTTCACGGTTCCGGTGCCAGCAACATGGATGAAAAAGTCATGAAGCTCAGGCCTTTCAAGGATATCGCAGAAGGCTTGTCTTATGAAGGCATAGCTGCCATACGATATGATAAGAGAACATATGCCCATGCCAGAAAACTCCGCCATGTTGAACCTACGGTAAAAGAGGAAACAATAGAAGATGCCATCAGAGCTGCAGAACTGCTGAAGCAGGATCCGCGTATTGATGAAAACCGCATTTTTATAGTTGGACACAGCATGGGTGCCATGCTGGCACCAAGAATTGATTCTGAGTGCGGTTACTTCAAGGGACTTATCATGCTGGCTGGTACACCTTACAGACTGGAAGACATCGTGGTCAGACAGCTGAAGCAGGCTGGTAATTCAGGAGGCTTCCTGATGAAGAAGATTGTTGATCTGGAAAGCAGAATATATGGAAAGAGATTTGACAATCTGTATGAAATGTCAGATGAAGAGGCTAAAAAGAAGAAGTTTGCCGGTAATCTCAGCCTGTATTACTTTAAGGAGATGGGTCAGAAAACAGCCGGTGATTATCTGCTGGAATCAGAGAAACCGGTGCTGATCATGCAGGGTGGAAAAGATTTCCAGGTATTGAAAGAGGAAGACTTTGATGGCTTTAAGCAGATCCTTAAAGACAGAAATAATGTAAGTTATAAACTTTACGATGACCTCAACCATGTCTTTGTAAAAGGAATTTATAATGACATTACCAAGGCCAGTAAGGAATACAGCGTACCTCAGCATGTCGATGTCAGAGTTATAAAGGATATTGCTGAATTCATTCATTCAAACTGAAGATAAAAATGACCTGTTACGGGTCATTTTTCTGTACTGCTAATCTGATGACAATGTTCATATGAAAGATTAAAATATAGTTAGAAAACAGTAAAGGTGATCATATGAAGAATATACTGATGATTGGAACAGGAGGGACAATTGCCTCTTTGCCGGGAGAAAACGGTCTGGTACCGCAGTTATCTACGGCAGAGCTGCTTAAGAAGCTGCCGCGGCTGAAGACAATTGCCTGGATCGATTCTCTGCAGCTGATAAACATAGACAGCACCAATATCCGTCCGGAACACTGGCTGTTGATGGCTAAGGCCATAAGGGAGAATTATGACAGATACGACGGCTTTGTGATTACCCATGGTACGGATACCATGGCATATACGGCTGCCGGATTAAGCTATCTGATACAGGATTCCATCAAGCCAATAGTCATAACCGGTGCTCAGGTACCGCTGGCTGAAGAAAACTCTGATGCCCCAAGAAATCTCAGGGACGCTTTACTGTACGCAGTAGATGAGAAGAGCCACGGCATACAGGTTGTATTCTCCGGTTCGGTTATCTTATCAACACGAGTAAGAAAGAATTACACCAAAAGATTTGATGCTTTTTACAGTGTAAACTATCCGGAAATTGCCCGTATCGTCAATGGCAATATTCTGCGTTTCATTGATATACCATGTAATAAAGAAACACGCTTCTATGATTCACTTAACACAAACGTCGGCTTATTAAAACTGGTACCGGGACTGAAAAGCGATGTGTTACGGTATCTGCTTGATACTTATGACGGCTTGGTAATTGAAAGCTTTGGCAACGGCGGCATACCCGAATACTACGACTATTTCAATGAAGTGTTAAAAGCTACGGAAAAGGGCAAGATCGTTGTGGTCACTACCCAGGTCCCTAATGAGGGAAGTGACATTTCTCTGTATGAAGTCGGTAATCTGATCAAAAAGGCAACAGGACTGCTGGAGTCTTATGATATGACATCGGAAGCCTGCCTTGCCAAACTGATGTGGGTGCTGGATCAGACTCACGAACTGACGGAAATTAAAAAACTGTTTTATTCGCCTGTTGGCAATGACATTCTCAGAAATGCTGCCGAATGATAATTATTGCATAATGACATCAGAAGAATTAAGAAAGACCTGGAAAGATGAAGAAAAAATAGCCCATATCAGAGGATGGGATTTTTCGCATATCAACGACCGATACGAGGAAGAAGAGTCTCTGCCATGGGACTATGCGGAAATAATCAGAGAATATCTCAGGGATGACATGAAACTGCTGGATTATGATACCGGCGGCGGAGAATTTCTTTTGTCATTGCAGCATCCTTTTGAAAATACGGCAGCTACTGAAGGATTTCCTCCTAATGTACAGCTGTGTAAAGAAAGACTCGGTCCCTTGGGAATTGATATCCGTGAATGCAGTGATGCATCACACATACCTTTTGAGGATGAAAGCTTTGACATTATCATAAACCGCCACGGTGATTTTGATTCTCATGAAATAAGACGTCTTTTAAGACCGGGAGGGCTGTTTATTACTCAGCAGGTTGGCAGTCATAATGACAGAGAACTGGTTGAGGCTGTTCTGCCGGATCTGCCTTTGCCGTTTCCGGATGCTGATCTGGCTTGTCAGAAAAAGGCGTTTGAAAATGAGTGCTTTGAAATAATAAAGGCCGATGAAGCATTCGGACCTATAAATTTTCATGATGTTGGTGCCTTTGTATGGTTTGCCCATATCATTGAATGGGAATTCCCGGGATTTTCAGTAGATAAGTGTTTTGACAGACTTCTGCAATTACAGAAAATAATTGAAAAAGAAGGAAAGATATCCGGAACCATTCACAGATATATGATTGTCGCAAGAAAGCCTCCTGTAAAGGAGGCTTTTTGATTTATGGCAATCTGTTTCCCGCTGCCTTGTAAAGATCATACCATTGTCTGGCAGTTAATTTGATGTCAGCAGCTTTAGCAGCATTTACGATACGGGCAGGAGTAGTTGTTCCGGTTATGACCTGTACTTTCTGCGGCAGACGCAATAGCCAGCTATAGGCAATTGTATCCTTGGTTACACCATACTGATCAGCCAGTATCTGCAGCTGATCATTCAGTTCACTGTATTTTTCATTATCAATGAAAATTCCCTGGAACATGCCGTATTGTAATGGTGACCAGGTCTGCAGGACAATGTCTTTCAATCTGAGATATTCCAATGTACCGGATGCACGGACAATGCCGTTATCCCATCCGGTATTCACGTTTATTCCTTCATCGATCAGTGGCGTATGTGCCAATGAAAGCTGCAGCTGGTTGGCAGTAAGCTGATATGGAAGGCAGTTCTGCAGCAGTTCCATCTGGAAGCGATTCATGTTGGAAACGCCAAAACTCTTTACTTTTCCGCTTTCGTATAATTCACTGAAGGCTTCCTTGACCTGCTGAGGTTCCATTAGGATATCCGGTCTATGCAGCAAAAGAGAATCCAGATGATCAGTGTTCAGTCTTTCAAGAATGCCATTAACGGAATTAATGATGTGTTCTTTGGAGAAATCATACATGCCCATGTTTATTCCGCACTTGGACTGAATTACCATTTTATCTCTTAAATCAGGATTGTCTTTCAGTACCTCACCGAACAGTTCTTCACTGCGGCCGCGGCCATAAATGTCTGCGTGATCAAAGAAATTAATGCCGCAGTCTAAGGCAGTACGGATTATTTCTTCAACATCTTTTTTTTCTTTGGAGCCGATCCTCATGCATCCGATACCGATGACAGAGGTATCCTTTATGTTTTCGGACAGTGTAATATATTTCATGTTATTCTCCTGTTTCTTATATTTTCATTATATGAAAAGGCCTGCAAGGAGTACAATTCTGATGATTTGCAGAAAACATTGAAAAACGGATGTCTGATATGCATCCGTATGGTACTAAATATTGAATATTCCATCAAAGTTATTTTCTACAGCAGCGGTCAGTTCCTGAATGCTTATGTTCCTGATACGGCTGATGGCTTCGTAGATGTTTACAATGTCCTCAGGTTCATGGCGATGATCTCTGACAGGGCTCTGATATGGTGAGTCTGTTTCAATTAGCAGACGGTCCAGAGGAATCTGTGAGATTACCTGCTGGGGTTTGTGAGAATTGGGAAACAATACACTGGCACCAAAAGCCAGAAAATATCCTTCCTTTATGAATAATCTTGCCATTTCAATGGATCCGCTGTAACTGTGGATGATTCCCTTGCATGGATGTTCTTTCAGAATGTTCAGAGTATCAGCGCTGGCTTTACGGCAGTGAATGTTAACAGGTAGATCATAATGTCTGGCCATTTCCAATTGTGTAATGAAGAAATGTTTCTGCTGTACCTTTGTATGAGGATGTGAACGGTAGTCAAGCCCGGTTTCTCCAATCATGTCAGGATGGTATTCTTCGATTATCTTTCTCAGGTCATCCAGTCTTTTCTCGCTGTAGTCATATTCCAGGTCCTGCGGATGAATGCTGACGGCCAGTTTAAAACCAGGATACTGATTTCTCAGCTTCACGCCTTCCATTAAGTCATGTCTGCTGCAGCAGATGACAATGGCTTTACTGACGCCTTTGTTCAGCATTTTCGTTATGACTTCATCTCTGTCCAGGTCATATTGCCTGGAACCCAGGTGGCAGTGAGCATCGGTAAAAATCATTTCAGTTATCCTTTCCCAAAAACTTGTTTTCCATCCTGTAAAGCAGATAACTGCCGATGGTAATGGCAGCCAGGTAAATGATAATGCCAGGAAGAATTCCCAAAGCTACCGATATCTGGTGGAACACCGGCTGGGTAGTAGGGTAGTAAGGTGTGATATAGAACATGTTGGCTTCAACATGAGTATCATTTATGATGTGATGACTGATAACATTAATGATTTCAGCAATTACAGCCATTATCGAAAACAGAATAATTGCAGGATAAAAGGGAGTTCTGTTTCTCTGCTTCAGAATCAGTATGGCTGCCAGACATTCCAGGATCATGATGGCATGATAAAGAAAACCATGACAGAACAGCCAGATCTGAGGACGCATCATGTCTGCAGGTATCAGTAAGGCAATAAAGGCTGACAGAAGTGAGTAAGTAGAAAGAAAAACCAGAACAGTATTCTGTACTTTTCCTTTCAGATAAGGCAGCAATATGGAACAGTACATGGCCATGCTGCAAAGCTGCCATGGAAAAAACCAGGTCGAAGGCCCGTCAGTATAGACATACCTTGGCACAAACCACTGTTTCCAGATTTCACCGATAACCATTATGATGCCCATTATCCAAATTGATCTGACTAATGTTTTCTCATTCCGCTTTCGAAGTGCCGCGAAAAAGACAACTGATACCAGCGCAATGATTATCAGTAATCCTATGTGCAGTATTCCAAACATTTCCGGCGTCTGTTCAAATGTTGTTCCCATTATGTTTTACCAATAGTTATCTTTGTTACATTTTAATGCCTCAGTCGGTTTTCTTCAAGTATTGCGAACCGTGACATTTATTTAGGCGATTATTAAGAATTTTGCATAACTGAAAGTGATAGAATTTAAGCATGAAGAAAATATTATTAGCAATATCTGTCCTGCTTATGCTCGCTTTGATGGCAGGATGTCAGAATTCGGAAGTACAGCCTGATGAAAATGAAATCAGGTTAGCTGTTGACATCAGTGAGATCGAAGAGCCAGTATACAGAGCCGATATGGAGTATATGCTAAGCAGCGAATTAATGGGTGGAATGGCTGTCAGTGATGTCAGAACAAATCCCTTGAAGAAACAGATCGTCTTTTCACTGGATGAAAACTGTTTTCCAGAGGGCAGTAAAGCTGAAAACTTTTCGTTCTATGTCGTGTTAAGCGGTGATAAGAATGGAATTAATGAGTTGTTTTCCAGCGCTGAAAAGATAAACCATTCAAATGAATGTGAAGTATTTAATCCTCAATACGGTGAAGTTTATAATTACTTACTGACAGGCAATTTCACCGATGGATTTGAACTGAAACTGAAAACGGACAAAAAAGCTGCAGAATGATCTGCAGCTTTACTTTACTTGAGCAGGAAATCGATGCCTTTTTCGGCAGCCGGGATCCAGAATGACCAGTTGTGAATGCCTGGAGCTTCATAGAATTCGATGTCAGCTCCCAGTTCTCTGAAGGCAGCAGCCAGTTCGCGGTTGTTTTTAATGCCAAAATCTTCAGTACCGCAGGCCATGAAAATTCTAGGATTTTCAATACCTTTTTCAAGGTTCTGCTTATACTGCCATTCAGCATTGATGTCGCTTTCCGGAGCTTTCTCCAAATCACCGAACTGTTCCATGTAGAATTCAATGTTAGCCATTCTGTTAGGTGGCAGGTTTTTCTTCATTTCAGGAAGCTGCTTGGCGATGGCAGCTGAAGATAAGCCCATGGCAGCGCTGAATATTTCAGGGAACATCAGAGCAGCATGGATGGCGCCAAAGCCGCCCATTGAGTTACCGCCAATAAAAGTATCTTCCTTATTCATTGCCAGGCCATAGGTTTCACGCAGATAATTGATCAGATCGACACCGATGAAGGTGGCGTATTTATGTCCTGTTGCTTCTCTGTCCAGCCAGAAACTGACTCCGCCGGTAGGCATTACGATAGCCAGATTATATTTCATTGACCATTCGGCAACAGGGGTATGCTGCTGCCAGTCATCCATGTCACCGTTGAAACCGTGTAACAGGATCAGAGTCTTCGCCGGACGCTGATAATAAGGATTGTCTTTCATGAAGAATCCGGCTTTTTTTGGCGGCAGATACATATGGAATTCGCCATTGCGAACTAAACCCATCGAAAAGAATTTGACAAATTGATATGACATTGCTGTTCCTCCTTTTTATCTGTTCTATTTCATTATAAAAGCGGGAAAAAGCCAATGATATTAAAATAGTGTCATGTTGTTTCAATAATAAAAAGATATATGTTCAAAAATCAGTGATATTATCAGGGGCCAGCAGCAGGAATTTAAATTTTTTGGTGCTGTTTCATTGAGAAATGGAAAAGACTCTGCTAGAATAGCTGTAGTTAGCTTATGCTAACCGTGAAAAAGGACACTGACATGGAAAAATATCACATAGATAAGAATACCGTACAGGAAACTCTGGTCATACCGCTGTATGGAAGGAAAGTATGCGCTGATCATTTCCCTGAGCTGTTTGAAGACAGGGAAGCGGAAAGAATCTGCAGCATGCTTGACTATGACTTTGAAGCAAAGAAAAAGGTCATGAATAGTCAGGCTGGATTGTTTGGAGCTCTTGAAGTGGCACAGCGTCATTTTGATCTGCTGTGGGAAATCAGAGATTATCTGAAGAAATATCCTGAAACGGCAGTTGTTAATCTTGGATGCGGCTTGGATGATTCCTTCAGTAAAGCTGATAACGGATCATGTCATGGCTATAATATTGACTTTCCTGATGTCATAGCCGTAAGAGATGATATTCTTGGTTGCGGTGAAAGGGAAAAGAATATCGGGTGTGACCTTAACGATTACAGCTGGATCGATCAGATTGATGGCAGTAAGGGAGCAGTATTCTTTGCGGCCGGCGTCTTCTACTATCTGAAAACTGAAGAAGTCAGATGTCTGACGGAAAGACTTAATGAAAGATTCCCAAACGGTGTCCTGGTATTTGATTCCTGTAATTCTATAGGCGCAAAAATGATGAGGAAAACCTGGCTTAAAGGGGCAGGTATCAGTGATGTGTCAGCTTATTTCTCGGTAGAAGACATTGCGGAAATAAGAAAATGGAATAATGGATTCGGAAGTGTGACTGAGAGAAGTTACATGAGAGGATACCGTGACATATATAAGAATCTGAATATGTTTCATAAGCTGATGCTTATGCTCTGTGATCATCTGGTAAAAATGAGAATCATCAGAATTGAATTCCGAGGTGAAGATTAATGAAGTATATTGGTATGCCTGCCGGAATGTGGCTGCTGTTCAGAAACTCCTTCAGAAATAACCTTACAGCAGTGTTAGGTTTCAGTAAAAGTGAGGCAGCGGAAATAACCGCAAAGGCTTTGTCAGAATATAAGAGAATAATAGGCAGGCTTCCTGAATTTGAAAAGGGAGACCGTTTCAAAATGAATATCATAAGCTGTGCAACTCTTTGCGCCTTTATTCTGAGCATGCCGGAAAAACCTGAACCAGATCAAATGACGGATTACTACAGAGAGGCAATGATGACCGGAGCCATGAAATGGTTCTGCAAAACGAAGGGAAAAGATAAGTTCACCGCTAAGGATCTTGCTGGAATGAAGCACAATGAACAGATGCAGGCTGCTGACAGGAATCCTTATTCCTGGAATATGGCATACCTGCCATATCCTGATGGCAGTGGCTATGAAGCAAGGTTCTATAAGTGCGGTATCTGTACTCTGATGAGAGAACTTGGCCTTGATAAGTATATCAGCGCCATGTGCCGCCTTGACTATACAATTGCTGAAGCTGGTGGAACTTCTGAGTTTGTCAGAAAGTTTACTCTGGCATCCGGTGGTCCTTATTGTGACTGCGGGTACAGAAAGAAGAATACTAAATGATAATTATCATTGAAACAGTGATCTCTCTGTTTCTGTTCACTTTTATGGTCAGAATGGCTACAGGAAATAACGGAATCAACGTATTGTATTTCTATCCAAGGGAGTTTCAGGAAAGAGCGTATGAGCTGCATCTTGCGGACAGAGAAAATGTCAGACGGGAAAGAAGATCATTCATGATCGTTTTTCTGTCAGTGTTGACAATAACATTGGTAATTTTCATACATATCAATAAACCGGCAAACCTTATCCAGGCATACTGGCAGTCTCTGTTTTTTCTGGAAGTGATGAACTGGTATGACGGTATTGTAATAGACAGAATATGGGTAGGAAACAGCCCCATATGGATTATTCCGGGTATGGAAGGCGTTCCATATCTGCAGAGCTGGAAACAGGTTCTGCATAAAAGAATCAGGCTTAGTATTATATGGATCTTCCTGGCACCGGTTATTGTCGGGCTTGTAATGCTGACAGGAGGTATAAGATGAATAAGATAACATTGAAAATAGAGGGCATGGCCTGTAACATGTGTGAAGCACATATGAATGAGACAGTGAGAAAAGTCATCCCGGAAGCGAGAAAAGTAACTTCATCATTCAGAAAGGGTGAGACGGTTTTTCTTGTGGAAGGTGAAATAGACAGAAACAAGCTTATTAGTGCCATAGATGCTACAGGTTATACATGCAGAGAGATCATTTCTGAACCGTACAAAAAGAAAGGTCTGTTCGGTTTATGATCAGTAAGGAAGTAATCATCGGTCTGCTGATACCTTTCATAGGAACAGCCGGCGGATCGATGATGGTATATTTCATGAAAGAGCAGCTCAGTGATAAGCTACAGAAATCACTGACAGGCTTTGCCTCTGGAGTTATGACAGCAGCTTCAATATGGAGCCTGCTTATTCCCGCGATGGAACAGTCATCA
>JAEEGL014010107.1_pt1 | contig 15470 bp, 16 predicted proteins | sample 9134231 | NCBI WGS metagenome assembly JAEEGL01 (sample SAMN16246548, study PRJNA631951) | gut metagenome | biome: gut microbiome; feature: rumen; material: fiber-attached | host: Bos | place: Iran: Karaj | collected 2018-10
AAAGATGGATGAGATCGTTCCCTTGGTTCCGGCGGCAGTGCGGCCGGTCTGCTTCAGGGGATTATTTGGAACAACAGCAATGAATACGCGTCTTAATCACAGTAGAAGCAATTATCGAAATCTTTGCAAGAGGGGGGTCATACCGGATAAGTCAAATAAAAGCGCATGAAATTTGACGCTGTTTGCATGACGTATTTTCAGCATTTCAGACGGAACAGGCGCCCTGGAATACTGTGGTTGCTTTTACGAATCGATTTGTATATCAAACCAATAACGTGTTTTCAAAGAGCACGTACAAAAAAGAAACCGGCATTTTAAACGATTAAAGGAGAAAACGTATGAAGAAACGACTGATTGCCATCTTACTGATCCTGTCATTGGTGCTGACGGTGTTTCCGATGGCGGCTTTTGCAGAAGAGCCTGCATGCAAGCACGAACATACTGCGCCGTATTCCGAATCATTCGGAAATACCAGAGGCGAATTTTTCTTAATGCTTTGGAAAATGTATGGCTGTCCGGAGCCCAGAATTGAGGACAAATTTGAAGATGTTTCTGAAGCAGATGTTTTCTACAAAGCAGTATTGTGGGCAACTCAGAATAATATCAGCAATGGGCTTACCGATACCCAATTTAGGCCGGAACAGGCCACCACAAGGGCACAGGCGGTGACATTTCTGTGGCGCGCTGCCGGCTGTCCCGAGCCTGAAAACCCGTATACAACGTTCAGGGATCTCAAATCCGGTGCCTTCTATGAGAAAGCCGTGGCATGGGCGGCGGAACAGGATTGGCTGGAACTTCGTACCGACGGAGTGGACTTCCGTCCGGATTATTCTGTCGGCGAGTTCGTTCTGGAAGGAACCGTCTGTGAGGATTGCGGGGCAATTCTCGAAACCACGAAGCTGACTTTCTCCGCGTCTGCCACAGCGAAGGGCACATTTGGCAATGACCTGCAATGGGAGCTTGGCGAAAGCGTTCTGACCGTCACCGGCAGCGGGCAGATGCCCGAACTGGATGAGAATGAAAATACGCCCTGGCACAAATATGCCGATCAAATCAGAGAGCTGGAAATTTCAGAGGGCGTACTGAATATCTGCAACCGTGCATTTGCCCATTGCGATAATCTCCGAAAAGTAAAGATCGCGGACAGCGTCGAATATATCGGCGACCTTGCATTTTATGATTGTGACACGCTCACGGTGGTGACGATCCCGGGCAGCGTCCAGTATATCGGCGATCAAGCGTTCGATATGACCTATTTGTATAGCGTCACGATCTCCGAAGGCGTAAAGAGCATCGGCGACAATGCATTTGGGGGTAGTATATACCTTAACGAGGTATCAATTCCGAGCAGTGTGGTCCATGTGGGCGCAAACGCATTTGGATATGACGGTCCATGCGGAAAATGGGAAAACGAAATTCGGTATCTTGACGGCTGGGCGATCAATTCCATCTCGCAATACGCCGAGGTGCAGATCAAATCCGGCACCAGAGGCATCGCAGATGAGGTGTTCTGCGAGAATATGAACATAACGAGCATTGCGCTTCCGGACAGCCTTCAGTGTATCGGCTTCAACGCTTTTGCCAGTACAGGATTGAAGAGCGTGACGCTTCCGAAGAACCTGCAGTGTATCTACGACGGCGCTTTCTCCGGCTGCATCGCCCTGAAGAATGTGAAGATTCCCGAAAGCGTGGAGTATCTCGGTGATGGGGCATTTTATGGGTGTCCCAACCTGACAAGTGTGTCGATTCCCAATAGTCTGACAGAGCTTGGCATGTGGACCTTCGGTTACGACGAAAACCTGAAGAGTGTGGAAATCCCCGAAAGCGTGGAATTCGTTGGAGAATATGCCTTCTATGGCTGCGAGAGCCTGAAAAGTGTAACGATTGCAAATAAGGAATGCGTCATCGAAGAGGGTGACGAGGAACCCGAATATATGCTCGGCATTCCCGGACAAACGACGATTTATGGCTATGCCGATTCAACTGCACAGGCCTATGCCGACAAATACGGCTACCGATTTGTAGAACTGAGCGAGAAGGTGCCCTTCATCGATGTTCCGGCAAAGGCTTTTTATGTCGATCCCGTAGCCTGGGCTGTCGAAAACGATATCACAAAGGGTGTCGACGATACCCATTTCGGCTCGGATAAAGCATGTACCCGCGGCCAGGTGGTCACGTTCCTGTGGCGTGCCGCCGGCTGCCCGGAGCCCAAGAGCACCGAGACCGGCTTCAAGGACATGAAGCCCGGCGCCTTCTATGAGAAGGCCGTGGCCTGGGCCGTGGAGGAAGGCATCACCAAGGGCCTGTCGAAGGACAAGTTCGGCCCGGACGCCACCTGCACCAGAGGTCAGATCGTGACCTTCCTGTACCGGGCTGCGGGCCGGCAGGGCCAGATTTATGACTGCCTTCCCTTCGGCGACGTCAGACCCGAAGACTATTTCTTCCCTGCTGTCGGCTGGGCTGTGGCAAACGGCGTCACCAACGGCATGACGGAAAACACCTTTGGACCAAACGAAATCTGCACCCGCGGCCAGGTCGTGACCTTCCTGTACCGCGCCGCCGCGGAATAATCCGATCATTCAAATCCCGGCGGGGCTGCTTTCGCAGCCCCGCCATTTTCATTGAGGACCAATGCCTCTCCTGCGCCGTGGGCCTTGCGGAAAAGGGGAAAAGAACAGCTCGAAAAACGCAAAGAAAACTTTGCAAAAAAGACTTGACAAGTAAACTTGGCGGGTGCATCATATAGCCAACAAAACTTGGCAAGGAGGAGCATCATATGGAAAGAAGTGAAATACTCACAAAAGCGCAGGCGGAAAACGAGGACGAAAGAGAACTGCAGGTGAAGGACAAGTCCATCACTTTTTCCTATATCGTCATGGTTCTGATGGCGGCGGTGTTTACCTGGATCCGGGCAAAGCAGGGACTTCCGATGATGGATTTGTGCGCGACGGTCTGCGGTTCCGTCTGCGCGGCAATGACTTACCGGTTTATCAAAACAAAAGGGAAGAGTTATCTGCTGATCGCAGTCATCACATTTATTGTTATGGTGATGGCAATCGTAAGATTTGCCATGGGTCACTGAGCCATGAATGACAGACTGATACTTAAAAACCGGATCAAAGAGGCGCGGACGGAAAAAAACCTGTCCCAGGCGGCGCTGGCAAAAATGGTCGGCGTCTCGCGCAATACGATCAGCTCCATTGAAACGGGGCAGTTCAATCCCACGGCAAAGCTGGCGCTGGTGCTGTGCATCGCACTGGAAAAGCAATTTGAAGATCTGTTTTATTTTGACTGACGGAGATCTGATCCATGAAAGAAAAACCGATCGTTTCGGATATCGTTCAAACCTTTTATGATGCTATGGCGTCAGAGTATGACAAATTCTATTCTGACTGGGACGCGGCGGTGCGCGAGGAGGCGGCATTCCTGCAGAAAATTTTCGGGGAGTACGGGTTTGATCAAACGGCCCGGGTCCTGGACTGCGCCTGCGGGATCGGAACCCAGGCGATCGGCCTTGCCGCCCTCGGATATTCCGTAACGGCGTCCGACGTCAGTGCCGGAGAACTCGTGGAGGCGCAGGAGCGCTCTGCGCGCAGGGGCGTTTCGGTCGCTTTCCGGCAGGCGGATTTTCGCGCTCTTTCGGAGGCTTTTTCAGACCGGTTTGATATCGTGATTGCGATGGACAACGCCCTGCCGCACATGCTCTGCCGTGCGGAACTGGAAAAGGCGGTGAAAAGCATCGCCGGTCAGCTGGACGATGGCGGCCTGTTTGTTGCAAGCATCCGGGATTATGACCGGCTGCTGGAGGTCAAACCGCCCTGTTCGGCGCCCTATGTTTATAAAACGCCCAAGGGGCAGAGGGTGCTGTTTCAAACCTGGGATTGGGTCGGGGAGAACTACCGGTTTATCCAGTACGTCATCCGGGATGAGGATTCCATGCAGGTCAGCCGATTTGAAAGTGAATACCGGGCGACGAAACGCGAAGAGATCACAGAGCTTCTGCGCAAATACGGCTGCGCTTCGGTCGTTTGGCGCATGCCGGAGCAGACGGGCTTTTACCAGCCGGTGGTCCTGGCCCGGAAATGAAAAAAGGATTGTAAGAAAAATGAAAAAATGTGCTTTTGGAATGGGACACGGCATGTCCCATTGGGAAAAACAGGGCATTTGCTCACTTTGTGTCCTGTTCTTTTTTGAAAACCGGCGGTATGCTGAGGCCGGAAAGGAGGTCAGCGACATATGGATCTTGTGAAAATCGGAAAATTCCTGCAGGAGCTCAGAAAGGAAAACGGACTGACGCAGGAGCAGCTTGCAGAGCGCATGGGCGTCGCCCGCAGAACCGTATCCCGCTGGGAGACGGGCAGCAACATGCCGGATCTGGATCTGCTGATTGAACTGTCGGACCTTTATGAAACGGACCTTCGTGAAATTTTAAGCGGTGAAAGGAAAAGTGAGCGTATGAACAAGGAACTGAAAGAAACCGTAATGCAGGTCGCGGACTACAGCGGCGAGGAAAAAGCAAGACTGACGCGCAGAATGCACGGCATGTTCATTGCCGGACTTCTGGGATTTGCCGCATTCCTGGTGATCACATTGCTGGGCCTGGACAAGACCGCGCCTTATGAAGCGATCGGGAGCTTCGGACTCGGCATCGGATTCGGCATGGTGATCCTCGGCACGATCTTCACCAGCAGGTATGCGTCCCGGATCCGGGCATTCAAGCGCAGATTGCTGCACAAAGAAAAAACGGAAGGCTGACTTCAGCAAGAAGCACAGGGGCAGGCGCCGCGGCGCCTGCCCCTGTGCTTTTTCGGGATATGCGGCCCGGAGTTGATTCTTGTGCCGATTCCATATATAATGGTCATGAATGAAAGAAGGAATCGAACGTCGGCGGAGAAAAGGAGAAAAGATATGTTTATCACGGATGACGGCGTTCGGCTGAATGCCAGGCTGGAACTCCCCGCGGAACACATCGACCGATGCCCGCTGGTGATCGTCATCCACGGCTTCACCGGCCACATGGAGGAGCGGCATATTCTGGCAGTATCGCAGGCCATCCGCGAGGCGGGCTGCGCCACGCTGCGGGTGGAAATGTACGGGCACGGGCACAGCGACGGAGATTTTTCCCGCCATACGCTTTTCAAGTGGCTGTCGAATGCGCTGACGGTGATCGACTATGCCCGCAGCCTGGAGTTAGTCACCGAGCTCTACCTGTGCGGCCACTCCCAGGGCGGCCTGACGGTCATGCTGGCAGGCGCCATGAAGCATGAATCGATCAGCGGGCTGATCCCGCTGTCTCCTGCATGGATGATCCCGGCGGAGGCGAGGGAAGGGATCCTGCTGGGAGAACGCTTTGACCCCGACCGCATCCCCGAGACGCTTGCGCCATGGGGACTCGGCGGAAATTATGTCCGGGTGGCGCAGACCATCCGCGTGGAGCCGGCCATCGACCGCTATCAGGGCCCCGTGCTCATCGTCCACGGGACCGGGGATGAGACCGTGCCGGTGGAGTACGGCGTGCGGGCGGCGGAGCGGTATCGGCGCGGCGAGCTTGTGCTGGTCCCCGGGGATACCCACTGCTACGATTTCCATCTCGAGCAGGTGACGGATGCCGTGCGAACCTGGCTGCTGCGCCGTGCGGCGCGCTGAGCGCCTCGGGAATATAAACCAATTGCAAAGGGCTGCAGCGCCGGCGCGGACCGGTTTTGCTGCGCATCTCAGACAGGAGGAAACGCCATGGAATACAGGACCCTGGGAAAAACCGGCCTGCAGGTCAGTGAGATCGGCTTCGGCGGCGAGTGGCTGGAGCGGCACCCGGAGGACGAATCTGTGCAGATGCTGCGCTACGCGGCGGAAAAGGGCATTAACATTGTCGACTGCTGGATGGCGGACCCCAAATCCAGAGATATCATTGGCCGGGCGATGGAGGGCAATCGCGCCCATTGGATCGTGCAGGGCCACATCGGCTCCACCTGGCAGGACGGACAGTATGTGCGTACCCGCGATATGACCTTTGTCCGGCCGGCCTTTGAGGATCTGCTGCGCCGTCTGCGCACCGATTACATCGATCTCGGCATGATCCATTATGTCGATACGCCCGAGGACTGGGAGCAGTGCATGCGCCCGCCGTTCTTCGACTATGTCCGCGCCCTCCGTGACGCGGGCACGATCCGCCACATCGGGCTTTCCACCCACAATCCGCGCATCGCTGCGCTGGCGGTGGAGTCCGGCGTCATTGAAATGCTCCTGTTCTCCGTCAATCCGGCCTTTGACATGCGTCCGGCGACGGAGGATCTGGACAGCATGTTCGGCGAATACGATGCGAATCTCTCCGGCATCGATCCGGAGCGGGCGGCGCTGTACCGGCTGTGCGAGGAGAAGCACGTGGGGATCACGGTGATGAAGGGCTTCTTCGGCGGGCGGCTGTTCGACGAGAAAACCTCCCCCTTCGGCACGGCCTTCACGCCGATCCAGTGCATCCACTATGCACTGACCCGGCCCGGGGTATGCTCCGTCCTCTGCGGTTTTGATACGACGGCGCAGGTGGACGCCGCCGTTGCCTACGAAACCGCTTCCGGGGATGAGAAGGATTACGCCACGGTGCTCGCCACGGCGCCGCTGCATTCCTATCGCGGACAGTGCACCTACTGCGGTCACTGCAAGCCCTGCCCCATGGAGATCGACATCGCGATGGTCAATAAATTCTACGATCTGGCGGTGCTGCAGCCGTCCGTACCGGAGAGCGTGCGCGCCCACTATGAAGCGCTGGATGTGACCGCCTCGGCGTGTATCGGCTGCCGGAGCTGCGAGAGCCGCTGCCCCTTCGGGGTGGAGATCGCGCAGCGAATGGAAAGGGCGGCAGATCTTTTCGGTATCTGATTTACGGCAGGAGACAGACAATGATTCGAAAACTGACAAGACAGATGCTGACGGCGCAGATTTTCTCCGCGCTGACGGTGTCGCTTTGCCTTCTGATCGACAGCATCATGATCGGGCGGTACCTGGGCGTGGACGCCATTGCGGCCTATCAGCTGGCCAATCCGATCCTGCTGATGATCGGCGCGCTGGGCAGCATGCTCGCGGCGGGGATCCAGGTGGTTTGCAGCAAATCTCTGGGACTGGGTTCCCAGGAGGAGACCAACAAAGGCTATTCCTCCGCGGTCGCGCTGGCCTTCGGCGTGTCGACGGCGCTGATGCTGCTGGTGCTGATTTTCCGCGGCCCCCTGGCCACCGCCATGGGCGCCGGCGGGGGAGGCGAGCTCTTTACGCAGACCAAAGGCTATCTTTCCGGGTTCATCATCGGCGCGCCCGCCTCCATGGGAGCGCTGATCCTGGTGCCTTTCATGCAGCTTGCTGGCCAGAACGGTCTGCTGATCGCCGCGGTGCTGACCATGACCATGACGGATATCGCCCTGGATCTTCTGAACGTATTTGTGCTGCACGGCGGCATGTTCGGCATGGGCCTGGCCTCGTCGCTGAGCTATTATGCTGCGCTGATCATCGGCGGCGTCTATTTTCTCTCCAGAAAATGTGTCTTCCGGTTCTCACTGAGCGGCGTGACTTTTTCCAAGATCGCAGAGCTGATCAAAAGCGGCGTGCCGGCGGTGTTCAATATGGCTGCGGGCATGGTCATGGTGTTTGCCCTGAACAAGATCCTGCTCGGCACCGGCGGCAGCGACGCCGTGGCGGCTTTCTCCGTGATCAACAGCATCGGCAATACCAGCAACTGTGTTTCCACAGGCGTCGGCGGTGTGGCGCTGACGCTGGCCGGCATCTTCTACAATGAGGAGGATCGCTCCGGGCTGAAGATCCTGTCACGGCATCTCGGCCGGTATTCCGTGATTCTCGGCGCGGCGGTCGGGCTGCTCATGGTGATCTTTGCGCGGCCGACGGTGGGCCTGTTTATTCCCAACACCGGCGCGCTGCAGGACCTTGCCGTTTTGGGCGTGCGTCTGTTCGCCGGCGGTCTGATCCTGCGATGCATCAACAACGCTCTGAAAAACGCATATCAGGCCATGGACAAGGTCCATCTGACCGAGATCATCTCCATCGTGCAGTGCGCCGTTTTCCCCATCCTTTCCGCATTCCTTCTCAGCCGCTTCCTGGGCACCACGGGCGTCTGGTTCTTCTTCGTGATGGGCGAGCTGCTCACGGTGGTCGCCCTCGGCCTGTATGTGAAGAAGGTCATGAAGACCGAGCCTTGGAAGGATTATTCGTTCCTGCTGCTGAAAGACGATTTCAGCGTGCCTGAAGATCACATTCTGGAGATCGATGTCCGCACCATCGAAGATGTGACCAAAGCGGCCAATGCGGCGGAGGACTTCTGCCGGCGGCACGGCCAGGACGCCAGGATCACGAACCACATCGCCCTGTGCATCGAGGAGATGGCGAGCAACACGATCCAGCACGGGTTTTCCCGCAGCGGCAAGCAGAACCACCTCTTTATCCGCGTGCTGTATAAAGAGGACGCCTTTGTGCTGCGCTTCCGGGATGATTGCGGCGCCTTTGACCCGGTAAACTATATCCCGCGGGAGGGCAAGGATGCGTTGGGCATCCGGCTCGTCATGGCTGTCGCGCAGGACGCGCAGTATACCCACTCTCTGAATCTGAACAATCTGATGCTGAAGGTCCCGATCGAATGACCTGCCGGATCAGGCGGCAAATGCGGCCCGGGACCGGCGCATTTGCATGGAAAGAAGGAACGCAACTTGATGAAAAATGCGAAGATATGTCTGAAGGACGCGAACCGGCTTCTTGTCATGATCGGCGTGATGATCATGACAGTCCTGCTGCTGAGCGGCTGCGGGAAGCTGCAGGACCAGAGCCCGGACCCGCAGCTGATGCAGGACGCGCAGACGGCCCAGGAGGCCCCGCAGGAGGCGCCCGCGCCGACGCAGGAAGAGCCCGCCGAACCGGAAGAAGATCCGCAGACGCCCGCCCAGGAGACGGAACCGGCTTCCGAAGAAGACCCCGCGCAGACGGATGCGGGAGACGACTGGAAGCTGATCCTGGTCAACGCCGAGCATCCCGTGCCGGAGGACTATTCGGTGACGCTCAAGGAGCTGCGCAACGACCAGTGGGTCGATGAGCGGATCTATCCGGAGCTGCAGCAGATGTTCGACGACGCCCGCGCTGAGGGCATCTATCCGCTGATCAATGAGTCCTATCGCTCCGCCGAGCGTCAGCAGGAGATCCTGGACAATTATATCGCCGCCTATGAGGCCGAAGGCTTGAGCACGGAGGAGGCGCAGCAGCGGGCGCTGGAGGTCGTGGCGAAGCCCGGCACCAGCGAGCATCAGCTGGGCCTGGCGCTGGATATCATTGTGGAATACGAAGAGGATTCCACGGTGACCTGGCAGTGGCTGAAGGAAAACTGCTGGCGCTACGGTTTTATCCTCCGCTATCCCGAGGACAAGACGGAGATCACCGGCATCAGTTACGAGCCCTGGCATTTCCGGTATGTGGGCGCGGAAGCGGCGCAGCAGATCACGGAGCGCGGCATCACGCTGGAGGAATATCTGGAGGACATAGACGCAGGCTGATGCGCAGAACGCGGGAAACGGCCGCCGGCCGCAGCCCTGAAACCGCTGTTTCATCCGAAAGAGAGGAGTCGGTATGGTTATTCTCATCATTGCATGTCTTGTGTTCGCCGCGGCATTCCTTTTTCAGGAGCGCCGGGAGCGGTATGTTCCCGCTGTCGTACTGAAGGGTTTGGCCTCTGTCTGCTTTGTGATCCTGGGGATACTTTTCAGCCCCGGGACGCTTCTTGCAAAGCGCATTGTCTGCGGCCTGATCCTCGGCTGCATCGCCGACGTGCTGCTGAATCTCAGATATGTCGTCGGGGAAAAGGGACAGCTGCTGTTCCTGCTCGGGATCCTTGTGTTTTTAAGCGGCCACATCCTGTATCTGGCCGCCGTTGCCGGACTGAGCGCGAACTGGCCCGTGTGCCTTGCCGTCGGCGCGGTCCTGACCGCCCTGCTGATGGCCTGGATCTTCCGGCGGATCACGGCAAAGCCTGCCTTCAAGATCTTCGGCGTGTTCTATCTCGGCGCGATCATGATCCTGAACTGCGTGGCGGCCGGCAATCTGATCGCGAACCCCTCCGCCTTTACCGGACTGTTTGCCGCCGGCGCAGTGTTCTTCCTGGTCAGCGACATCGTCCTGATCCTCAACACATTCGGATCGGAGACACGGCAGAGCCTTCGCGTCACGAATGTCAGCCTGTACTACGTCGGCCAGCTGCTGATCGCACTGAGCCTGCGCTTTGCCGCATAGAATCGCGCGCAATCCGCCCCCTCCTTCGCAGGAAGGAGGGGGTTTTTGCATTTGCGGCCGCGCGTGATGGAACAACCTACAGGAAAAGTAGGAAAATGACTAAAAAAGGAGACCGGCGGAAACGGTTTTTCTGGTTTTTCGCCGATTGACACCGCGGGTCCTGTGATGTATCATTTTAGAAACCTATAAAACTAATAGGTAATAAACGGACGGAGGTAACGTCATGCAATGGGATTTCCGAAATAAAGCGCTCCGGCAGACCATGGCCTGTGTCGAATTCGGCATCGAAAAGGAAACGCTGCGTGTGACGCCCGCGGGCCTGCTGTCGAAAACGTCTCATCCTTTCAGCCAGGATTCGATCGACCGCGATTTCTGTGAAAACCAGGTGGAGATGATTTCCTCCGTCCATTCGGACATAAAATCCCTGTTTTCGGAGCTCCGCGAGATCCATCACACGGTGTATGAGAAGCTGGCGGAGATGAACGAGTTCCTCTGGCCGTTTTCCAATCCGCCCATTGTCCGCTCCGAGGACGATATCTCCATCGCGCGGTTTGCCGGGGAGAAACGGGAGCGGACGGTTTACCGTCGGTATCTGGCCGGGAAATACGGCAAGGCGATCATGCTGTTCTCCGGGATCCATCTGAATTTTTCGTTCTGCGACGATATGCTCATGGTGCAGTTCCTGCGTTCCGGGGAGGAAGATTATGTCCGGTTTAAAAATGAGGTATATCTGCAACTGCTGCAGAAGCTTCTGCGCTGGAACTGGCTGATCGTGTATCTGACCGCCGCGAGCCCGCTGATGGACGGCAGCTTCGCGCGGCTGCGGGGGATCGGAGACCGTGCCCGCTATGCCTCGCCGCGCTGCAGCGAGGTGGGATACTGGAACGATTTCCTGCCGATTCTGGACTTCTCCTCGATCGAGGCGTACTGCGCCAGCATTCAGAGATATGTGGACGCCGGCAGGCTTTACAGCTCCGCCGAGCTTTATTACCCGCTGCGGCTGAAGCCCCGCGGCAGCTATTGCCTTGCATCTCTGCGGCGCAACGGGGTGAACCACATCGAGCTGCGATGCCTGGATCTCAATCCGCTGTCGTGCCTGGGGTTGTTCGAGGAGGACGTGCGCTTCATTCATCTGCTGATCCTGTTCCTGATGAGCCTGCCGGAAGAACGGCTGGACGAGGACGGTCAGCGCACGGCGATCGAAAACAGCAAGAAAGCCGCTCTGTTCGATGATGAGAAGAACACGCTCCTCGTGAACGGAGAACAAATATCTCTCCGGCTCGCCGCACAGAACGCGCTGGACGAAATCGAAACATTCGCAAAAACCTATGCCGTGGAATTCCTGCCATCGGTGGCATATCAGAAAGAAAAATTTAGAGGGAGGCGGTACGCCGAGCTGGTTTGCGAGCGCTTCCGGGATTATATTCCGGACGGGCTGCAGCTTGCCGAACGCCTTCGGGGGACGACATGTGCATGATATTCGGGCTCAGCGCTCTGCAGGACACCGAAACAAATGAATATCTGAAAGCCTTCTACAGCCATTCCACGGAGCATCCCCACGGCTGGGGCCAGGCGGTCCTCTGGCAGGACTCTGCCCTGATCGAGAAGGAGAGCCTGGAAGCCTCCAAAAGCAATTTCCTCCGGGAACGGCTCAGCGAGCCCGTCAGAGCCCGGCTTCTGCTGGCCCATATCCGCTATGCGACGGTCGGTCATGTGGCATACTGCAACTGCCATCCCTTCTCCGGTACGGATGCTTCGGGCCGCCGGTGGACGCTGACGCATAACGGCACCATCTTCGACTGCCCCGCGCTGTCAAAGTATTTCAGCGAGCAGACCGGGGAGACGGACTCCGAGCGTATTTTGCTCTGCCTGCTGGACCGGATCAATGCCGCGCAGCGGGAAAAGCCGCTTTCCTTTGACGCGCGGTTTGCGCTGCTGGACGCGCTCATATCGGAGATGGCCGCGGGCAACAAGCTGAATCTGATGCTGTCGGACGGCAGAGATCTGTATGTCCACACCAACTGCAGGGATACCCTGTACTGCCTGGAAAAAGAAAATGCGGCGCTCTTTTCCACCGCCCCTCTGACGAATGAGGACTGGAGGCCGGCGCCGTTCACCACACTGCTTGCCTACCGTGACGGAAAACGCGTAAGGACGGGCACGGATCACGGCTGTGAATACACGGAAGATCCGGAACACCTGAAGTTCCTGTACCAGATCTTCTCTGAACTGTAAGGAGGTCGCCATGGAAAAAGAACAGATTCTGCAGGAGCTCTATAAAAAATACATCGCGCCGACCTGCAGAACGCGGGAACATCTGATCGGTGTGGAGATCGAACTGCCCATTGTGAATCTCAACAAGGCTGCTGTGGATTTCACCGTTGTCCACAGTTTGACGGCGGAATTCTGCGAAAAATACGGGTTCAGCGTCACCGGCGTCGACGACGATGGTCATACCAACGCCGCGCAGAACCCGGAAAACAGGGACATCCTTTCCTATGACTGCTCCTACAACAATCTCGAGCTGTCCTTCGGCGCGGAACGCAGCCTCAACGAGATCCACGGGCGCTTCGTGGAGTATTACACGTTTATTGAGAAAGTTCTGGCGCGCAGCAATTATACCCTGACCGGCATGGGCGTCAATCCCTACCGGCAGTACAACCGCAATGTACCGATCCCCAACGGCCGGTACCGGATGCTGTTCCACCATCTGCACAGCTATGATAACTATTCCGGGCAGCTGGATTTTCATCCCTATCCCGCTTTCGGTACCTTCGCGTCCGCGTCCCAGGTCCAGCTTGACGTGGATTACGACCGCCTGCCCCAGACGCTGAACATCATGGAGCAGCTCGAACCCCTTAAGGCCCTGCTGTTTTCCAACTCTGTCCTGCCGGAATATGATCCGGATCTGCTGTGCTGCAGGGATCTGTTCTGGGAGAAAAGCACCCACGGCCTCAATCCGAGAAACATCGGCATGTACGGTGTGGAATTCCAATCGGCGGACGATGTGCTTGACTATATCGCAGATACGTCCATCTACTGCGTTGAACGCGGTGACAAGTATATCAACTTTGCGCCGATCGGGATCATAGACTATCTGCAGTCCGATGCGGTGGAGGGCGAATACTTCGACGGCGCAGGGTATCGGACCATAACGGTCCATCCTGTACTGGAGGACATCGCTTATCTGCGTACATTTAAATTCGAGGATCTTACATTTCGCGGAACGGTGGAATTCCGCTCTGCCTGCAATCAGCCCATCGGGGAGGCGCTGACGATCGCGGCGTTCCATCTGGGGCTTGTGGAGCGGCTCGACGCGCTTCAGACGCTTTTGGAAGCGGACAAATCGCTCTACCATCGGGGCTGCTCTCCGGCGGAGCTCAGGAATCTGCTGGTCAAACGGCCGCTTCCTGCATTTGTTGACGAAGATGCGGTCTACGGGCTTTTGGAGAAGGTGGTCGATCTGGCCCGGGAAGGACTGGAGGCGCGGGCATTGGGAGAGGAGCGCTTCCTGGAGCCCCTGTACGGCCGCATCCGCGGCAGAACGAACCCCGCCCGGACGATGCTGACCGCCCTGGAAAACGGCGCGCCCATCGAAGAACTGATCACCCGATATGCGAAAATCAGCTGAGCAATCATAATAAACCAACCCCCGCCCGAACCCGGGCGGGGGTTGGCTTTTGTGCAGACTCAGATGACGTAGTCGTTTCCGGACTCGCCTGTGCGCATCAGCTCAGACAGATAGCGGGAGGAGGTGTAGTTTCGGATCACCTCGTCCAGACCGCGCCAGAATTCCAGCGTCCGGCATTCGGCGATGCGCGGGCAGGTGACAGCCCGGCCCTCCAGGCAGGCGACCGGCGCAAGGCTCCCCTCCATGATGCACAGCACGTCGCCGATATTGATCTGCTCCGGCGGCCGGCAGAGCTGATAACCGCCGCCCTTTCCGCGGACGCCGCTCACGATACCGTTTTTCACCAGCTCTTTGACGATGCTCTCCAGGTATTTTTCAGAAATGTCCTGGCGTTCGGCGATCTCCTTGAGGGGGATATGCCCCTCGGACTGGTGCTCCGCCATGTCGACCAGAACACGCAGCGCATAGCGGCCTTTGGTTGAAATCAGCAATTCTCTCACCTCAATTACCTATTATACCAGAAGGCAAATATGATTTCAATGGAAAAATGAAAAAATGGTTTTTTTCTCATATCCGGGGAGACGGAAGGGAGGGAGTCATTGCGGCCGGCCCTTGCGCAGGGCCCTGGCCTGCGGTATAATAACGGCAGGCAAGGACCAAATGCGTATAAAGGAGCGAGAAACATGGACGTTCAGCGCATCAGTGAGATGGAAGAATATTTGAATGAATGCACGGAAGCGACTGCGGGACTTTGCGCGCAGCTGGACCGGATGGAGGCGTGCAGGGAGCAGATGACCCGCCTGTTTGCCTATTACGGCACCGAGGCCTGGTATGAGGACCGGGCGGGAGAACTGCCGGAGGGGATCTCCGCGGGCGTGCTGTCGGAGGATCTGGTGTACGATCAGATCGTCTCGGTGCGCGACGCGGCGATCCGAATGCTGGAGCTGGCGACGGATATTTTGAAAAACCGGATATGAAAAATCGCCTCCACCGACTGGAAAGCCGGTGGAGGCGATTTTTATCGGACTGCGTCGGTCATGGCTTTTATGAACGGCCCCACGTGGGCCGGGGCCTGCCTTCCGTACTGGCCGATCAGCCGCACGATGGCCGAGCCCACGATGGCCCCGTCGGAGAGATCCGCCATTGCCTTCGCCTGCGCCGGCGTGGAGATGCCGAAGCCCACAGCGCAGGGAATGTCCGTGTTCTCCCGCACCACCCGGACGATGGAAGCGAGATCCGTGGTGATTTCGCTGCGCGTGCCCGTCACGCCCAGGCTGGAGACAAGATAGAGGAAGCCCCGTGCCTCCCGGGCGATCATGGCGATGCGGTTTTCCGAGGTGGGGGCGATCATGGAGATCAGATCCACGCCGAACCGCTCGCAGACCGGCAGAAACTCGTCCTTTTCCTCGAAGGGCAGATCCGGCAGGATCAGTCCGTCGATCCCGATTTCAGCGCATGTCGAGATAAATTTCTCCGCCCCGTAGGAGTAGACCACGTTGGCGTAGGTCATGAACACCATGGGCACGCTGACGTCCCGCCGGAGAGCGCGCACCAGGTCGAACACCCC
>JAEEGL014446661.1_pt1 | contig 15470 bp, 9 predicted proteins | sample 9134231 | NCBI WGS metagenome assembly JAEEGL01 (sample SAMN16246548, study PRJNA631951) | gut metagenome | biome: gut microbiome; feature: rumen; material: fiber-attached | host: Bos | place: Iran: Karaj | collected 2018-10
AGTCTTCTTAAGGATTGAAAGTGTGATAGCATAACGCCGATGCAGACCAAATTCGTTATCGTCACAACAATCAACATAATCCGGGGTATATCCAAGCCACTTCAAAACATTCCCCAGAAATTTGGACATCTCCCAGTCGATGGAATAAAGCTTCTTTTCGTCAAACCTTTCCTCAATCTCTTTCGTCGAGTTCTTATGCAGGTCATCGTCGGATATATCAAAAGAATAACGATCCTCCGCGTCAAGGCTGTCGCTCATTTTGTTAAGAGCGGCATAGATGTGACCGCAATCCGGATTGATCGTGATCCCGAACATTTTGGATATACATAATATTCTGGCGATATTACCATGAATTAAATATTTGACCCCGTTATCCGGCTCGGCAAGAGCTATCACCTCACTTGCAGATATCGTGCTGAATCTCTTTAACGCTTTGTATTCCTTCTTGTAATATGTCTTATATAAATACAGAAACAGAGCCTTCGTATATTCGCTTCCGCCGTTAACGGCATTAAGCATCAACGAGAGAACAAACCGGGTCAGCATACGGTCCGGCCAGCAATCACCGGTATCATGATCCAGGTACTCAACGTCATCATACTTCGAGAGATTAGCGAATTCGTGTACAAGGAAATCATTTGCAACAAGAGGGAAATCCTCTTCCATGTCATCATTTACAAAATACTCAAGGAACAATCTCTCCGCACCGAAAGTATCCGGATTCAAAAGATCCTTTACAGCGAGCGGCATACCATCATGCGGAAGCTTAAGCTTCATCAACCCGCCATAAAGATCTCCGCCCGATTGCAGGGCTCCCAAAATCATCTTATTCAGTTCATCATGCGTAGGCAGCCCGCCACGCGGATTGATCGGATTCTTCATGTTATGGTGCTCCTTTTGATCTGAATAATAGCTTGTTTCTATGACAAGTATGTTTTACTTCCTAAAGATCTCGGGGGTGCCTGTCACCAATGTGGTCTAGTACCCCTTCTTAAGCTTTTTCATCAATGCAATCGCACAGTATATCTATTAGTATTTCTTTTTCATCTGGTTTTATTTTCTTGCGTTTGATCACCTCTACAATTTTCTTGCTTATTGCTCTCAAAACACACGTTTTGTTGATTGCTCTCTTAAAATACTTCCAAGGATATCTTAATAACCACTTTACTTCAAATTTTGAAAAATCAAACTTTTCACTTTCCACCAAAAAGCTAAACAGTCTACTAGTTTTCGTATAATGATAATAATCTTGTTTATCAAATATATTAGCCTGACACCAAAAACCCAAATAGAAAAAATATTCTTCCGTGTTCTCTTCAGGTAAGCTCGTTATTCCATAATTGGCATTTTTTTTCTCTTTGCTTAATTTGGAATCCAAAAACGTTTTCAGTTGATTTGAAAAAACTCTCGCTTCTTTTTGATTCACCTCAACCAACAGGCACATTAATTCAAAATCAAATGATTGTTCCAAAAGCCACCTTATCCTTTTTAATACACGTTGTTTTACTTCCAAATAGACAAAACGCAGATAGTACTCTACTACCTCCCTTAGCATATAATCAATTTGATTCGATACTATTAAATCAACTTTTTCAGAGATATAAGCTGGCAAATTGTTTTCTCCTAATTTATCCAAATAATTTACCAGATTCGCAAAATGTACCCTGTTGCGGTAAAAAAGATCATCACATGATAAACCATTACGTATTCTTTCGTCTAAATATGTAATCAGTTCTTTTCTTAAAATATCCGCTAATTTTTTGCTTATCACACCCCTTTTACGTACCTGAGAATCCAAAAATCGATCAATGTGATCAATCGAAATAGTGTTCCCTTGTTTAATATATTCAAATGCCACGTAACATAGTTTTTCAATTGTTCTATTAGATAAGCAGATATATTTAGCCAAAACCAAGCAAGACTTCACTTCAAAAAGCACTGCGTTATGAACCGGACCTAAATCTTTGTTCTTCAATATTCGTTCAGCATATCCTAGAATGTTACATATGGTTTCTTCAACAGAGTTATCATCTTTAAACTCTATAGTTTCACACGAACATCTTCTGAGCATTTCATCCAAATCATCAACGTTACAAAAATGTATCAGACAGTACAAATCAAATTGATCAAATAATAAAGGACGCTCCAACTTTTTTAAAAACCCTAATTCGACCAAAGAAGCCCTATGTTGATCTACCTGTTTTAAGATAATCCCTTCCATAAGGGAACTTACTGATGTTTTATATGATTGATATATATCTAAGCATAAGCCGTTTCCAATGATAAAATGAAGATAATCGTTCAACTTACCAACCGCTTTTGCTCCTAAACTAGTTGAACTTATTTCGTGTTTTGACAAAGAATTCTTAAGATTCTGTGTCTCATACAATGCTTCATATCCATATCTACTTAATGCTTCACTCGAGCATAAATCTCGTAAAGATTTATATTCTGTTTTAAACTCTTGCGGTAGAGTATCAAATAATTGTTCGTTCTCATATTCATAGAAAGAACGCTCTTGTTTTTGACTAGGGATACTTGTTTTATCTGACAATCCAGGATGTTCCGTCAATAGTTTTCCGATTGTATTATAGTTAACCGCAGACAAGTAATAATGAATATAATCTTTATCATTAAAAGATTCTTCAACCAACGTCTCAAACAATCTATATGCTTCATTAAATCTATGCAATCTTGTCAAGTAAAATGCCTTTTTGTACCTGGACGAGATGATTTTGTAATCTTGTTTGCAGTATTGTTCCATATATAAATAATCATAAGAAACGCAGACTTTGTCAACAAAAGCATTCTGATGATATTCAATTGTAATGTCTTTTGGATCAAATAGAATTCGTGTAATTCCCGCTTTGTAAAAAACTCTTCTGATCAAATTGTACTTTTTTTGTTCTTCTCTCGTAATTAATCTGCTCTTTTTTTCGTTGTACAACGAGTTGTATACACTAAACTTGTTGAACAATTCTTTTTTTGCTGGTATAACCGCATCATCATCTAAAGAACAACAACCTTCCAGCCTGACTTTTACATCACGTTTCCTTAACAGCATCAATTTATCTAATGGTTCTAATCTGTTATAAAGAATTCCAAATGATTCTTCGTCTGTTTGGCCAATAGTTTTTGGCTTAATCATTTCAGAAAAATAAGAAAGTATCTTAATATATCGTGGTGTCCAGTCATTCTCGTCAAACCCCCTTAATTCTTCTTCTGTACATATTTCAGCCAGCTCAACAACCTTCAATCCTCTGGTTTCATAATACTTCAATTCAGACGGAGAAAGATGGGATCTTTCCGAATTTATAAAAATCGGCTTGAACTCTTTTTTTGTAGCTTTTTTAACCCAATCCATTATCAATTTTATATTATAATCCGTAATTCCATAGCCTATTATAATAACCGTATTGGTCGCAAAAACCGAGCGAAGTACTGTAGAAACAAGTCTGAAATCCTCCTCATATGAAAGGTAATCATCTTCCGTTAACACAATTTTATTTGATTCTATTTCCCCGTGTACCTTCAATATAAAATTATTACCATTTATCCCTGCAACATCGCTATCTTTGGCAACACATGTATATGATAAACATTCTTGAGCCGCGGCTTTTTCAATTAACTTATCATAATTCGTTGTTAAAAATGAAGCAGGTCTAAAAGATAACATTAGCCTATGTATCTCGTTGGGTTCCGCGTTCTGCTTAGCAATTTCTTTTCGTACAAATTTTAGGTATTCTTCCTCTCCCTTGCTATCATAAAAAAACTGAGCATATTTTAGGCATTCTTCGAACGGAATCTTGCTCGATCGATCTATCCCCATTTGATTGCACATTTTAATTATCAAATCGCTCCACCCTGGAAGCCCTGAACACCTTGATACTCCAGCACCCACAAAAAACGACAAAGTGTTATTTTTTACTGCCTTTCTTATTTGATCTACTAACTCCTCATAAAGCATAATCCAATTCCTTCTTCATATAAATTCACCATGTTCTTACGTTTATAAAGAACGTGGTAACGTCTACCCGTACTTATTCTTTTATAAGTCCTATTTTTTTACTTATTCCTCTCTAGAAACAGGAATATATACTTTTTCTAACGGAATAATCCTCTGATACTTTTCATCAAGATCCTCATAGTATTTTAGGATCAGATCAACTAGTTCAGTCCCGTTAATCGCTCGGATAATCGGAGTGTTATCAAGATATGCTTTCGCATTCTTCGTGTAATCGGATAAGGTAACAAACAGTCCGTAATCACCCTCTTTCATAGTTCCTTTCAATGATTGAATTGTTGCCTCTCTGATTTCCCCGTCTTGACTCTTTACCTGAACCAAGATACGCGGCGGCAATTCATCTTTATATGCGATAATATCTATTCCGCTATCGCCGCCATGTTTCGAAACAGTTGTCCGATATCCCATCGCTTGCAAGAGATTAGCCACGAACCCTTCAAGATCATATCCTTTTAAGTGTCTGCTCAACTCTTTCAGAATGAAATCTCTTGTACTGTCCTTTATTTCTTCTGCGGTCGCCCCGACTGTTTCATCCTCAGCATCCGGATCAGAATTCACTTTAAATCCTGCATCTATAGCTGAAAGGAATTCGTCAGAATAATTCTTTACAGAGAAAAATGTCAAAGCCGATCCTATCTCATACAACGAACCTTGTGAGAAAGCTGTCCGAGGCAGATTTCTTACCCATTTAACCTTTCTCATTCTCGGGTACAATGGCTGCGATGAATCATAAAAGCAATCACTTTCAATAATACCTATATTAATCTGTCGATTGCTCTTTGACGGGAAAACAACATAATCCCCTATCTGAACTTCATTGCAAAAACGATACACCATTCCAGCCCCGGTAGCGATATTTCCTTTCTTTGCTTCCGGATACGTTTCCGCATATTTTTTCTTGTACGCTTCTCTGTCGCTTCCAAGATTGCTTACGTCTCCCATTTTGCTCCAGCCGATAGCAATCACGCTTTTACTCAGAAATAGCCCATCGTCTTTTGTATGTATTCCCCATACTCTCTTTTCTTCTGCAGACACGATAATCCCCTCCATAAAAATCACTTTGTTTTTGCGTACACATCCTCAACGTACGTTTCCGGCGTTGCTTCCTCTATACCTACGTAAATGTACCTGGTACTTTTACGCTATCTTCAGCTATTACACTTTTAATCACCAAATATCAGATACAAAAAACAAGCTACGCAATCCTACCTATCCAACCATATCCTTGTATTGCCATATCAATGAAATGATTAAGTAGTAATGTAATCTTTGATTGAAATGACTCCTTATCATAACTGTCCGGTAGATCTGCGTCTAGCGATGTCCTAATCGCGTCCTCCACCTTTTCTCGTGGCATTTCATCTTTGTACCAATCGACTACAAGCAAGCTCTTTCTATTATCAGAAAGTTTCTTGAACAAATTCTTAGCAGCCAGTTTAACCTTCTGTTCTTCTGCATGTGTTAGTTTCTTTCCGGCAATAAGCAGATCATACATCTCAAGTTCTTCCTCAGTTAACCCTTCAGCTTCTGCTCGAGACTCTTCCTTCTTTAGCTGCTCAATTAGTTCAAGTAACTGCTCATAATAGTCTTCGTTCTCAGAGCCCCCTGCATTATATCTGTCTATGATACTCTTATATCTCTGAGAAAACGCTGTCCTTGTACAGTTCTTGTTTAACATTCTTTGCAGTGCATTATCTATAAACGCCTTGAGGTCATCAATTTCAATAGCCTTATACTCTGCAGTCTTTATCTCTTTCCTGATTTCATCAACATCTATCCTGGAGAGGTCAATAACTTTTGTCCCGTGAATAGCATACTGTCCGTTAGGGTCATCGATAGCAACCGCGGAAGTAACGCTTGTATCCAATAACTGAGCCATCCTAATCCTTGCTCTGTTAACTTTCTCATCATCTATCGTATGACTCATCAATCCATAAAGGTATGTAAGCGGAGGAAACATGTCATTGCTCCAATGCCTTTCGAATATCTCAGGTTTTGAAGCATCATATAAATTCATCAAAAGGTTTAGCATGACCTTGAACTGCTCTTTGTCATCATCTTTTGATACGATTACATTGTATGCTTCTCTAAATTTGTCCAGCTTATCAAGAACACTGGCATCTCCAACTATCTTCGACAGATATATTCCAATACGATTTAGGAACTGATCCGTTTCATTAATGGTCTCCTCAATATAAACGACAAGCTGATCTATGTTCTTGGCAGGGAATTCTTTTCCATCATCACCAGTAGCATAATCTGTCAATGCTCTCTGCATATATTTGAAGACATTTACATAGTCAACTATTATTCCACACGGTTTCTCAGGATATACTCTGTTTGCTCTTGCTATAGCCTGCATAAGAGTATGCCCCTTCATCGGCTTATCCAAATATAAAGTCGAAAGATTAGGAACATCAAATCCCGTTAGCCACATTGCACAGACAAATACAAGTTGCAGACTGTCATTCGGATCCTTAAATCTGTCCTCTATATCTTTACCATCAGGCGTAATAGCCTTCATCTTTGCTCGATGTTTGGTTATATCAAGCCCATACTTTTTAAACTTCTCGACTTCATCATCGTTGTCATCACCGGATATAACTACAGCCATATCCACTTTGTTCATGTAATCAAGTATAGCGGTAAGCTTATCTCTATCTTTTTTGGTCTGTGCCTGATTTCTTTCCTTAGCAATTTCTTTCTTTTCTTCTGCCCAGTAATGCTGAACCAAGTCATACATTTTAACAGCAGTAAACTTATCAACGGATACAACCAATCCTTTACCAAGAAAGCCTCTTCTGGGAAAGTGATGAGCTATATCCCTTGCAATCTTGTCCAATCGGTCTTCGCGTTTAATTACTTCCAATATCCTCGACGAAGCATTCTCCAGCAGACGTGTTTCATCCTCATTAAGGTTTTCGTCTTCAATGATATCGACTACATCATCGTCCAAGAAATCATTTTCAAGTCCAACCTCAGGAACTCTTCTTGAATAGAAGAGTGGTACTGTTGATCCATCCTCTACAGACTGAGCAAAATTATACTCTGATACGTAATCGCCAAACCACTGATTTGTAAGTCTTTTTGCACCAAGCAAAGGCGTTCCAGTAAATGCTACATAGTTAGCATTAGGAAGAGCCTTTCTCATGTTTTCTGCAAGGTCTTTATACTGTGTTCTATGTGCTTCGTCCACGAGCACAATGATATCATCCCTTGTAGAAAGAACAGGGTACTCTTTATCCTTATCATACTTAAACTTATGAATAAGAGTGAATATAAACGGCTTATTTGACTGCAAGTATTCCCTTAACTGCTTTCCATCCTTGGGCTGGCACTCTTCTTTATCTCCAAGGGTCTCTGTCCTTACAAAGTTCTTATGTATCTGCGTATCTAGGTCAACTCTATCTGTAATGATTAAGAAAGTGAAGTTGCCCGGGATCTTCCTCTTAACCTTACGAGCAAACATAACCATAGAGAAAGACTTTCCTGAACCTTGAGTGTGCCAGAATACACCCAGTTTGCCCTGCAATTCTTTCCTGTTGTAAACAGACTCCATCAAATTGTTCACACCAAGGAACTGATGGTTCTTAGCTATAATCTTAATAGACTGGTTCTGGAACAGAATAAAGTTCTCGATATAATCGATAAGTCTGTTTTTATCCAGCAAACCATCAACAAATAACCTTACAGAACTCTCACCTACAGTATTTGCTTGCAAGAGCTCATCTCTATGCAGTTCTTCCTTTTCTGACTTCACCTTTAGCCATTCAAAGAAGTAATCATATGTAGCGTTGAATGCTCCTAGTTTTGTCTTAAGTCCATTTGATAGTACACAGATTTGGTTGAATGCAAAGAGGTTCGGTATGTCATTTCTGTAGTCCGTCAGATTCTTTGAATATGCTTCATCGACCTTAACTATGCTGTTCTTAAGTTCAATGAATACCATAGGAAGACCATTGATAAACACCAGCACATCCGGTCTTCTGTAATAAACCTTACCTTGTATCCACATCTGCGATACAGCAGTGAACGTATTATTCTCAGGATTATCAAAGTCTACAAGCTTAACGATATCAAAGTCGGGCTTGCCATTCTTCTTAACATCAATCTTTATGCCGTTCCTGATCTGTTGGTACAGCTTATAGTTGGTCTGTACCATATCTGTGCCGGTAAAATCTCGTGATAAATCCTTTGCTATTCTTTGAAGATATGACAGTTCGACATCGGGATTTATCTTCTGTAATGACTTTTCGAGCACAACAGGAAGAACACACTGCTTTTTAGTAGTGCGTCCGGTGCCATCATTTAGATCATCCCTCTTGTCGGGATTAGGATCACAACAGATGATATCATATTTAAACGGTTCTTCCTTTAACTTTGCAAGTATTGCCTGTTCGATATCATCTTCAGATATGAAATTCTTCATTGTCATACCTTCTTTCTTCTTACGATTCTTGCTTAGATACCTTGCTCCATTTTTCTATCAGATAATTAACAAATGCAGAACAGGTGACCAGCATAAACTTTGCATCTTCAGCAGGAGCATTTGAAAAGTCGATTCCACCGTGTCTTATCCCATTCTCATCAGATGTATAACCATATAGTGATGAGAAGGCATTCTCCATAGCTGTATGAATGTATATTTCCTTATCCTTAAGCTTCTTTATTGTTTTTCCAAGAGTAGCTGTCGCGCCTGTTTGTCCTGTAATAATACAACAAATTGATTCTACTGCACTTATCGATTCCTTAATGGAATTCTCATAGTCAGGATTCTTCCTATCAGCATACAGAGATAACGCCTTTGAGATATGATTGTTTACAGCATCATACTCAGTTTCTTTTGCTGACTTTATGGTCTCAAGTTCCATTTCATTCGTTATAGGAACTACCTTCTTATCTACAATACGGTATGCTGATACTTCATCTTCAAGTATATGGTTAAACTCTTTCTGCATTAATTCTGCTTTTTCCTGATTGCAGATACGCAGATATTTTTCAATAAAATCAAAGACTATATACCACTCTGATGATCCAACTATTAGTTTCTTCAATTTCTCACTATTATTCGTTTTGTATATGACATTCTCTGGGAACTCATATGTGAGCCCCATTTCAATCATCATGTCCTCAATGCCTGTGGTATAGTGATCATATTTAGTGGTATCGTAATGATTGTATTCCTGCTTATAAAACCTTGCATAAACTCTCTGCTTAAGAGTATTGCTAGCGCACTCCAGCTGAATATCATTCTGATTATATCCATTTCGTCTTGAAAAGGTCGTCATCATTTCACCTCAAGTTTTCCGCTCATAAGCCGAGGCAATAGCAGATCTCTTTGTTTAATAAGTATCTTATTACATTTAGCAAGCTGGAATACCTCATCAAAAACAGGTTCTATATATTTATTAAATGCAAACACTGTCTTTTTATCAGGAACTATTATTTTTATTCTATTCATATCGGGCTTGCTAAGTCCCGGCTGCGCAGCATTTCTATTCAAATTCTGCATTGTTGAAAAATATGCATCTTGATGAAGTGTAAAATATAAATAGTTCTGATACTCTGAATCTACTGAGTTCAAGAAAAAAACATGTTCATTAATAGCATATTCTTTATAGGGAAATTCATTTCTGAATATAGTAACTTTACCTATATAGGCGCCATCCTTATATACAAGAATATGATTACCTTTATTCTTGCCTCTTTTTAATTTCTCATAGAATTCGTAAGGAACAAGTTTTACACTCGAATAATCATACTCTGCCAATCCATTAACTGCTTCTGCTCCTAAAGATGGAACTCCATCCTCTATAGCATCATCTATTCCACCAGAAGGTCTGGAACCACTCTCCAAAATGATTCCAAAATCTTCAAGTCTCAATACTTCCCAGTTAATTGGTTTTCCATCATCAAACTCAACATCCTCATGCCCAGGGAATCTGAAGCGCACAAACCACTCCTTGTACAAATTCTCTGCCATTTGCTCAAGGATTTTGATGCGCTTGTTGTTACAAATAATCATTTGGTCATAGGATGAAAGAATCTCCCCGATCTTTTTTTGTGTTGATATATCAGGAAACTCCCATTTCATCTTTTCAATTGCAGCCGGACTTATATTTACTTGATTTGCGGCACCATATGCACGAGTCACAATACTTTCTTTTATTGCTCTAAGCATAAACAAATAATACATATAGTCTTTATCAGTATTTCTTTTTACAATAACCTTGCCTGCACGCTGATTAAGCAAATACTGAGTTTCACTATAGTTTCTGCAAGTTCTACCGACCATAGAATTCGGTTGATTAATGTGACTTCCCGTAAGTGAAATAAGTATATCTCCTTTTTTTATGTGATACTTCTCATTAATCTCTAAAAAATCAGAAGAAACATATTGTGTGCTATCATCAATTATCACATCATTCCCATTACTAATATTTCCTATTTTTATTACAGGAATATCTGCTTCCTCCAACAAATCTACAGACTTAAAAGCATAGCCTGATATTACACTACAATGATCTCCAAATCTATCTCTCATGTAAATTCTCCACCTTACAGAGTTTTTATATCTATTTAAACAATCCTTTTATGTTCTTCGAAATACTGTCTTCCAGTTCCTTTGCCTCTGCATTAAGCTTTTGCAGTTTGTCGTTAAGCCCAAGCAGAGTTTCCTTATATTCTTCTTCGGTCATACCATCATCTTCGATGACCACTCCGACATATCTTCCAGCGTTGAGAGAGTAGTCCTGATCGATGATGCCATCTTCACCGTCCATCTTAGCAACCTTACAAAGACCGATTACATCCTGATAAACTCCATCTGGAAATCTCTCTGTAAGCCAATCAATCTGTGCCTGCCAGTATTCTTTTGTCCTGATTTCCTTATCATCCGAACTTGCAGGGGCATTTTTCAGCTCTGCCTTATATTCAGCAATCAAATCTTTATACGCCTGTTTATCGCCATTATATAGTCTGGTGATGATACCCAGATTCTTTATCTGTTCCTCGCTGAACTTCCTGTGTGCTCTGTCCACCTGAGTAAATACGCTTCTTGCATCAATAAACAGTATTTCATCTTTCTTCTTACGCGCCTTATCAAAGAACCACAAAGTCGCAGGAAGAGTAACAGAAGAGAACATATTTGAAGGCAGTGTAACCATCTGGCTTATGATACCGTCTTCGATCATTTTCTTCCTGATCTCATACTCCGAACCACTGGCATCAGAAGCAGAGTTGGCCATAACCAAACCAGCCCTACCATTTTCATTAAGGGCAGTAGCAAAATATCCTATCCACAAATAGTTTGCGTTAGGTACGGTTTCTTTTTTGTCAGAACCTTTCTTTGCTGTCTTGCTCTTATTTCTGGGCACGCCATAGGTGTTAAACCTTTCATCACCAGCCACTTTCTCCAGCACGACTTCATCCACATTGAACGGAGGATTTGCCATAACATAGTCAAATGCTCCAAATGCATTGTAAGGGTCTGAATAGAATGAGTTTGCCTCTGTGATTTCACCTCTGACGTTGTTAAGAAGAAGATTCATCTTTGCCAACTTAACGGTATCAGGTTCTTTCTCAACGCCATAACACCTAAACTGCATCTGAGCGTCTTCATTGGCATTATGTTTGTGCATATACCTAGCGGCCTGAACAAACATACCACCTGATCCACAAGCAGGGTCCAAGAATTTCTTTTCGCCCGGTTCCGGATTTAACACTTCAACCATATACTGGACGACAGTAGCTGGAGTATAAAATGCTCCACCATCCTTACCCTCTGATAATGCAAAGTTTCCTAGGAAGTACTCATATATCTGACCGAAGATATCAATAGTACAGTTCTCAGGTATATCCTTAAACACCCTGACTATTCTTGATAATAATTCAGGCTCTTCATCAGGCACTAACTGAGCATAAACCTCTTTAGGAAGCACGCCATCCATTTTAGGATTTTCATCCTCTATAGCCTGCATTGCATTCTTTACAAGAGTAGCCTTGTTAGCATCATCAGGCGCATCATTGATAGTATCGTAGTAAGCGCACTCAGGGAGATAAAAACCACATTTCTCAATGGATATCTGCTTTATGCTTTTCTCAGCTCTTTTTCCTTTGTTCTTCTCATATTCAGCCAGTATTTCATCCTTATGCTGTTTGTATAAAATATCTGCATAACGCAGGAAGATTAAACCTAGTATAGGCTGACCATATTTATTAGCAGCCAAATGGGCACCTGAACGAAGCACATCAGCAGAGTGCCACAGGTCATCTTTCAGTTTCTTCAATTCCTGATCTGTCATCTTTTTAGTCCTCTTTTTTCTTTATAGTTTCATTGGTATATAACCAAAGGAACAAATTCTTATAAATAGTCTTCTTCTATCAACTTTTGTAGCATTTCTCTGAAATTAGATTTCGTAATCTTAAGCTCTTGCCCGCTCATAAGTCTTACCACCCTCGGGTAAGCATCTGACTTTTCTATTTCAGAAATTATACTTCCACTATCTCCTTTTCCATGTCCGCTATGCGGTACAGGTCCAAAGAGAATTACGCGATACTGCGGAGCATATTGCATTTTTCTAAAGTTGTATTTTTGTATAGCATTATAGTCTAAGCAAAAATCAAATCGTTTCTTATCAATGCCGAGCTGCTTTCCTATAGCAACAAGTGTTTCTTCCGTTACATCAGAGCCGCCCACAACAACGATTTTCCCGTCCTTATATGTCTTTATTTTTCTTTCTTTTTCAATAAGCTCTGACAAGCCAAGAAGTCTTAATAAATCCTCAAGTTCTCCGCTTCTATTTACTCTCGATAAAACCTGTGTAATCGTACCGGGTAAAGCATCCATGATAGCGTCCTCAAGTTCCGATAATTCTTCAATAGACAACATATCACTCCACCTCCCCGAATATACCCCTTAAATCGTTTTGTGCTTTCTGAAGCCTAAGCTTTAGAACTTTGATTTCATCTAGCTTTGCCAGGTATAGACTGGCTATTTCTTTTTGCTTTTTCATCGGCGGCAACGGAACCATAAGCTTTTTGAGTGATTCGGCCGAAATATTAGGAATTGTGGTTCCAACTACTATTGATTTAAGCGTAGCTATACCCGTCTCACTATCAAAAAACGCTTTAATATAATACGGATCTACCTTTTCCTCATTTAACTCAACAATAAATAGATTTCCATTTCCTAATACCTTCTTACCGTCTTCAATCTCAGCGACCGCGACTTTAAATGGCGCCCCATTTTTAGACAATAAAAGGTTCCTGTTTTCTATGCAGTACTTATCAAATTTAGGATCCAGCTCTTTAAGATATGGCAAATCTTCCGAAATCATTCCGTTTTGGATATTAGAAAGCATAAGGTATTGCGTACCTGTAGGTTCTTCCGATACCATTTCATCAAGCTCATTTGCTTTTAGCGGGGCGCCTCTAGTAATACGTTTCATTATACTTCCAAATTCAACTCCATCTTCTATTTCGATCGGACCATCAAAATATCTAGATGGATTGAGCATATAATCGTTTTGCTGTAACGCCTTAATATCGACCGTCACGGCATTCTCGCTTTCTTCATTAAGACATTTCAAAATGTCCTCAATATTAGAGTCAGTGATGATATTCTGTCTCCGCCCTTGCTCACATATTCGAGTAGCATCAATCATTCTTATGGTATAATTACCTCTACTAAAAACAATCATAGTAGTAGGAATAGAAACAGGATCAAAAAGTTTTCCCGGAAGCGCTATAACTGCCTCTATATACCCATTTCTAACATAGTATTCTCGTACGCTTTGATCTATTCCATTCCAACATCCACCATTGGTCATTATTGCTACCGCTTTGCCCGAATCCGACAAATGATCAACAATCACAGAATTGAACAGCCAATCGGAAGAAATAGCGCGTTTAATCTCTGGTATTCTCTTACGTAATGAATCCAGATAGTCTGCCCCATTTTGTTGATAAATCAACTTCACCGCAAATGGATAGTTTGAAAAAATCTTATCGAAGACTCTATCCTTTGGCATATTAAACATATCACCAAGTTCAATCTCTACTCCTTCAGAAAACAATTCCGCCCTAATCAAAGATATCTCATGAGCGTATGTGTTTTTTTCAATCCCGTAGAACTGATTATCATACAAACTTGTTGCCAGAGTGATAAAATCCCCAGCTCCGCTACCAAAATCAGCAATTATATCATCTTCTTTGATATCTAGTACTCTTAAGGCGAGCTTACATATCGAATCAGGAGTTCCATAGTCTCCCGAAATAGTGAAGAAACCATCCCGCGGATAGAAGAATAAATAAACAAGCAAAGCTTCCTCTGCAAGGTGATCAGCTATTTGAAAAGCTGTTCCGATACTCTCTCTCGCCACATCTTTGACGAACATTGCTCTTTGTTCAGAAACATTCTCTTCAATAAAAGCAATGAGATTATTTTCACTATCAATTTTGTTTATTGCTATTACATAAGCCAAGTATGTAAGCACATATTTTAAATACGAATCGCCACCCTTAGTTCGTAAAAAGCTTGATATCTTACAGCTAATCTCGTTTACGACTTTAGGATCATATTTAGCAAGTACTTCCTTAGTTACCACAAGCGCCTCCTTTTGGTTTTTAATAACCATTTGCTTTTTATGGTAACAATATAGCACCAATTTCCTTGGTTGTCAATAACCAATTTTTGGTTTTTTATAACCGCGATATATTTCTTTCTGTGTTGTATTTTTGTCTTAATAAATGCAACACTCTCAACGCGTCCGTCGCATGTTTACCCCAATGATTATCCAGCCCGAATTGCCACTCAAACGAAGCGTTATTCTTGAACCCTGCTTCATACTCATTGATTCCTTCCATCAGATCTTTTCTGATGTCGCCAAGATCATCTGTAAGGCTGCAACCGACAATCTCTTCATCCGCAAACGGATCAAACAGCTCGTTGTAAAAGTCCGGAACCTTAATGTCGATATAGATATCTTCCACTTCCTTATTAGAGCCTTCCTCTTCAGTTTCCGGTTCATTATGCGGAAGCTTCAGTGCTTTAACATAAAGATTCATAAGCATCGTCATCAGTTCTTCGACGTTATCGTATGTGATCGTCGTTGTTTCGATATACCGGCAGAATTTAAGTGCCATATTATAGAACTCTTCAATCACATCCATGAGCGGTCCCTACTCCTCTTTCTGCTTTTATTCTTCCTCCATCATCTCCATAAGAAAGAACTCGTCCATCTCGTCTTCAAAGAAATCATCCATGCGTCTCACCCCGTCATCTTGTCACATAAGCGTTAATGCCTTATTCCTGTTCTTTTACCAATTCCTCCAATTCAAGGAATCTGTCAAAATCACTCTGAAAGAGTCTGTCCTGCACTATTCTGTATTTTTCAAACTCAGTCTCAGCATGAAGCTTGGCCTGTTCAGCACTTATCTTTCCCGG
>JAEEGL012031186.1_pt1 | contig 15469 bp, 9 predicted proteins | sample 9134231 | NCBI WGS metagenome assembly JAEEGL01 (sample SAMN16246548, study PRJNA631951) | gut metagenome | biome: gut microbiome; feature: rumen; material: fiber-attached | host: Bos | place: Iran: Karaj | collected 2018-10
ATAATGAAGATGAAGAAGTAAATATTAGAGATAATAAACATAAAAATACTCATCAATATAATTATAGATTAGTTGGTCAAGAAGATTTTTTAATATATAAAGGAAAAGATTATTTTGGTAAAAAAGAAGAAAAAGATGAAAAAATTCCACAAGAATTTGTCAATTGGATTAAAGGAGAAATTAAAAAACTTAACGAAAAAAAATATTCTAAAAGTTCTTTAATAAAAAAGGAACAAGTTCAAGAAAAAAAAAATCAATCTTTACCTATAGTTAATAGTCCAATTAAAGTTCCTTCTGTTAAGAATAAATTCGTTAAACCAATAAGAGAAAAACCTAAAAAAAAATTAAATATGAAACGTTTAAAATCAATAAATTATTTTGAAGATGAAATGAAAGAAGATGTAATGCCAAATATAATAAAAAGAGAAAGTTCTTCTGATTCTAATGAAGAAGTTGATCAAACTAAAACTTTAAAATATTTATTTGAGCAAATCCAAAAATTAAAAAATTTACCTCCTGATGAATATACTAAGCAAATAAATTCTTTAGTTGATTTGCAATTGGATAATACTGATATAATGATAAATAGAAAACATGCTGAAAGAATAAATAGATTTGTTGAAAATTTAAATGAGAATAGAAAATCTAAAATAAATTATCAAAAACTTATAAGTAATAAATTAATGTATTTACCTCCTATTACTATTAATAGTGTTGATAGAGTTACTCATAGAAATTTAAATCATTATTTAGATAAATTTAGAGCTAGTCATAATATTAATGTTAATAGAAATCAAGTTAAAGGACTTATTGAAAATATTAAATATTAAATTTAATTGATTATTCTATTTTTATATTCTTTAAAATAAAATATTCATTAATAAACATATCATAATAAACTCTTAACCTATTTAATTAATTAAATTAAATAAAAAAAAATAAAAAAAAAAATCCTATAAAAATAATTTCTATATATTCAAAAAAAAAAAAAGAAAACATTTTTAAAAAAATTACAAATCATTTTTTTTTTTTTCTTCAAATTTATCATCATTAAAATCCTCATTATTATCATTATTATAAGTATTATTATCATAATTTTGTGTATCATCACTTTCAAAAATAATTCCTCCCGAAACTTTCCATAAACATTGTTTATCCTTTTCAGAAGTAAGACTTACTTCTCTTTGTCCTCTAATAGGACATCCTCTACAATTATAATCATTATATAAACTATTTCTATAATCAATAAATAAATATTTTCCAGTAGCAACGTGTTGTAAAAAAAATTCAGTTTTTCCATAAATTTTTTTTTCCCCTTTATTCTTATAACAAATTATTTTAAAATTATCATTAACATCTCCAATACCATTCTCACCGAAACAACAAGCTTCTTGTTTACCAGTAATAAAAGAAGGAAAATCATGTGAGTGAATATTTTTTCCTGTTGATAAATGTTCTAATCTTATTATAGAATCACATAATATATTTTCACCTGTTTTACATGTTTTATATCCATCTCCTTCTTTTATTAAAAATAAAGAATTTATATCATTGTCTTCTTGTACGGCTGTTAATATTTGAAGTTTACTTCCTGTTGACCAATTAGCTCCTATTGAATTCAAGTAATATTTTGTTATTGTATTTTGTACTCGTAATGTACTTCCACATGTTATTGTTTTTAAGTTTATTGTTTCTGATATTTCTGATGATGGAATTCCTAATGTTAAGGGAAATAGTATTATTAGTTTGAATATTATTATTTGAAATGACATTTTTTTTTTTTGAATATAATTTTTTTTTTAAATTTATGTTTTTATTATTTGGATTTTTTTTTATTTTTTTTTTTTTTATTGTTTATAAAGGACTTTTTATTTTTTGTACATTTGGCTTTTGGTAATTTGATTTTTTTAATTTTTATTTTTTATTTTTTTTAAATAATTAAAAGTTTTTTATCTATTTTAAATATTTTAAAATAATATTTTTATTATGTTTTTTGTAAAATAATAATATTAAATATTAAATGTGTTTACAAGAGATTTATATAAAGAAGAAAAAATGATTTCAAAGTAATAATAAATAATATAAAATATATATTTAATATGTCAAAATATTTTATATAGTTTTAAAAAAAACAAAAAATGTACATTTTAATATAAAAACTCATTTCAATCAAATATTTTATAATATAATAATATCTATATTAATTAATTATAATATATATGATAAATTAAATCTATATAATTTTGATTATCCTAAATAAAAAATTTAATGTTTTAATTTAAAAACTCTATTAAAGAACTTGACAAATAAGTTATTTTTATTAAATTTTTATATTAATTTACATCATTATTTAAATATGATATTTATAACTTTTGTGATTTTACTTTTATTAATTCTTTTTGTAAAAGTAAACTAAACATATTATAATCTTTCAAAAGAATAATAATAATTAAATCTGTAAAAATTATACTAATCTATTTTTTTTATAGAAAAGCCTTATATAGAATATATATTTCTTGTATTATTTATTAAATTTATTTATAGAATAATAATATATTTTTATCTTTTTAAACTTTTTTTATTTAATCTAATATTCTTTCTTCAACTTTAATAACAGTGGAATTTGGATTATTATCAAATAAAATATCTCTATTTGAATTTTCTTGTATATTTACTAATCTTTTTGAATTTTGAATCATATTAACAAAAGATAAATGAAGTTCTTCAATAGTTTCCATATTTTTTCCTGTTCTTGAAATATTACTTGTATTATAATAATTTGTATCTTCATAAGTATTTGTTGTATAAGTATTATTACTATTTGTATGATTTGTTGATGATTCTTTATTTCTTAAATAATTTAATTTATTCGAATAATTTGCAGTTGAATTACAATATAATTTTTCATTTGATTCATCAAAATAAAGATTTGTGTTTAAATTTATATTATTATTTGTTACTCTTCTATACATTGGAATATTATTCATTGTTGTATTTGAATTTAAATTAATATTATTATTTGAGTAATTATAATTTATTTTATTGTTATTTTGAATTTTATATATATTTTTATTGGAAATACTTTTATTATAAATTTCATTTATTTCTGTATTTAAATCATCTAAAAGTCTATTTTTATTTTTATATTTATTATTATTATTATTATTATAATTTGATTGAGAATAAGAAAAATTATTATTGTTATTTACAGAAGTTAAATTTTTATTTTTATTTATTTTTGAAGTAGTATTTGAAATATCATTTTGATATAAATATTTTGAATTATTTTTTAATTGCTTATTATTTGAATTTAATATATTATTATTTTTTCTAATTGGACTTGGAGTTTTATTATGAAAATCTGGACTGTTATTTTTTTTAATATTACTATAATTTTGTCTTTTATTACTATTATTTAAATATGAATGATTATTACTTTTATACATTCTAGAATAAGAATTTTCTAATTTTCTTTCATCAGATAAATTTCTTTTATTTAAATTTTTATTGTTTGAATTATTTCTATTAATATTTCTTCCATATTTTGTATAAATTCTATTATTTGAATATTTATTATTAATATTTGTATTACTTTTATTATTTGAATTATTTAAATTTCTATAATTATTATTGTTAAATTTATCTCTGTCGTTTTCTCTTTCTGGTGTTTTAATTCTTTTAATATTTTCTCTTTTTGCTTGAAAATATTTATTTGCATTTAAATGAGTATTATTTCTTATATTTGAATAATTTGTTTTATCATAAGAATTATTTGATGAAGGATTACTTACATTTATATCTTTAATTGGAGTTTTAGATTTTGATTTGGAAATATTTGAATATCTATTTACCTTTGAAAAACTTTGTATTTTTTGATTATTATTTTGACAATTTCCTATTGAGATTAATCTTTTATTTTGAATTTGATGTTTTTCTATTTCATTTGTGTTTGTTGATGATATTCTATAATTTCTGTTATTATTTCTTATATTTGTTTTTTGAGTTGTTATTATTTCATTTATCTCAATTTTATGGTTCATTTATTTTAATTTAAAAGAAAATTTAATTTTTTTTTATTTATCAATTTTAAATTTGTTTTTAAATGATGAAAAAAAAGAAATTTAAACAAATAAAATCTTTTTTCCACATATAAAATAACAACATTATTTTCCAAACAATAAAAATAAAAAACAAATCCCAAAAAATGATATTGATGAATTATTGTTTTTAAATTTTTTTTAATAATTTTTAGTTTTTTAATTAATATGTTTTTTTATAAATGTCAAAGCAATTGAAATTAGTTTGTAAAGTATGTGAAGTATTAATAAAAAATAAGCATAAACTCTTATATTATATTGACAAAGAATGGTACAATAATTGGTGTGGTTATTTCAGATTAGATTTTATTAAATTATATATTGAAGAAAATTGTTATAGTAATTCTAATGGATATAATTTAAATATTAAAGAATTTCTTGAAAATATGCAAGAAAAAGAATTTTATACTATAGATAATACTTTTATAAAACCTAAAGAATGCTTTAATGAAAAAATACATTTAATGTCTGATGATAAAATATTTAATGATAAAAATGATATTAATCAATTATTAGAGAAAAAAATTTCGATTGATGAAACTTTTTATGAAAAAATACCTGAAGATATTTTTACTTTATTTTCAAAGGAATACAAATGTCAAAATGAAATTAAAATAGAAACAAGAATTTGTATTATAATATATGATAAGAAAAAGAAAAATTATGAAATAAAATATTATTTTCCAATTCAAAAAGATGAAGAAATAATTTTGGGAATAATGAAAAGAGCAAGTTCTTTATATGAAGATTGTAATATATATTATTTCGATTTATCAGAAGAAGAAATTAATAAAAAGGAAAATACATTAATTGAATATATTGAGAATAATTTAAATAAATTTAAAAATATAGAAAATAAATTTATAGAGAATAAAGTTTTTTTAATAATTATAGGAAACAATGAAAAGAATAAATCACAAGATGAGAAAAAAGCAATAAAATCGAATGATAAAGACTATAATAAAAAAGATAATAATGTTGATGATCAAAGAAATAAAAATAAAGAAAAAGATGATTCAGATGAGGATGATTATAAAAAATATTTTAAAGAAGATGAAGATATTGGTAGTATTATTGAAAATGAAAAGTATACAGAAGGAATTATGAAGGGTGTATCAAACAAAAATAAGGATAAATTTTTAAAAAAACAATTTTCAACTTCAATACATTTTAATGATAATTATAAAATAAATACAATAAATAAATCAAATTTAACAGGAACAATGGGAATAATAAATATAGACAATAATTGTTATATGAATTCAGTTTTACAATGTTTAAGTAATATTTTCCCTTTGACTGAATATTTTTTGTCTGAGAAATATAGAAGGGAAATTAATTATTTTAATTCATCAAATTCAAAAGTTAATATAGTAATTGCCTTTGCAGAATTATTAAAAATAATTTGGAATACAAATATTCCTTTAAAACAAATTGGTGGTAAAAAATGTTATTATTATGGAGAGACAGAAAATCAAGATATGATTGATGTATTTAGTAATTTAAAAAATGAGATTAATATTACATTTAATGATTATCAAGAAGCTGGTATTATCTTTTTAAAATATTTTCTTGATATTGTTCATGAAGGCTTAAAAAGAGGTTCTTTCTCTGAAAATAATATTAATTATTTAAATAATAAGAAAAAAAAAAATGTCAATGAAATGTTTGAAAATAAATGGAATATATTTAAAAATAATAATAATTCAATAATAACAGATATATTTTTTGGAATGAATCATACTTCTTTTTTATGCACAAATTGCACAAAAACTTATCATATGTTTGAAGCTTATAATATAATTCATTTATCATTACATGAAAGTCCTATTAAGGCGAATAAATCTGAAGTTGAAGCAGCAAAAAAAAAGCAATTTATAAAAGAAAATTCTTCTCTTATTCCAGGAAAAAATAATTTTTATTTTTGTCAATGTATCATTATTCCTTATAATATATCAGAAAAAAAACAAATAGTAATTTGCCCTTTAAAAAAAACTTATTATGATATTATTAAAGTCAAAGATATTATATATATGATTTCATATATTTATAATTTAAATGATAATGATTTAATAGCTTGTGTCCTTTCTGAAGATTTTAATAATTATAAATTGGTTTGTTCAGGTGAAGAATATTTATATGAAATATTTATAAGACCTGATAATATGAAAATTTTTTTGATTGTACAAATTAATAAAAATGTTGAATTAAGAAAAGAGTTTAAAGATCCTAATAAATTATTTAATTATTTTTTAAATCCCGAAAAAGTAAATGAAAAGATTTTTAACAAAAAAAATTGTGATAATTTTATTCTAGGAGAAGAAGAAGTAAATATTTCTGAACATACAAATGATGAAAATCAATTTAATTTAAATAAAGAAAGTCAAATATATTATTTTAAAGTATTTTCATTTTTATTAAACATAAAAACAAAAGATTTAGAAAGTTTAAGGATTCCAAAAATATTTCAATATAAATTAGAAGATTCATTAATAACATTACACTCGAAAATTAAACAATTATTTCATATAACTGAAGAAATCTCTTTTTATAAATTTCCCTATTTAGAAAAATATAAGTATAATAATCAAAAGAATAATTTTGATTTTGATATAAGAAATTTAATAGATGATGAAATGATAAATGATAAAAAGTTATATTTTATATTATGTGTAAAACTACAATCAAATAAAGATTATAATCAAAATAAAGAATATTATATTCCAATTCCTTATATTAAACAATCTTTAGGAGATTATTTAAAAGAATTAAATAAAAAATATAGTTTTGACAATGAATACAAAATAAAAAATTTAAGAATAAATATTATTTGGTTACCTCAATGTGAAAATTATATTCAAAAAATAGAAAATTATCATGAATTAACAAATGTTATTGAAATAAATCCTTATAATGAAATTCTTCAAAGAATTATAGAAAGAAGTGAATTTAGGATGATGAATCCTTTATATGATACAATAAATTTTTCTAAAAAAGAAAATGAATTAAATCTAGATTTATTATTAAAGTATTATATTGATTATGAAAAATATGATAAAATTAATTTATATCATTGTGAATTTTGTAATGAGAATGTTTTAGCATTTAAACAAACTTTTTTGTATTCTTTACCTGATGTAGTAATTTTTTATTTTGATAGAAAAGATTCTTTTAACTTAAATGGAATTAAAATTACTTTTCCAGTTAATAACTTTTTAGATTTATCTAAATTTTCAGAAGATGAAAAAACAAAACATAAAAAATATGATTTAATTGGAATTATTAATTATGAAGAAAAAAATCAAAAAAGTCATTATTATTCTTTTTGTAAAAATCCTATTAAAAATAAATGGTATAAATTTATTGATAATTCTTGTTATGTTATTGATGATATTAATAAAGAAATTAATTATCAAAAAGTTTATTCTATTCTTTATAAAAATATAAAATTTAAAAAATATAAATAATTAATATTAATAATAATAATTTAAAAAAAAAATAAGAAAAAAAAACATGTGAATATTATAAAATTTGATATCAACATTTGATTTAAAAAACAAATATTAATTAATATATTATTATTCATTAAATATTTAGAAAAATCCTAATTTTTATTTGAAAAAACAAAAACATTGAAAACCCAAAATAACCTTAAAATCAAAAATTAATTATTGAAGTAAAAAAAAAACATCTCAACAATTAAAAATTTAATTTAAAATAAATAAAAAAAATGAATTCAAATGACAATTTAATGCCAACAAACATATCTCAAATAATAACAAATTTTTCTAATTTAGTAAGAAACTTTACAATAAAAGATACAGAATGGCAAATTCAAAAAGAAGAATATGAAAAAAGAATAAGTGAATTAGAAGGAGAAATTAAAGCTCATGAAAATATTAATATAGATCTTTTAAAAAGAATAAGAATGTTAGAATTTGCTTTAGCTCAAGAAAGAAAAAAAAATAATCCAAATGAATCCGATAATAATAATATTAATACAAATGAAGATTTAATTAAAGATTTACCTCAACAAAATTTAATTAAAGAAGAAGATTTACAATTTTTAAGAGATCATTCAAATAGACCTTCTTTATTAAATGTTCTTCAATCAATTGGAATTGATGAAAATTTAGCTAAAAATTTATTCACTGATTTTGAATTAAATAGAAGTGAACTTGAAGCAATGATAAAAAAAAATTTAGATGAACAAATATCTAAAATAAATAAAGAAAATAACTTCGAAGATTCTAAAACACAAAATTTAAATATATTAAACAATGAAATAAATACAAATTCGAATTCAAACACAAATAATAATATAATGAATAATAACATTATAAATAATAATACAACACAATTATCAAATCAAAATAATTCAAATAATAATAATTACACATTTTCCTTAAATAAATGTATAGAATTAAAAAGTCATTTTGATGAAGTAAGAAAATTATGTTATATTAATGAATTAAATACTTTAATTTCAGTGAGTGAAGATTGTTTAATAAAAGTATGGTCTTTAAATAATATCTTTTCTCTTTCTCAAAATGAAGATATAGAACCATATTTAACTTTAAGAGGTCATACAGGACCATTATATTGTGTAGAACATGGAAAAAAAAATTTATTATATACAGGAGGTAATGAAGGCTTAATTCAAATTTGGAATATTTCAAATCAAGAAGAAATTCAATTATATGGTGAAAGTGATTTTATCTTTAATATGAATGTTGCTTTCTTTCAAAAAAATCAAAATGAAAATGAAATTATATGGGATTTAAAACATCATCCAAAAGATAATTTATTAATTTCTTTAAATTCTGATTCTACTATTAATTTCTGGGAAACTACTTCTTCAGAAGAATTTATGAATTCTTTTTCAAATGAAAATTATGAAAATTATAATAAATGGTTAAAAAATTCTAAAAGTAAAAAATCTAATTATTTAGAAGAAAATGCTATTCCTACTAATTGTGAATTTTTAAATAATGATGATAATAAATTAATAATTGGATTTAATGATGCTACTGTTTCTTTAATGGATGTTAATAAATATAATTTTATTAATAATTATAATTGTTTAAGTGGAAATAATTCTTATCAAAAAACAAATAAAGTTTTATATCAACCAAATTGTTTTGTTTGTTCAAATAGTATTCCTTTAATTTATTCTGGTTTTGAAGATGGAAGTATTAAAACTTTTGATTTAAGAAATAATAATAATAATGTTATAACTAATAATTTAAATGCTCATTCTGATGCTGTAATGAGTTTAAATTTATTTAAAGATATTTATTTATTTTCTATTTCTCATGATACTACTATTAAAATGTGGGATATTAGAAATATGAGAGATGCTGTTGTTACTTCTATTGGAAGTCAAAAAAAATGGGATGAAGCTATGTTTGATTCTTTATTAATTGAAAATGATTTAATTTTATGTGTAGCTTGTGCTGATTGTACTATTAAATTATATAAGTTATGATATTAATAATTTATTTATAAGTTTTATAATATTTTTTTTTATGTTTTATTACTATTTTTTTTTTCATTTATTTAAATGAAATATTGTTTCTTTTTAATTTTCTTTATTTTTTTTTATTGCAAATTTGTTAATTATAATAAAAAGAAGTTGAAATTTTTAAACTTTTTATAGATATTAAAAAATGAGTTTAATAAATGGTTATGGTTATATTTAAAATATTTAATGTTAATTTTTCATATACATATTTTAGATTAAGATTAAAAAATGTTAAATTAAAAGAAGCCAAATGTAATTTGAAACGATTTATTTTATTATTTTTATCATATATTAAAATTTGATTCATTAATAAAATAAAATCAAAAATAATAAAGAAAAAATCTATTTAAAAATAAAAAAGATTATTAGAAAATAAATAAATAAATAAAAATTATAGTTAAAATGAAAATGTTATTTCTAACAACACTATTATTAATTAGATTTCCAAAGTTAATTACAGAAAATGATTGTGGCACAAAAATTCCAAATTTAGTATACGAAAATAATGAAATATCAATAAGATTATTATCTGATAAAGTAATTCTTCTATTTAATGATTCAATGATATATAAATATGACATTGAAAATTCCCAAGTTTATCTATTAAAAGAAATAAATTCTTATGAATATTCAGGATCATTTATTCCTTTTATCAAAACTGATAATAATGAAGAAATAAAATATATTGTTTCTTATTTAGATAGACAAATAATAGTTTATATAAATAATGAAATTGAAATTAACAAAACAATAAATTGTAATGAATTAACTGCAATATCTCCAATAAATGATTCTGATTTTTTAGTGACTTATAAAGATAATAATCAATTTCAAGTTGCATATTTTCATTTAAATTTAGAATCAAAAATTGATGTGATAAATTTCTCAAATTTAGATATAAAAGAAACAAATATTATGAATGTATATAAATTATTTGATAATTATGTTTATTTATCTTTTAATTGTAGTCATATTGAAAGTGGAATATTATCATATGATGAAGAAAAAAAATTTTTTCAATTATAAGTAATAGAGGAAATATTTTAAATATTAATCAAATGAATGATAGATGTGAGGATTTAAAAGAAATGCAAGTGATTCAAATGAATGATACAACAGTAATAATTTGTTTACTTACTTCAGATAGTAAAAATCTTTTTTGTTTTAAAGGAAATTTTTTAAATAATAATAATATAGATTCAGATGATGATGAAGATAAAAATATTTTTCAATTAAATCAAATGTGTAGAAATTTAATTCAATGTGGAGAACATTTTTCAATATATAAATATTCTGATGATGAAGTAATGATTGGGTGTTTAATAAATGATACAGAAAAAAAAAATGAAAAAATTAATATGCAAATTTTATCAATTAATTGTATAACTCAAAATTTTTCTTTAGGTTGTAGAGATATTTATGTAAAAGATTTTATTATTTATAACGAAAAACAATATTATATTGGGATAAAAAACGATGATGAAAATAATATTTTTTTCATTTATACCTCCAAAACTGAAAAATTGTACCGAAAAATTAATGATTCTAAAAATCTAACAAATCTTGAAAATAAAAATGTTTTAATAAGAGAAAATAATTGTAGTGATGATTTATATATAGAGAATAGAACCATAAAAGAAATTAATGAAAAAATAAATTTAAATCAATTATTATTTAATGCAGATTATAATAAAAGTTGTTATTTTTTTTATTCGAATGATGAATCAGATTTAAATAAAATAGAATTAATATCTTGTCATAAAAATTGTCATTCGTGTATTACTTCAGTCAGTGAAAACAAAATGAATTGTATTAGATGTGAAAATGATGATAATTATGAATTAATTTACTATGATGGTGAAGAAGTTGGAAATTGTTGTCAAAAAGAAACTGATTGTATTTCATATAATGAGCATTGTCAATGTAAATTGTCAGAATTAAAAGATGAGCTTTATTTTATTGATAAAAGCTCCAACAAAAACATTAATATTAATTTAATTCCTAATTATTCTTTAAAAAATCAACAAAATATTTTTATTGAAACAATAAATGGATTTAAAGGAACTATAATAAGTGAAGAAGAATCAGAAGAAAACAGTGAAAACAGTTTTTTTATTAATAAGGTGAATATTAATTATATTAATAATGAAGGAAAAGGAAATTTTGCTTTTTACTTTTCTCTCTATGAGAATAATACACTTATTTCTAATGTCGCAAAAATTACAATTTACGTATGTGATATTAACAATGAGTATTTCGACAAAACAATTCAAAAATGTATAAATGAAAATGAAAGAGAAAAAGTAGAAGAAGAAGAAGAAGAAGCAGAAGAAAAAGAAAAAGAAAATGAAGAAAAAGGAGAAGAAGAAAAAGAAAAATAAAGAAGGAGAAGGAGAAGAAGATGAAGATGAAGAAGGAAAAAAAGATGGGGAAGGAAAAAAAGATATAGATGAAGAAGAAGATAAAGAAGGAGAACATGAAGATATTGATGATAGAGAAGAAGGAGTCGATGATGAAGTAGGAAAAGTTGAAGGAAAAGATATTGAAGAAGAGGAAGTTCATAAAGGACAAGAAATGGAAGAAGAAATACATGATTTAGTAGAATTTACAGAAGAAGAAGAAGAAAAAAATGAAGTAAATGAAGAAGAAGATGAAGAAATAGTAATAATAGAAGAAAAAGAAACAGAAGATAAAGAAGATATAGAAAAAATAGAAAATGATGGGATAGAAGAAAATAAAAATATTTTATTGAATTATTCTTCTAATCAAGAAATAATAAATAATTTAGAAGATTTATCAATATATTTAGCAAATTTAAAGGAAACATTAGAAGATGATAAATACATAATTCAAGTATATTATACTGATGATGAATTTGGAAAAAATTCTTCAATTTCATATATTGATTTTTCAGAATGTGAATCTTTATTAAAAAAAAAAGGGATAATATCAGAGAATGAAAGATTAATAATATCTAAAATAGATTCATTAAATACAAATACAATAATAAGAGAAGTTCAATATGAAGTATATTCAGAAAAAGGAAAAAAAATAAATTTAGAATATTGTAAAGAAGTTAACATTGAAATAATATATCCAATTGATAATTTAGAAGAAATAAATTTTGAATTGGGGAAATCAATGAGTGAAGAAGGAATAGACATTTATAATAATTCAGATTCTTTTTTTAATGATATTTGTTATCCTTATACTTTCAATGGTAAAGATATAATATTAAATGATAGAAGAGAAAACATTTATCAAAATAATATTTGTAATAATAATTGTGAATATAATGGAATAGATTATGAGAGTCGAACTGTAAATTGTAAATGTTTAACTCAAACAAATACATTAGATATAAATAATAATATAGAAAATGACAAATTAGATGTTAAAGATTTATTTTCAAGTTCTTTATCAAATATTAACATTGGAATAACTAAATGTTATCAATTAATTTTTAATTTTAACAACTTAAAGTATAATATAGGATTTATATTTGGAGGAATTGTATTTATAATAGAATTTATTTGCTTATTTATTTTTCTTAAAAATGGTTTTACAAGTTTACTTTCTAAAATTATGAATAAAATAGAATTTATAAAAAACAAAAATAATCAATATAATACTGAAATTAGTATTGATGGTTCAAATACAAATAGAAAATTTATAGAAAGGAGGAAAAAGAAACATTCTTCAATTATTAAATTTTTACATTCTAGAACATTATATGAAAATTTATCTTTTAATTTAGCTTTGATAAAAGATTATAGAAAATTTTGGAAAATGTTTTATCATTATTTTATTGAAAAATATCCTTTATTAAGGATTTTTTATCAGATTTTTGAATTTGAATTCATTAATATAAACATTATAATTTATTTTACTTATTTATAATTAACTTTTGGATTAAATGCATTATTTTATACTAATAATCAAATTTCTTCAGATTTTAATCAAAATTTAACTTTTTTAACTTCTATTTTAAATAGTCTTTATTCATTTTTAATTGGAACTATAATTTTAAGTTTTTTAAGGTCTTTAATTTTATTTTCTCCTCTTTTAGAAACTTTAATTTATGAAATTCATGAATTTATTATTTTAATGAAGAAAATAGTGAAATTTCTTAAAATAATAAAGATTAAACATTTTGTTTTTCTTTTCTTTAATTTTATATTAATATTAGCTTTATGGTATTATATGACATTATTTTGTATAATTTATCATAAATCTCAAATTAAATGGTTTATTAGATGTTGGTTGTCATTTTTTTTAACTTTATTGCAATCTTTATTGATTTGTTTAATATTAACTATGATAAGGTTTTTTTCTTTAAAATATAAAAAGAAAAATTTATATAATATAGGTTTATATCTAAGACAATTATTATAATGATGAAATGTTATTTTATTTATTTAATTAAACATTTTGTACTAAAATTATGAACATTTTTTACAAATTTTAATTTTATAACGAATTCAATTTAATTTATATAAGGAATACATTTCCTTTTTATTAATATAGTTTTATTAAATATACTTAAAACTTGTTTAATTAATTATTTAATTGAAATTTAATAACAACATAATTTTAAATATAATTTAGAAAATCTTTTCATTCCAAAATAAACAAGAAAGAAATATATGTAATTTATTTTTCTTCTATTTGAAAAATTCTTCTTTTGGTGTTTCAATATAGAATAACTAAATTATTCTTTTATAATATATTCTATTTTTTATTTTTTGTTTAATTGTTTTTCAAATTTTAATTCTTTTTTCATTGAAAATATGATTGTTGCTTAAAAAAGCTTTTTTTTATTTATATTAAGATAATCTTTAATTTCTTTGATGCTCATTATTATTATTTAATAAACCATTTTTCTATCTTTTTGACTTTATAAGTTCTAATAATTTTGTAATGTATAAAACAAGCAAAGACAATTTATAGAATTATAAACAACACTGATGAAAATTTAAATATTTTATAATTAATTTAAGTTAAAGATTAATCAATTCATTATTATCTAATAATTGATTTTTAAAAAGACAAAAATTAAATCTACTATCAAAAATTATAATTAAAAAAAATTATATTTAAAAAAATGAGTAAACAAATATTTGAAAGAAGGGAGCAAAATAGAATAAAAAACAGTCAAATTGATGCAACAGATTTAAGTAGTATTTCAGATATAAACGATAAGTCAAATATAACAACAAATTCTTTTAATATAAAAGAAGAAATAAATGATAAAGATGATTTTGAAGAATATAAAAAAGAAGTTGACAGAATTTTAGAAGAAAAGAAAAAAAAATTAGAATTAGCTTTTACTTTTAATAAAACAAATGCAGAAGAAAAAGTTAAAAGTAAATATGAAAAAAAATTAGAAGAAGCTTTAAAAGAAGAAAGAGAAAATTTAGAATCACAATATAATAAAAAGAAAATAGAAATAGAAAATCAATATAAGGAAAAATTAAAAGAACAAAAAGAAAAAATAAAAAAAGATTTAGAAAAAGAATACAAAAAGAAAAACGATCAAAACAAAAATCAAAACAAAATAAAAATAGATAATTTAAATAAAGAAATAGAAAAATTACAAAATGAATTAAACAATCTTCAAAAAGAAAACGATAATAATAATAAAAATTTAGATTCAGAAAATGAAATAAAAAAACTAGAATTAGAAAGTCAAAAAGAAATTAATAATTATCAAAATACATTATCATTAGAATTAGAAAAAAAAAAAAAGAATTAATCGAATTATATGAAAAAAAGAAAATAGATTATGAACAAAATTTAATAGCAGAACAAGATAAAATAAATCAAAATGAAATAAATTCAAAAATGG
>JAEEGL012451917.1_pt1 | contig 15469 bp, 15 predicted proteins | sample 9134231 | NCBI WGS metagenome assembly JAEEGL01 (sample SAMN16246548, study PRJNA631951) | gut metagenome | biome: gut microbiome; feature: rumen; material: fiber-attached | host: Bos | place: Iran: Karaj | collected 2018-10
ATGTGTCTCACCCATGAGGGCACACGATACCTAAAGTAAAAGGTATGATTTCTGCGTTCTAAATGGTTATATTTTAATGTCATTGTGTCACACCCATGTGTCACAGATGTGCGTAAATACCATTTTACCGCCATTTTGGGGCCTTTTAAACGAAAAAAACCTCTGAAAATTCAGAGGTTTATCAAATTTCTTGGCTGGGGCGGCTGGATTCGAACCAACGAATGTCGGCACCAAAAGCCGATGCCTTACCACTTGGCGACGCCCCAATATTTTCAAGTTTATGCCCAACTGCTCAGCACATCCGCATAACCTGCTGACGGCGGTAAGTACCATCAACAAAACGCTTATACGGCAAAAAAAATATAATTGCAAGAACTTTTTTATATTTTTTATACTTTGCGGTTAAAATTACGCCCGAACTTCCGCAAAACCTTTGTCTGCGGTCGTGTGGCGGATTATCGGGGTAAAGCAACGGCCCGTCAAAAATATGCGCAAATTTCGTACAGCAGCGAAAAGCCTACCAGCATCATAATCGGGGTATCCATGGAATGCGGCGCAAAGGCCTCGGATAGGGTCATAATCGGCGGAAACAGCAGCGCTGAGGTCCAAAATTCCTGCGGATTTTCAAATTCTCCCCGGTATAAGATGATGAACAAAAGGGCAAAGAAGTAAACACAGAAACTGCCGGCGTAAGACCGCACATATCTGTTTTTCAAATTCCAGGAAGGAACAACATACTTTTTCTTGCCCAAATAGGTGCCGACCGGTTCGGCCAGACCGTCACCGATGGCAACGGTAAACACGACAACAGCGCCAAAATCATCATAACCGAGAGCTTGACGGCGGATTTGGCAAAAAAATCCGTGGCAGAAAAGAGCTTAGGGTCATAAATTACGGTCCATCCGAGCAAAAGCAAAAACAAAACAAGCCACAATATCAAAAAAGTAAGATCAAATGTCTTGGTTCATTTTTCATCGTAATTTCCGGCGGCATCACCCGGCATCAATATATTATTCTGCATATAACAACCCTTTACGTAAAAAATATATATGATTTTATATGGCTATACTAAATAAAAAATATCAAAAATCATTTTTTAATTTCTTATTCTATCTCCACTATAAGGTCCGACCTGTCTGCGAGAGACGGTCGAGCCTGTTGCGTTATTAGTAACTCTCATATCAATAGTATACTTATCACTACCATTATAAATAGTAAAATCATAGTGTTCAGGAACATTATATGTTGATGGCATGCTATTACCATTATAAGAGCGCCTGTCTGCTCCGGTTATAATAACCGCGTTACTTGAGTTGGTACAAACTGCAAGTGGCATTTTCATACCATTAAATTGGCAAGATATTGATATAGTAAATCCGGATTCAACATTACTTTCTGATGAATATGTTTGTGATGATTTGATTTTAACATAGCAGACTAGTCCGATATGAAAAAGAATAAATATCCCTAAGAATATCTTCAGTTTACTATACAGAGCATCATTATTTGGAACACTATCATTTGTAGCATCATTATTTGGATCACTATCATTTGTAGCATCATTATTTGGATCACTATCATTTGTAGTGTCATTATTTGGAGTATTATTAACGTGTCCGATTACACTTTTATAAATGTGTTCAATTACATTTTTTTTATTACTCGGTTTTTTAAAGAATTCGTCTTTTTTAGCATTAAACTCATCTTCAGTAATAATACCTTTTTCCTTTAGTTCTGCTAACTTTTCCAATTCTTCTACTGTAATCATATTCTATATTCTCCTAAAATAGGTGACTATTATTTGCCAGGGATTATTTATTGCTTCTTTTTAATAATACCGAGAAAAAGATACCGGTGGTTAATACAAATAAAGCCAAGCCTCTATAAACAAAACCTAAATGGTAATAATAGGCTCCAAATGATGATCTATTAGAAATGTTTCCAATGTCATGACCGCCTTTATAAATAAGACCTGCCGCGATAATCGATAAAATTAACACGATGATAGATAAATAACTGTCCCCTTTCTGGTTATTTTCTGTAACTATCTGATCATCTGCAGATAACATCTCATTTCTTTTGGCATTAAATTCATCTTCAGTAATAATGCCTTTATCTTTAAGTTTTGCCAACTTTTCCAATTCTTCTGCCGTACTCATTTGTTTTATTCCTATAAAGTTGTACCTGATTTTGGTGTAACATAAACAGATACCTAATTCAACCAAAATTTGGGCTTAATTAACCGGACTCTGCGGAGTTGTATATCTGAAAAAACTTCAGAAACACTTTAATTTATCCGCTTGTTGAAGAACCAGGCGGCGAAGGTCATGGTGCAAACGCCGATAATCAGCAGCGGCCACACGTCGGCCCATATCATCGCCGATTCGATGTTTTTCAAAAACAGGCCGCGCGATAAGCGGAAGAAGTAAGTTAACGGATTGAAAACACTGAATTTTTGCAAAAATACCGGCATATTTTCTATCGGGGTGATAAAGCCCGAAAGCAAAAAGGTCGGCGCCAAAAAGGCAAACACCCCGAAAATCGCCTGTTGCTGGGTGTTGCAAATGGTGGAAATGAACAGGCCGATACCGGCAATCGAAAGCAGAAATACAAAAATACAGGCATAAATCGGCAAATATCCGCTTTCGGCCGGAATGTGAAAAATAAAGCTGCCGGCAATCAGCATCAGCGTAAAGTCCAAATATGCCACCGTAATGGCCGGAATGGTTTTGCCGATAAGAATTTGCAACGGCTTGAGCGGCGATACCAGAACCTGGTCAAAGGTGCCGAGTTCTTTTTCCTGCGCCACCGAGAGCGCCGTAATCGCCAACATCATTACCGTGATTAAAACTCCCATGAACGAAATCACGATATACCATTGATAGTTGAGGTTGGGGTTAAACCAGTTGCGCACGCGGAGCGTTATCGGCGGCTGTGGCACGATAACGCCGTCGGTTTCGTAGCGAAACGCGGCAAAAATCTGAGTAAGATAGCCGCTGACAACCTGTGCCGTGTTGGACTTGCGGCCGTCTAAAATGAGCTGAACGCTCGGAGATTCACCCAAATATGTTTTCTTGGCAAAGTCGCTCGGAATTGTCAGCGCCACAAAGGCCTTTTCCGTATCGATTTTTTCGGTTAAGTCGTGCGCATTGTCAACAAAATACAGGTCATTAACGTACGGAGTATGGGCAATTTTATCAATCAACGCTTCCGAAACCGGGGTGCGGTCTTTGTCATAAATCACCATTTTGATGCTGTTGACTTCAAAAGTGGCGGCAAAAGCAAATATCGTCAGCATCAACAGCGGCGGCAACAAAATCATGGCACGATTTTTCGGATCGGTCCAAATCATCTGGAATTCTTTAACCACCAAGGCCCACATAGAGGATAACGTTGCGATAAATCCCGACATCATTCCAGCCTCTCTTTCGTAACTTTATATAAAAGGGCAAACAAAATCAGCCCGAAAATCAGCAGGTTAAGGCTTTCGTACCAAATAATCGGCCAAATATCGCCGGCCATAAACAGATTTTTGATAATCGGTACAAAGTGAGTTGCCGGAATGATGTTGGTAAGCACCTGAATAATATGCGGCATTGAAGAAATTTCAAACAGACCGCCGGATAGGATTACCGCCGGTAAAAAGCCGAACATGGCGGCCGCCACCGAGGCCAGAAATTGGTTGCGCGTCAGAGTGGAAATCAAACACCCCATTCCGATGGAAACAAACAAAAACAGGCTGGAAGTGATGAAATATACCCAAAGTGAGCCGCGGAACGGCACGTCAAACACGATTACACACAAAAAAGTGCAGAAAACGGCGGAAAGAATGGCCAGACAGTAATATGATATATATTTAGCCAAAATGATTTGCAGTTTTGAGGCCTTGGTGGTTAAAAGGGATTCCATGGTGCCGCGCTCCCATTCGCGGGCAATTACCAACGCGGTCAGCAGCATACCGATAAGCGTCATGATAATCGCAATCGAGCTCGGCAAAATAAAATAGCGGCTTTTGAGCTCGGGGTTATACCACGCAACCTGTTCGATGATAATATCGGATTTTTTTTCGGAAGCGCCGGTTTCTATCATAATTTTCTGCGCCGTTGCCACGATACCTTGTACATAAGCCGCGGCAAACAGTGCAATATTCGGGTCGGAAGCATCGGTAATTATTTGCACGGCGGCGGCTTGCCCGGTAGCCATATCCTTGGCAAGGTTGCCCGGCATTATCACCAGCGCACGGATATCGCCGCGGGTCAGCGCTTCTTGCGCAGCTTTGCGATTATCGTAACGGGTAACGGTTAAATAGCGCGAGCCGTCAAAAGCGCCGATGATGTTGTTAACCTGCTGGCGATCGCCCTCAAGCACCAGACCGGTTTCAATCGCGTTGTTATCAAGATTGATGGCGGTGGCAAAAATCGTAATCAAAATAAACGGCAGAATGAAGGCCGTCAAAATGCTGCTCGGGTCGCGAATGATTTGCAAAAATTCTTTATAAACCAAGGCCTTAAGTATTCTCATGCGGCGGCCTCCGGCTGATATTCGTTAATCAAACGAATAAAGGCGTCTTCCATGGTTTCGCCTTGTTTTTTCAATTCGTCGGGAGTGCCGATTTTGATGGCTTGTCCCTGATAAATCAGGGCAATTCGGTCGCAATATTCGGCCTCGTCCATAAAGTGGGTGGTAACCATTACGGTTACACCTTTTTCTACCATGGAGTTGATGTGATTCCAAAATTCGCGGCGGGTGAGGGGGTCAACGCCCGAAGTCGGCTCGTCTAAAAACAAAATCGGCGGATTATGCATAATGGCGCAGGCAAGTGCCAGACGTTGCTTGAAGCCGAGCGGCAGATTGCCCGCCGGCTGTTTTAAATACGGACCGAGCTCGAAAATGTCTATCATTTGCCGAATACGGTTTTCGCGTTTGTGGCCGCGCAAGCCGTAAATGCCGGAAAAGAACTTGAGATTTTGCATTACCGACAGCGTGGAAAACAGCGAAAATTTTTGCGCCATATAGCCGAGAAAAGCACGGGCTTTTTCCGGATTTTTAATCATATCGGTACCCAGGATATAACCCTGTCCGGCCGTAGGTTTAGCCAATCCGCACAGCATTTTGAAAGTGGTGGATTTGCCGGCACCGTTCGGCCCCAACAGCCCGAAAATTTCGCCGCGCCGGATTTTGAATGATATATTTTGCGCCGCGGTAAAATCGCCGTATTTTTTGGTTAAATTATCGGCATTGATGACAATATCCGGAATATTACCGACGTCTATTTGTTCGGCAATTTCCGACGGTTGCATCGGCGAGCCGCCCAAAATATCAATCACGGCATCTTCAAAACGCGGCGTAATCGGCCGCAAAGCAACGTCAAGCGCCGCGGGAAGGATGTCTTTTTGCAACACCGTGCGTACGCTTTGGCCGTAAATAACGGCGTCGGTAAGCGGCGCTTTGCTTTGCATCAGCCGGCGCAGCGTTTGGCGCGGGTTAGCGGTATCGGCAGTTTGAAAAACCCGCCCGGCTATGCGACCGGTCAACTCTTTCGGGTTGCCGTTAAAAATTAATTTGCCGTCGTTTAAGAGTAGCACGCGGTCAAATTTTTCTGCCTCATCCAGATACGAGGTGGACCACAGTACCGTAATGCCTTTATCGCGCAGGCTGTACACCATTTTCATCAGTTCGCGGCGCGAAATTGGGTCAACACCGACCCCCGGCTCGTCCAAAAGCAAAAAGCGCGGATTGCCCAAAAGGGTGCAGCCGAGGCCGAGTTTTTGTTTCATGCCGCCGGAGAGACGGCCGGCCAAACGTTTGACAAACGGTGCCAAGCCGGTAAATTTCAAAAGCCAATCAAATTGTTGCCGGCGTTCTTCCGGCGTCAGTTCTTTTAAATCGGCATAGAGGTCCATATTTTCGGCAATGCTTAAATCTTCATAAAGTCCGAATTTTTGCGGCATATAGCCGATGATTTGGTGTAGCTGATGAGTTTGTGTCAGCGGGTTCAGGCCCAAAACCGCAATATCGCCGCCGCTCGGTTTTAATAGGCCGAGCAACAGCCGGATAAGCGTGGTTTTGCCGGCACCGTCCGGGCCGACCAGACCGACAACTTCTCCGTGCGGCAATTCCAGATTCAAGTCGTCAATCGCGACAATATCGGGATTTTGAAAAGTTTTGTTCAAATGTTTTATTGCAACAACATTTTCCATTTATTCGGCCAATTTAATCGTTACCGGCATACCCTGTTTCAAATAATCGTCGGCATTGTCAATGACAATGCGCAGACGATAAACCAAATCGGTGCGCAAACTGGCGGTTTCAATGCTTTTCGGCGTAAATTCGGCCACTGAAGCAATAAAGCCGATGTGCCCGATGTATATTTTATCGCTTGAATCGGTGCTGATTTTGACCGGAGTACCGATTTTTACGCGCCCGAGGTCGGTTTCTTTGATATAGGCTCGGGCCCACATTTTGCCGTTGAGCGATACGGTATAAACCGGAACACCGGCGGCAACCATGCTTCCCGGCTCATAAATGCGAATTAAGATTACACCGTCGGCCGGCGCCTTTAAGGAGGTATCATCTAAGGCTGTCTGCGCAATATCGGCACCGGATTTGGCGTATTCCAAATCGGCGGCGGCAATTTCCTCGGCGGCCTGCGAATTGTCGCAATCTTGCCGCGAGGCATTTTGGGTTTTGCAAAGAGCCTGTTTGCGGCGGTTAACCCGTTTGGCATTCTCAAGCGAGGCAACGGCCTGAGCTACCTTGGCTTCGGCCTGATTTTGCGTATTGACGAAAGTGTCTTTATCGAGCGTGGCCAAAATATCGCCTTTATGCACGACATCGCCTTCTTCAAAATTCATGGCTTCCAGGCGGCCGGCAACCCTGAACGCGGTGTTGACCTGTCGGATGTCTATATTGCCGTATAACACGAGCGGCTGGCGGGCTTGCGGACGATTATAGTAATATACCCCTCCGGCCAACAGCAATACGGCAAGCAAAAACAACAATTTTTTCATCGGATTCCTCCTTATGATATTCTGATGTATTTACTCTATCGGCTTTAAACATAAAAGCAAGCAGAAAGTGATGTTTTTGTACTTGATTTTTGTATAAAATTATTGTACAATAAAGCTGTTAAACCTAGGGATTATGTTTTAAGAATATAAATATTGATTATTTTTTTCTTGTTAAAAACATAGACCAACCTGTATGACGCTAAAATGTTTGAATGTTGTTTCTTTAAGTTAATAAGCGGCTTAAATTGAGACATACGGGATACATTCGGTGCGGTCGGATTTCTTTTTTGAGATTCATTTATGTATGGGCCCTAGGTTTTTAATGAGAATACTAACTTGACTTCTTTTGTTTTAAAATTCGGTCTTATGTTGTTTGAGTGCAAATAAGCCTGCTATCTGTCTCCATCCCGAAAATAAAGAGCACAATGTTCGAAACTTTCGAACTAGGGAAACTGCTTTATCTCAGATAAACAGCTGCGGGGAAGATACGGTGATGTTTGTAAGCAATAATGCATTTGATTCAGGGTTTTAATTTGTCGCCGCTTTGGTGATAACAGAAGATGTCCTAAAGATAAGAGATTATGAGAAGAAATTTCGTAATAGCTCTTTCTTTCGTTTCTTGTGCAGCAATAGCTATGGCCGCTATGTTGCCCGTTAAGATTACCTTAATGGTAATCTGCGGCAGCACGGTTGCTTCCGCTTTCTTCGGGCTGCTCTACGTAGCCTGCAAGAACTGGGCCCGTCTCGAGGAGAAGGACCCCGCCGCCGCCAAGAGACTCTTCGAACAGCGGTTCGAAGAATGGAATTGGAACAATTATATCGGCTAATCCCCGATATACTGTTCCTGCACCCCGCAGTTTGTTGAGAAATCATCAAGCCGCGGGGTGTTCCTTTTTAAAAAGTGTACAAATCGTAATTTTTTACTTGATTTTTTGTCAAATATGTTTTATATTCAATTTTAGAAAACAAATTATCAATATATATATGATATGAAAAAAAGAGAAATGGCGCTCCCGCTGGTATTTGCAGCCGTGGCGTTTTTACATTGCGCTCTGTGTCTGTTTTGGGACACCGGGTTGATTATTCCGGCCAGAGAAGATACAATAGACTTTGTCAACATGCTGATTATAGCATTTTGTGTTGTGCTGTTGACGGCTTATCCGTATCAGATGCTGAAACCCGACTTTCATAATGTCGAGGAGTATGCAATCGTTAAGTCGATTATCTTCGGTTGTTGTGCCTTGCCGTTTTTGGCTTTGATGGTTTACATCTATCAGACTTACGGCGAAGGATGGCGACCGGTTGTGGTCGAGAATGTGTGGGCATTTTCAATGTCTTATGTAATGTGTTGCTGGGGATTTATGATATTCCTCATTACAACCTCTTATGAACTGCATCAGCAGAGAAATTAGTATTATTATCCAATCAAAAAATACAAACCAAAACTATGAAGAAGAAGGTAATTGCCGCTTTGGCAGTAGTAGTATTATCGGCGATTGTCGCTGCGTTTTTCTCGTTGAAGATTACCGCCGCAATCGTGTTCGGTTCCGCACTTATCGGAATTATCCTTATCGCCGTGTATATCAACATCAAGGCATGGGAGGACGTCGAAAAGAAGGACCCGGAGCTGGCCAAGAAGCTTTGGCAGGAAGCCATGATTAATAACGATTTCTTTTCTAAGCTTTACTAGAATTCGCATTTAATCTTCTGACATATACCGCATTTCGTCCCTGAAAAGACGTAATGCGGTTTTTTGTGTTTAAAACATAGGTTGCTTTTGACTTTTGCCGCTGATGATTATATGCTTGTCATCAGGAGTGAAAATGAAAGAAATAAAAGATTTATCGCGTGAAGAAGCAATGGCGGAATTGGCCGAATTGGCGCAGAAAATTGCGGCAGCCGATAACGCTTATTATCAAAACGATGCACCGGACTTGACCGATGCCGAATATGATGCGCTCAAACATCGCAATACGGCGATTGAGGCGCGTTTTCCGGATTTGGTGCGTGCCGACAGCCCGTCAAAACGGGTAGGCGCGGCGGTGCAGAGCAAGTTTAACAAAATCGAACACCGCTTTCCGATGCTCTCGCTCGGCGATGTGTTCGCAATCGCGGAAGTCGACGATTTTGTGATGAGCGTTAAGCGCTTTTTGAACCTATCGGGCGATATTGATTTTATGGCCGAGCCGAAAATCGACGGGTTGTCGTTTGCTGCCAGATACGAAAACGGAGTGTTTGTTTCCGGGGCTACGCGCGGCGACGGGGTGGTCGGCGAGGATATTACCGCCAATTTGAAAACATTGCCGCAGTTGCCGCTGAAGTTGCCGGACGGAGTGCCGGAAGTTTTGGAAGTGCGCGGCGAAGTTTATATGGCAAAGCGCGATTTTTTGGCGCTCAACGAGCGAAATGCGGCTGAAAAGAAAAAGCTGTTCGCCAATCCGCGCAACGCGGCCGCCGGCTCTCTAAGACAGCTTAATCCGCAAATTACGGCCGAGCGCAAGCTGAGTTTGTGGGCCTATACCTGGGGCGAGGTTTCCGCACGGCAGTGGGATACGCAGGCGGAGTTTTTTGAAAAACTGGCCGAGTGGGGCTTTCCGGTCAATCCGCTCAACAAAGTATGCCATACCTTAAGCGAAATCGAAGATAATTTTAAGCATATTATGGAAATAAGGGCCGAACTGCCGTATGATATCGACGGGGTGGTGTATAAGGTTAATTCGCTGGAACTGCAAAACCGGCTCGGCTTTTTGACGCGTACGCCGCGCTGGGCGATTGCCCACAAGTTTCCGGCCGAGCAGGCATTGACGCGGATTAATAACATTCGGATCCAGGTGGGGCGGACCGGAGCGTTGACACCGGTGGCTGATTTGGAGCCGGTCAATGTGGGCGGTGTGCTGGTTTCGCATGCCACACTGCATAACGAGGACGAGATTAAGCGCAAAGACATTCGTATCGGCGATATGGCGGTGGTGCAACGCGCCGGCGACGTTATTCCGCAGGTGGTGGAAGTTAAACTCGATAAGCGGCCGGCGGATTCCGTACCGTTTGAGTTTCCGTGCGTTTGCCCGGAATGCGGCGCCCACGCCATCAGAGAAGAAGATGAAGCAATTCGGCGTTGTACCGGCGGGTTGACCTGTCCGGCTCAGGCCAAAGAGCGGATCAAGCACTTTGTCAGCAAGGAGGCGTTTGATATTATCGGCCTGGGCGATAAGGTGGTTGAGGCATTTTATGACGACGGTATTATCAAGCATCCGGCGGATATTTTTACGCTGGAGGAGCGTAACGGCGGCGCCGGCGATGATTTGTTCGCATTCGGCGATAACGGGTTGCATTTGGAGCGCCGTGCCGGTTGGGGCAAGCTTTCGGTGGATAATCTGTTTAAGGCGATTAATGCCCGACGCACCGTTTCGTTGCCGCGATTTATCTATGCGCTCGGTATTCCGCAGGTGGGGAGCGCTACGGCATTGTTGCTCGCTCAAAATTACGGCACTTTTGATGCCTTGCAAAACGATATGACGGCACGCGAAACTGCCAAGTTGGTATCAATAGACGGTATCGGCGGCGAGATGGGAAACGATATTGTTGAGTTTTTTAATGAACAACATAATATTAATGAAATCAATGCATTAAGAAAATATATTAAAGTAGAAGATTATATTGATGAACGACGTACCGACTCAATTTTGAGCGGCAAAACGGTGGTGTTTACCGGTACATTGGAGCTGATGACGCGGGCGGAGGCCAAGGCTCTGGCACAAAAATTCGGCGCCAAAGTTGCCGGTTCGGTATCGGCTCGTACCGACTATGTGGTGGTGGGGGCAGATGCCGGCAGCAAAGCGCAAAAAGCGGCGGAATTGGGCATAAAAACTCTGTCGGAAGCCGAGTTTATCGCCATGACTGCCGATGCCGGGTAAATAACAATTTAGGCGTGTTCGTGTTCTTCGCGGAATTTTTCGAGCTTTTTCAATAGGCGGGAACGTTTGAGCCGGCTTAAGTGATCAATGTATAATATTCCGTCGAGATGGTCGATTTCGTGTTGCAGAATAATCGCCAACAGTTCATCTGCCAGGATTTCCTGTTCTTTGCCGTTATAATCGGTAAAATGCACGCGTACGCGTTCAAAGCGCTCAACTTCGGCGCGTTGGTCGGGCAGGGATAAACAGCCCTCGTTGAACAAAACTTTTTCTTCCGAGCGCCAGATAATTTCCGGATTAATCAAATACATCGGGCGGCGGGCGGATAAATCTTCGTCGCTCGGGTTGGAATCAAGCACGATAATGCGCTTGGTAACACCGACTTGCGGCGCGGCCAAACCGCAACCCTTGTCAACATACATGGTTTCCAGCATATCGTCCAAAAACTTGCGCAACTCGTCATCAACCTTGCTGACGCGTTCGCACTTTTGACGCAATATTTCATCGGGATATTCGTAAAGTTTCAAAACCGCCATTTTGCCTCCTTATTATCTGATTGCGTGGGCAATTTGGTCGAGGAGGGCGTTGACCATTTTCGGCTCGTTCTTATTGAAGAAAGCATAAGCCAAATCAACATATTCCTGAATCAGAATTTTGGTATCAACATCGGTAGTGTTGCTCAGTTCATAAACCGCGCTCAGCAACAGCGCCTGCATGGTACCGTTCATCCGCTCATAGCTCCATTCGCCGTGCAGATAGTGATTGAGCGACTTCTCCAATTCTTCTTTATGCGATTGAATACCGCGCACCAGTTTTTCAAAATATTCGGTATCAATCGGTCCCAACTCCACCATATTTTCGGTGTTATCGTCTTTATCCTCGATGGCAAAGCGGCCGATTTTGCCCTGTACGAAGTCTTCGATAACTTCATCCACCGGCAACTGGCCGAGCGCAATCATATAGTTGGCCTGAACCGCCGCCAGACGGGCACCGGATTTCATTTTGATTTTTGCGGATACAAATTTAGACATTTTATTCATCTCCTTCATTATCATCGGTCAGTTTTTCGATGGTGGCCACAAACTCGCTTACGTCCTTAAAGTCTTTATATACCGAAGCAAAGCGGATATAGGCGATTTTATCCAGGTGAGCCAGCGCCTGCATTACGCTTTCGCCGATTTGGGTGGTGGTGATTTCGCTTTCACCGGAATTTTCAAACTGGCGTTGCAACGAAGTAACTATTTTATCAACCCGTTCCGATGAAATCGGGCGTTTACGCACCGCCAGCATAATTGATTTTGCCAGTTTATCACGGTCAAACAGGGTTTTTTCGCCGTTTTTCTTTATCACAATCAGTTCGCGCAACGAAACCCGCTCAAAGGTCGTAAAACGTGAGCCGCATTCCGGGCACTCGCGCCGGCGGCGGATGGCGGTGTTGTCATCGGTATTGCGCGAGTCTTTAACCTGGGTTTCATCACAGCCGCAAAACGGACATTTCATCGAGTTTCTCCCTTTTTAAGCAGTTCTTCGGTTACCTGATACATTTTGGACGAGTATCTGGCTCCTTTTATAAGGATGGTATCGCCGTTTTGCAAGAGTTTATTCAATAAAAAGTCGGCAACGCCGTCTTTGTTTTCAAAATAGAATTGGGTTTTTTGCGGCGGTAATTCGGCCAGCATATCGCGCATTTCCGGGCAGACACCGATAACCACGTCAATCGAGGAAGCGGCCAAAACTTTGCCGATTTCCTGATGCCGGGCCAGAGAAGTGTCTCCGAGTTCGGCCATTTTGCCCAAGGCCACGATTTTGCGGCCGTCGGTCGGCATTTTATCAAGGTTTTTAATTGCCATAATCATTGCTTCAGGTTGGCCGGAGTAGCTGTCGTCAATCAGGGTATAGCTACCGCCGGCGGCCAGTTTGAGCTTATGCTGCTTGCCGCGGCCGTCGAGAGCGCCGAAATCTTTGATGTGCGAGGCGGCCTTTTCCACATCAAGGCCGAGTGCCTGAATTACGCTCAGGGCACACCAGGCGTTATAAAGATATTGCTCGCCGCTTTCCTGGGTGGTGAAGTTATCGGTCGGGTGTTCCGCCTTGCCGAATTTGATAATTTTATCGGTTTTAAGACGTGCCTGCTTGTCCAAAATATCGGCAAAATTGGTGTCGGCATTGATAATTGCCGTACCGCCCGGCTTCAGGCCTTCAAATATTTCGGCCTTGGCGTAGGCAATACCTTCAAAGCTGTCGAAAAACTCAATATGCATCGGATAAACGTTGGTAACGATGGCAATATCCGGCTTTACCAGGTTGGTCAGATACGAGATTTCACCTTTGGCGCTCATACCCATCTCAATCACGGCATATTCGGCATCCATGGCGATTTCGCACAGGCTTTGCGGCACGCCGACAAAGTTGTTGTGATTACCGCCGGTGGCGTAAGTTTTGCCAAATTTAGAAAGCAAAAAGGCAATTTCTTCTTTGGTGGTGGTTTTGCCGGCGCTGCCGGTTAAGCCGATGACCGTGCCTTTGAATAAACTGCGGTTATAAGCGCCGATTTTGCCGTATGCCTTGAGCGTGTCGTTAACCACCAACTGTTTTTCCGGTGCCACGCCGTCAATTAAGCGCTCGACCACAACCAACGGACAGCCGGCGGCGATTACGTCTTTTACAAAATCGTGAGCATCGAAGTGTTCGCCTTTGAGTGCGATAAACAGGGTGTCGGCATCAACTTTGCGGCTGTCGGTGGATATTTTATTGACCTCAGCCGGCGCAATTTTATGCTTAACCCCCAATATTTCCGCTAATTTTTCCGAAGATATTTTTTCCATGACTATTTCTCGATATCCGTACTGGTTTTAACATAATTTTCGACCATCACCGCCGCTTTTTTCGCCATACAGGTCGTACCCGGGCCGGCAATACAGCCGCCTTCGCAACACATAACTTCAATCATATTGAAATCTGCCGGCGGATTGGTGGCATAACGTTTGAGTTTTTTAACGGCGTCGGCATTGAGGCCGTTGATGGCTTCCGGCTTGTACAGCGCTTTGTCGCCGACCACAAACTCGACCGCACCGGCCACACCGCCCGAAAGCGGATAACGACGGCCTTGCGCCGAAGATTCCACCGCAAACTTATCGGCTTCCATTTCCGCCACTTTAATACCGGCGGCATCGAGGAGAGCGGTTGCTTCTTCAAACACCAGAACATTATCGACATTCGGATTTTTCTCGGCCTCGAGGCGTTTGGCCAAACACGGGCCTACAAACACGGAATGACAATCCGGGTCGGCCTTTTTAACGATTTCGGCAATGTAATACATCGGGCTGCCGGCGTTGGAAACAAACGGCTTAATTTCCGGAATATGTTTTTCGGTGGCGGCCACCCAAGCCGGACAGCATGAAGTGGTCATAAACTTGGCGCCTTCTGCCATGCGTTCGATAAATTCGGCGGCCTCGGTACGGGTGGTGACATCGGCACCTTGTGCCACTTCTACCACCTCGTCAAAGCCGAGCTTTTTGAAGGCGGCGATAACCTTGCCCAAATCGTTGCCGAACTGGCCGATAACCGCCGGCGCCAGCATGGCAACCGTTTTCTTGTTCGGATTTTTGATGGCGTTCAACACGTCGATAATCTGCGAATTATGCACAATCGCGCCAAACGGGCAGGAGAGCAGGCATTTGCCGCAGGAGATGCACTTATCCTGTTCGATAAATTCTCTGCCGTCGGTTTCTTTGCCGAGCGCGCCTACCGGACAAGCGTCTTCGCACGGCACTACCGCTTTATGAATAGCGCTGTACGGGCAGTTGGAATAGCAAATGCCGCATTTGATGCACAAATCCTGATTGATATGCGCCTGATGCTCGACCGTGATGGCCTTTTTCGGGCAGTTTACCTCGCACGGGCGGGCATAACAGCCCTGGCATTGGTCGCTGACGATATAGCATTTTTGTTTGCAGCCGTTGCAGGCTTCGCGAATAACCGAAACGGTGGCTTTTTGCGGCGCGGTACGGGCAAGTGTTTCGCCGACCAGTTCCGAAAGCTGGGTGTTTGGCGATATAAAGGCCGGAGTATAGCCCATGGCGGCCGCACATTGCATTTTGACAACCAGACGGTCGCGGTCAAGCGAACCGCGTTTGGCCGGAGCATCGTCCGGCAGAATCAGGTTCGGCACATTGTCGATATCGGCAAAATTATTTTCCATAAAACTCTTGGCAACCGCGGTCAAAACCGCCAGTCTCATAAACGCAGCATTATTCTTTGGCGTCAGCATTAAAAAAATCCTTTATTTTTGTTAGTTTAAAATGTGCGCATATTATAGCGTCAGTTATATAAAATGCAACAGTTTTTTGGTATATTGTTCAAAGTGTAAAATATTCTTGCGTTTTGCGGCAAATGGTTTTATATATGAGGCGTTGCAGGCGTAGCTCATCAGGATAGAGCGACTTCCTCCTAAGAAGTAGGCAGGCGGTTCGAGTCCGCCCGCTTGCACCATTTTTTAATACGGAAAAATCCCCTGCGGTATATCTTTATAATGTCATCCCTCTC
>JAEEGL013299868.1_pt1 | contig 15469 bp, 10 predicted proteins | sample 9134231 | NCBI WGS metagenome assembly JAEEGL01 (sample SAMN16246548, study PRJNA631951) | gut metagenome | biome: gut microbiome; feature: rumen; material: fiber-attached | host: Bos | place: Iran: Karaj | collected 2018-10
GGTCCGACGATAAAGGTGCGCTTCGGTCTCGAACGCAAGCCGGAAACGGTCACGATCTTCAAAGGCGTGAAGGATAACGGCACCGATTTCGGCGAGATAAACGTCGTGGAGGAATATAAAAACACCGATTCTTTCAAGCTGAAAAAAGGTCACAACGCCGTCGTCGACCTCGGTCAGAACATGGTCGGCTGGCCCGCGTTCTTCATGAACGGTCCGAAGGGCGCTCAGATAATGGTGCGCTTCGGCGAGATGCTGAACGACAGCGGTGAAAAATCCCGCGGCAACGATAACTCGATGGGCTCTATATACAGCATCAACTACCGTTCCGCGAAAGCCAAGCTTCAGTACGTTCTGTCGGGCGAAGAGAGCGCGTCGTTCCCGCGATTCACGTTCTTCGGCTTCAGATATCTCGAGATAACCGCGAACGAAGACGTGGAGATCAGAGGCCTGACGTGCTGGGTCGTCGGTTCCGATACGGAGGAGACCGGCAAGATAGAGACCTCGCACGCAAAGGTGAACAAGCTCATTTCGAACATAATATGGGGTCAGCGCGGCAACTACCTTTCCGTACCGACGGACTGCCCGCAGAGAAACGAACGTCTCGGCTGGACCGGCGACACGCAGATATTCGTCGGCACGGCGGCGTATAACGCGAACGTCGACGGCTTCTTCAGGAAATGGCTCCGCGACGCGAGAGATTCGCAGTCGCCCGAGGGAATTTATCCGGACGTCATACCTCACGTCAGCGTCGTAGGTTACGGCGGAGCCGCGTGGGCGGACGCCGGTATCGTTGTGCCTTACGTTATGATGCGTATGTATAACGATCTCGAGCTTGTCGAAGAGCATTACGAATCCATGGAAAAATACATGGGCTGGCTCAATTCGAAGGGCATGGAAGGTCCGAACCCGCACTACGGCGACTGGCTCGCATACGAACCGACCGACAGCAGATATATATGCGTCGCTTATTACGCCCACGACTGCAGACTCATGGCTGAAATGTCGGACGCGATCGGCAAGCCGGAACGCGCGAAATATTACAGAGAGCTTTGTGAAAAAGTCAAGGATCATTTCAGACAGATATACTGCGAGCCGTCGGGCGAGCTCAAGCCCGAAAACAGAACGCAGACAGGTTATCTGCTCGCTCTGATGATAAACGTTTACGACGAAGAAAACAGAAAGAAAGCCGTAAAAGAACTCCATGACAAGATCGTCAAAAACGGTCACAGACTCTCCACCGGCTTCGTCGGCTCGGGTATCTTAAACGAGATACTTTCCGAATCAGGCGACTGCAATCTCGCTTATTCTCTGCTCCTTCAGACCGAGAACCCGTCGTGGCTTTACAGCGTCGATCAGGGCGCGACGACGATATGGGAGCGCTGGAATTCGTATACGCTCGCGACCGGCTTCGGCGACGTGGGTATGAACTCGTTCAACCATTACGCCTACGGCTCGGTCGAGGAATGGATGTACCGTCACGTTGCGGGTATCGAGGTCGATCCCGAGGCTTACGGCTTTGAACGCGTGATCCTCCAGCCCACGCCCGACACGAGATCCGACGACGAGATACCGGAAGGTCAGGAGCGCATAACGTTCGTAAAGGCGCATTACGACAGCATAAACGGCAGGATCGTATCGAACTGGTCGACCGAAAACGGTTTCGTCTACGAGACCGATACGGCGGTTCCGGCGCGTTTGCTTCTGCCCGTGCTCTCCGATAACGAGACCTTCACTATCAACGGCATAGAGCATAAGTATTCCGAATTCGAACGCAAGGGCGACCGTATAGTGATAGAACTCGCCCCCGGCAGATACGAATTCGCCGAATAAGGATCTTATAATGGATAACGAAATATCAGCAAAACAAACGGAAGAAATAACGGAGCCTGCGGAAAATACGCCGCAGGCTCCCGAACCGAAAAAGGATAACCGCAAAGCTCTGATCATCGCGGTGGCGGCTTCCGCTCTGGCGATCGTCGCGGCGCTTCTTACGGTATATTTCATATTGAACAGAGATACCGGAGCTTCGGTACAGACCGAGCCTTATACGACGTCCGCGGCGACCGGAACGGAGGAGCGGACGGAAGCCGTCGCCGACAGACCCGGATCGGTCTTTCCGTACGGCCCGATTCAAAGCGAAAAGCACGGCGTATGCGAGGGCAAAAACGTCGTTGTCATACAGATACCGGGGCTGATCGACCGGTTTATCGGTCTCGAATACGAAAAAAAGGAGATCACTCCCAATCTTAACGCTCTGCTCGGCGAGTCTCTTTACTGCAAAAACGCCGTCGCCGCGTGCGAAAACGCTGCGGAATTGCAGTTCGTCATAGACAATTCGCTCTACCCTCCGGAGTACGGCAACCCGATATCCGTCGTTTACGGAACGGATTTCCGCGGTCTGCCGTCCGTTCTTGCCGAAAAAGGGTATAAGACCTTCTCGTTTTCATACGGGCAGACCGACGCAGCCGTAACGGGGCAATACGCGTATTCCGATACTCTGCCCTACGGCGAAGGCAAAAAGACCTCGTTTGAGCTTGCAAAAGAGGCGCTCGGATCATGCGGCGGTCCGTTTTACGCCGTGATATCGTGCGGAGGATCGGTATATCCGTATTTCACATCCGACAAGACCTTCGGCGGAAAGAGCGCCGATTATCAGAACGCCCTGCACGAGCAGGATAAACTCACGGGCGATCTGATCAAAGCGCTGAAGGACAAAGATCTTTACGACGACACGGTCATAGTCGTGACCGGCACTCCCTGCGAATACGACCCCGAAAACAAAAACGACGCGGCGCTTTTGAAAGACTTATTCGGCAAATACACGCTGAAAGACAGAATAACCGTGCCGGTCATAATTAAATTCGGCGAGTCCGCGGTTTACGATAAGCTCGTAAGCCAGGTCGACCTGATGCCGACCCTGCTCGATCTGCTCGGCTTCGACGGCGAAGATATGTTTTTCGTCGGCGAAAACATACTGACGACGGCAAGACGCAAGGCGTATATCCGGAATACTTATCCGCGCGGTTCGTTCGTTTCGGACGAGCGTACCGTTATGGCCGATAAAACCCATACTCCGCGTTTATCGCGTTCGTACAACCATATAACCGGCGGTACGGGCGCGGCGACCGGCAGTAAGGACGAGATAAACGAGAGCGTCGCTTATTTCGAAGACTTCGATCTCTCGTTATCCTTCGGGATCATAAAGCTTGCGAAAGAAAAAGGCAGATACGCCGCAATATCCGGATTTGAGGAGGCAAAGGCAAACATGAAAAAGACCGTATCTTACAGCATCGCGGATACGTTTCCGTCAAACGAATCAAAGGATTTTTACAAAAGCGACGTGAAGCTTTTCAATAAAGCGAAAATGCTTACCGCAAACGAATTCGACGGCTGTTTTGACGGAGTCATATTCAAAAACGACGGACTTATACTCACGCCGGGCATAAAGGAGGGCGTTTTCATTTCGTCCGATATAGATCTTGACGGTAAATTCGATACGCTGATCGCTTCCTGGAACGCAAATACGGCGGGCGGTACGGTCGAAATATCCGTAGCAGCGAAAAAAGACGACGGATCGTATACCGGCTGGTATTCGTGGGGCGTCTGGTCGCAGACCGAAGGCGTCTCCGCGAGCCGCTCTTTTTCCGACTCCGACGGAAAACTCGATATCGACACGCTGAAGCTCAAAAAGAAGTGCGCGGGTGCGGTAAGGGTCAAAGTCGTGCTGAAACAGACGGGCGACGCCTCTCCCGTACTTTACAATTTCACGCTTGCGGTCAACAAGGAAAAAGGTCAGATAACGAAAGAGACGAAAGCGTATTCGTATAACGTGACGATACCGAAATATTATCAGTACGACGTGCCTGTGATAGGCGGGTCGATCTGCTCTCCCACGTCGCTTACGATGGTGCTTGACGGCCTCGGCGAAAAACTCAAGCCCGCGGATACGGCGGCGGGAGTTTACGACAACGGCGAAAACATCTACGGAAACTGGTCGTATAACGTCGCGTTTGCCGGCGAACTCGGATATAACGCATATCTCGATTTTTACGATATAAACGCTCTGCAAAACGCCGTTTATAACGACACGGCGGTCGTATGCTCGATCGCGGTAAAGAAAGGACAGCTCGCCGGATCCGGATATCCCGATTACAGTACGGCAGGTCACCTTCTTACGATAACCGGCTTCGACCGCACCGACGGAGAGTTATGGCTTCTGTCGAACGACCCCGCGCAGAACGGGGTCAGCGTCAGATATAAAGCCTCCGAATTTGAAAAGGTGTGGAAAGGCGTCGTTTATATCGTACAGAAGCACCCCGAAAGATATACGTGGCGCATAGGCGAAGGCACAGACCGCGATATGCTTATCGTCGCCGATCATATACCGGAGGGCAGATACAACCGTCCCGGAGGAAATTACAAGGTAAAATACATAGTCATACATAACACGGGCAACTTCTCGTCGGGCGCCGACGCGCTCGCGCACCGCAATTACGTTATAGCCGACGGAACGCAGACGTCGTGGCACTTCACCGTCGACGACACGTCGATATACAAGCACCTGCCGGAAGAAGAACGCGCCTGGCACGCGGGCGACGGCAGAGAGGGCCGCGGCAACACTTACGGCATCGGCATCGAGATTTGCGTCAATCACGAGAAAAACGGCGAAACGGAGTGCTCGAAGTATTTCAGAGAATCGCTCGAAAACGCCGCCGTGCTCTGCGCCGAGCTGATGCACAAATACAACCTGTCGATAAGAGCCGTGACTCAGCATTACGATTATTCGGGCAAAAACTGTCCGCAGACGATAAGGGAATGCGGACTCTGGGACGAATTCAAGCAGATGATACAAAACCGTTACGATGAGCTGAAGCAGCTCAGATCGGGCAAATGACGGAGGATTTATGAGAACAGCACTTACAGGCGCCGGCGTTATAGGCTCGGTACACGCGGCGATACTGCAAAAGCGCGGCGAGCTTTGCGCCGTATGCGATATCGATGAAAAAAAGCTTGAAAAATACGCTTCTCTTCCCGTTTATACGGATTACGTCCGTATGCTCGACGAGGTAAAGCCCGACGCGGTGCATATATGCACTCCGCATTACCTGCACGCTCAAATGATCTGCGAAGCTCTTTCACGCGGCGTACATACGCTTTGCGAGAAGCCGCTCTGCATTTCGCTTGACGAGATAGAAAAAATAAAGAGAGCCGCGGAAAAAAGCGAGGCAAATTTCGGCGTCTGCCTTCAAAACAGGTACAACGGCGAAAACCTCTATATAAAGGAATACCTCAAAGACAAAAAGATCGTCTCCGTAACCGGGACGGTGGCGTGGCACAGAGACGGGGCGTATTACGCTTCCGCTCCGTGGCGCGGCAAACAGAGTACCGAGGGCGGCGGAGTGCTGATAAATCAGGCTCTTCACACGCTCGATCTCGTTCTGTGGCTCACCGGCGCGCCGGAAACGGTCACGGCGTCAGTATCGAATCTCACGCTTCAAAACGCGATAGAGGTCGAGGATTCCGCCGTCATTATCGGAAAAGGAAAACCGGGATTCGTGTTTTTCGCGACTAACGGTTCGCCTGCCGATATGCCGGTCGAGCTGACCGTCAAAACCGACGATGAAATAATAAAGGTGACTCCCGGTTCGGTCGTGATCAACGGCGAGGCGATCAGATTCAGGGAAAAATACGAAGCGCTCGGCAAAAAATGCTACGGCAGCGGTCACGAGGCGCTTATAAACGATTTTTACGACTGCATATCAAACGGGAGGAAATTCGCGATAGGAGCGGAAGAAGCCGCCCGTTCGGTAAAGGTCATACTCGCCGCTTACGCAAGCGGCGGCAAACCTGTCAGGCTTGATTGATTTTATTTCGCATAAGACCGCTTCGGCGGTCTTTTTTCTTGACAAAACGCCGATATTGTGATAAAATTGTCGAAGAATGCAAAACGGAGGCGAAATATGACTGTCGACGAACTGAAATCGTATCTTTCCGATCTCGTCGGACGGATCGAAACGTATTCATACGAATTCGACCTTGAACTGACGCGGTTTTTTGAAAAGGAGCAGGATCTCAAGGGCATGGACCTGATGAAATGCACCGTTCAGCTTATCGCGGAAGAAAAAACGGACGAGGCTTTCGCATGCCTTTATCTGTTTACGATATATCTGAAGCGCGACAACAATATCGACGGGCTTGAAAAAGTCGTGACCGATTACGAGGACGTTTTTCCCGAGGAAAAATATCCGCTCATACTCGAGCTCAAATCGCGCTATCTCAAACGCAGAAAAAACGATATCGATTCGTGGAAGAAAGCGCTTGAATGCGACAAAAAAGCTCTCAAACTGCTTCACGGAGTATTTTTCGCCGGCTCTACTTACGGTATAAACGCCTCGTACGTTTCAACGCTCTGCCGCATTCTCGAACACGGCGCAAAGCACAGTCAGGATCTGTGCAGGATCAAAGAATTCATATCGGAAGACGACTGCGCCGAAGGCGTTTCGTGTATCTCCGACAACATAAAATCGAACCCCGATTACGCGAAGAACTATTTTCTGAAAGCTCAACTGCTTTATTACCGTATGATCGTATTCGACGGGGAGCCGGACCGCGACCCCGGCGCCGTAAACGAGCGCTGTGAATACTGCGACGGTATGATAGCCGAGATATCCGAAGCGATCAAAAGAGAGCACATAGCCGCAAAGCGTGAAACGTACCGTTCCTTCTGCCGCAGGATATCGGAATATCAGTCGTACCTCGCGTCTTCCGTCGCGGATAAGGTCTTATCCGAGATAGATTCCTCGCCTTCGTTCGAGCGTTGTATCGACCCGATGTGCCACGCCTGCCCGGACGGCGGAAAATACGCCTTTATATGCTATTCGAGAGTCGATTACAAAGCGGTCTTCAAGGATATTTACACGCTTTACTGCAAAAACGTCGCCGTGAAATTCGACAGGATAGTAAAATCGGGCAGCAAATGGGCGAGCACGGTCGAAGAAGCGATACTCGATAAAGACTGCGCCGTTGTCATATTCTATATGTCGTCCGACGCGCTGATAAGCGACAGCATATATAAGGAGCTTTCCATCGTCAGCGAGGCAGACGAGCCGAACCGGAAAAAATACTTCTTCATAAGCGTGCAGGGCGATACGGCTTCGAAGCTTCTTTACGACACCTATAAAAACAACGATTACGATCCGCTTTTCAAAAATACCCTCACGCCCGACCGTATAAGCAGGCTGCTTTCGTTTTTCAACGACGCGATACATTTCATTTCCCGGACGGAAAGCGACTACGAAAGAAAACTGATCTCCGATATAAGGCATTATCTTGACGAAAACTCCGCCGCCGTTATGAAAAAGAAAAATACGGCGGGCGGCAGCCTCGACGTCAGAACGTATTACGCCGACAACGACAGGATCTTCGACGGCATAAAAAAGCCGAACGAGGATCATCTGATCGCCGACCGCGATAACGGCGTTTTCATCGTCGCCGACGGAGTGACGAGACCTCACGGCGAATACGGACCGGACGGCAAAAGCAGCGCGTACGACGTCACCGTTCTCTTTTGCGAAACGGCGTACAGATGCGTTATATCAAAGCTTTCCGGCTGCTCCGCGGTATCCGACGTTACGAAGCTGCTTAAAGAAGCGTTCGTCAAAGGCAACGACGCCGCAGCCGGAATAACCGACAAAAACGAGTTTTTCAGACCCGCGACCGTGGCGCTCTGCGCCGTGATATTCAAAGGCGAGCTTTGCTTTGCCTATATCGGCGACTGTTCGGGCGTGCTCATACGCGGCGGATGCCGTTACGTATTCGCGGAGCGGCAGACCGAAGCCGTGAGCAGACTCGGGCTTTCAAAAGAAGAGCTTTACAATAATTATATAAATAAACCCGGCAAAAAGTTCGCATACGGCGTGATCAACGGCGATCCGCTCGCTTCGGCGTTCGTCGTGACCTCTCATATGCGCCTTGAAGACGGCGATAAAGTGATCGTCGCGACGGACGGGCTCACCGACGCGCTTTTATACGAAAGCACCGTGATACTGAACAACCCTGAGCTGTCGCTTCTGATACCGTCGGTATCAGCATGTTACGACAACCCTCCCTTTGCCGGTTACGCCGACGACAAAGCGATGATAGATATAGTTTTCCGCAAAGAATGACGTTTTTACATAAAAAACCCGGTTGACGCGAATGCGTCGACCGGGGTTTTTATCGGTTGTTTAAGAAGGTAAAACTCCTTCCGTCACGGCTTCGCCGTGCCACCTTTCTCGGGAGGGAGGCTATAAGGCTCCTCCGGGGGAGTTGTCGCCGTAAGGCGACTGAGGGAGGCTATTGGGAATTAAAGCGCCCACCGGAGCAGGATCAAAAAAGAATCGTAAATATTAATATGCAGCGCCGTAAATCACCAGATCCGAACTGTCGATCGGAAGCAAAAACGATATCTCGCCTTCATAAATAAAACTGCCGTTTTTATCAAAAAAAGGAAAATATCCGTTTGCTCTGTTATAATCGTCTCTACCTATATCAAAACCGTAATTTTCCGGAACCTTCAGAAAATACAGATACGGAACTTGCAGCCCTGCGTTTTCTTTACTGCCGGTAATTTCAACTTTATAATGATATCCATATCTGAACAAGTCTTTCTGAAGAAACTTTGATTGATATATCTCCTCGTTTGTATGGATAACGGTAGCGGTAAACGTTACTCTATAATTTATATTCTCGTACGGCGATTCTTTACCGCCGTAATCCGGAACTTTATAATCAGTTGCTTCATAAACTATCTCCTGCCCCGGTACGAAAATATCTTTGTAGTTCAAACCGTCCTTGCCGTCCCGCCCGTCTTTGCCGTCTTTACCGTTCTGCCCGTCTTTGCCTTTTAACGATTCCAACCATTCGACTTCGGAACCGGAAAAACCGTTTCTTACAGCAATATCGTAAGCGGATTCGCCTTTGCAGGCGCATATAGAAACGATAACGATCGCCATAAGCAGCACGCAGATAATCTTTTTCATAATTTATTATCCTCCGATAATCTTTTATATATATTATATTATATATGACAGAGTTTGTCAATTGTTTTTTTATTTCATTATTCCGATCATAGTAGGTCGCGGCAGTTTTCTTTACCGTTTTTTTGCGCGCAGCGCGCGGGCGGGAGGGGTGGAGGGGGGCGCCCGCCCGCGGTTTACTTTGGTTACCGGTAAAGAAAACCGTGCGGTATAAATAAAAAACGTCCGGTCCGGACGCCTTTTAAACCGTTTGATCAAATACAAGCCGCTCAATACGCTTCGATATCGATGCGTTTTACGTCGAAATCGAAGTCTTCGCCGAGAAAGACGCCGGCGGTCTTGTTGAAGTTCGACGGCGTGTCGGACACGTAGCAGTGTACCGTCCCCTCTCCGTCGCCGTCACGGAATTCAGACGCGATCTTACGCGCGGCTGCGGCACCGGAATCGATGAACGTTACGCCCGGCGCGGCTTTTTCCATCACCTTTTTCAGTATCGGAAAATGCGTGCAGCCGAGTATCACCGTATCCACGCCTTTTTCTTTGAGCGGGTCTATATATTTTTTGACCGCAAGATACGCGATCTCGTCGTCTGAAAAGCCGTATTCGACTATCGGCACGAGCAGCGGGCAGGCGACGGAATGAACCTCAAAATCGCCGTTTATGAGCTTCAGCTCGTGTTCGAAAACGCCGGAACCGATCGTCGCGCCGGTACCGGTGACGCCGATCTTACCGTTTTTCGTAGCCTTTGCCGCCTCGACCGACGCCGCCGAGACCACGCCGTAAACAGGCACCGGAAGCGTGAGCTTCAGCGCGTTCAGCGCGACGGTCGATACGGTGCCGCAGGCGATAAGCACGGCGCAGACGTTTTGCGACATGAGAAAACGCGCGTCCTGATTTGCGTATTTCATTATCGTTTCGGCTGATCTCGTGCCGTACGGAGTTCTGCCGGTATCACCGAAATAAACCAGATCCGTGCCGGGCATAAGGGCGCGCAGTTCTTTCAGCGCGCAAAGTCCGCCGAGACCGCTGTCGAATATACCTATCGGTTTCATCATTCCTTTTCCTTTGAAAGACCTATCAGCTTTTCGACTATTTCGGAGTAAGTAAATCCGAACGCCTGCATCAGAGACGGGTACATCGAGATCGACGTGAAGCCGGGCAGGGTGTTTATCTCGTTGAAAACTATCCTGCCGTTATCGCAGACGAAGAAATCGACGCGCGATAAGCATCTGCAGTCGGCGGCTTTATAAATAGTAAGAGCGTATTCTCTGATCTTCTCTTCCGTCTCCGCGCTTATGCGCGCGGGTATGTAGAACGCCGCCGTGTCGGTCTTGTATTTCGTATCGTAATCGTAGAATTCGCTGTTGGGGCAGATCTCGCCCGGGCGCGACGTGAAAGGCTCGTCGTTGCCCATAACGGCGATCTCGACCTCTTTTCCCTTTACGTATTCTTCGACGAGGACCTTGCCGTCGTATTTCATCGAGCCGTCTATCGCCGTAAGCAGCTCCGCTTCGCAAAAGACCTTCGACGAGCCGACCGAGCTGCCGGCGTTGGCGGGTTTTACGAACACGGGGTAGGAGAATTTTTCCGATACGAGCTTCGCGGCGTCGTTTTTGTTGTGCTTCGTAATAAGTATGAAATCCGCCTGCGGTATGCCGAACGAATTCATTATAAGCTTCGTTATGTGCTTATCCATACATACCGCCGAGGCGGTCGTTTTAGGTCCGACGTAATCGAAGCCGCACATATCGAGAAGTCCCTGGAGCTTGCCGTCCTCGCAGTAGCTGCCGTGAACGGCGGGAAATACCGGCGTAGTGTTCGGTATCAGCCTTTTCCGCTTTTCTGAATAGATCCCCTTATGCGGAAGCAGGCTCACCCCGCCGAGATTTTCCTTATCCGATATCCATTCTCCGCTCTTTATCTTTTCGATATCGCCGGAATATTCGTACCAGAGACCGTCCCTGCTCATACCGATATTTATAAGCGAGTAACCGCCGTTTTCTATCGCTTTGATGACGTTGTAAGCGCTTCTGAGCGATACCTCGTACTCGGCGGATCTGCCGCCGAACAAAATGATCAGTTCATTCATAAAAGCTCCCTTTGAGTACGACCGTTCTGTCGTTATCGGACAGGTCTTTGATAAGCTCGTATCCGAGCTTTGCCTCCTTTGCGAGAACGTAAAGATCCTCTGCCTCGTCGTACCCTATCTCAAATATTATATGCGTTTTATCGGCAAGGCGTGACTTTGCCGCTTTTATTATCCTTTTGTAAAAATCGAGACCGTCCTCTCCGCCGTAAAGCGCGTTATGAGGCTCGCGCCTGACGTTATCGGGCAGTTTTGCCATATCAGCGGCTTTTACATAGGGCGGATTGCTTACCACGCAGTCGAAGTCAGGCAGGACCGACCAGTCGGAAAACACGTCGAACAAAACGACCTCCGCCCGCTTTGACAGACCGTACTTCGCGAGGTTTTTTTTCGTCAGATCGACGGCGTCCGGGTTTACGTCGGCGCACACGGCGGTAAGATCGGGCCTGTTTCGGAGTATCGCCGCCGCGATACAGCCCGTTCCGCAGCAGATATCGGCGAATACCGCACCGTAAGGCAGAGCCTTCAGCGCGGTCATCACGACGGTTTCCGTATCGGAGCGCGGGATCAGCACGTTTTCTTTGCACATGATCTCAAGTCCGTAAAAATACGCGCTGCCGAAAATGTACTGCATCGGCTCGCCGTCTTTTATGCGTTCGCACAGGCGGACCGCCACATCGGCTTTTTCCGCTTCGTCTTCGCAAAACCTTATTTCAGCCGGTTCTTTTTTGAAAAAGTACCTGCAGAATTCGTTCGCCTCGCCGCCGATGATCTCGCGTATAAGCCGGTACAGACGTGAAAAAGTCATCTTTTTTCTTTCTGTCTGTATCTTGCCTGTTCCTTTTTGCTCATGCCGCGGAGCACGACTCTTCTGTGAACGCTCTGTTCGCGCTCTATCTTTCTCATATTAGCGAATACGAGCTTCATACCGCCCGTCTTCTCCCCGGAGCCGAAAGGACCGAACTGATCTTCCGGATCGTAACCGGGAAATTCCGCCGGTAAAGCGGATTTGAGCGCCGCTATCGCGCATTCCATCTGCTTTTCATCCGGCTCTCTCGTCGTCAGACGCTGTACCCAGAGACCGGGCGCGGATATCGCACGGATGATGAAATTGTTGTGCTTGCCGGCGTACTTGATGACCTCGAAGCCTATACCGACCGTAAGCGGCAGGAGCGCGACCTTGATAAGAGGTCTCAAAAATACGCCGCGCGGGATGAAACAGCCGATTATGATACCGATTATCATCATAAAGAACATGAACGACGTACCGCATCTCGGGTGATAACGCGAGAATTTTTTGACGTTTTCGGGAGTCAGCTCTTCGCCTGCCTCGTAGCAGAAAACGGATTTATGCTCCGCCCCGTGATATTCGAACACGCGGCGTATGTCTTTCATAAGAGATACGAGATAAAGGTAAAGCAGAAAGATCGCTATTTTTATAAAGCCTTCGATCACGGAAAACAGTATGGGATGCTCGGCAAGCTTGAAGGTGCCGCCGCTGATCCATTCGAAAAGCTTTGAAAGTCCCGATCCCGCCGCGCTCGGTAAAAACACGAAAAGCGCGACCGAAAACAGTATGCCGAGAAGACCGCCGACTATCGTGATGAACGTGGTTATGTTCATGTGGAGCTTTTCGGCGAGCCATTTCTCGAATTTATTCGGCTCTTCTTCTTCAAGGCCGAGCGCCTCGGCGGCTGTATCCATCGTTTTGAACGACAGCGCCATCATCTCAACGAAATTTATAACGCCTCTGATTATGGGCCAGTTCAGTATTTTATGCTTGTCTTTTGCAGACGTCAGCTTTGATTTCGTCACCTTTATCGAGCCGTCCGGCATGCGCGAGGCTATCGCCATATTCGAACCGCTTTTCATCATAACGCCCTCGACGACCGCCTGACCGCCTACGACGCCGAGACGCGGATTGTCCGTGCACCTGATTTTCTTTGCCATAATTATCTCCTTTATATGATCACGGCAGTGCCTTCCGCCCGTACCGAAAGTACGGAGCAGGAGCCTTTACCGAACACTTTTTCGATTTGTGTTTTATATTCGTCGGTAAACCCGTGCTTTACGAACGCCTGTACCGTGCCGGCAAAGCCGCCGCCGTGTACTCTGCACACGCCGTTATCGCCGAGTATGTTTTCCGATATGCAGATCGCGAGGGAAAGTCCCTGCTCGTTCGGATTTTTGTTTGTATAGACGTTTTGCAGAAATCTGAAGCTCGAATCTCCCGATTCTTTGACAAGTGAAAGAAACGTGCCGAAGTCGCCGTTCATAAGCGCGTCGCGCTGTTTTACCACGCGTTCGTTCTCGTTGATGAAATGGAAGGCGCGGAGCAGCGGTCTGTCGCCGAGCTTTTGTCTCAGCTGTGCAGATTCCGAAAGCAGTTCTTCTCTTTTTATACCGCGGAGCGTTTCTTTGCCGAAGCAAGCGGCGACCGCTTTCATTTCGGAAGGTACGGAGGCGTAATCCTCGTTGAGGTCCGCGTGGTTGCCGCCAGTGTTGACGATGCAGAGATCGTAACCGGCGCCGGCAAGGTCAAATTTTATCGGCGTTATCAGCGGTTCTTCTTTGCCGAAATCAATGAACACGAAGCCGCCGACCGCGCACGCCACCTGGTCCATCAGTCCGCAGGGCTTTCCGAAGAATTTATTTTCGGCGTACTGAGATATTTTCGCTATCTTAACATTGTCGACTTTTCCTTCGTTATAAAGCTCGGAAAGTATGAAGCCCGTCATATCCTCGAACGCCGCCGAAGACGAAAGTCCGCTGCCTTTAAGTACCGAAGAGGTCGTATAAGCGCGGAAGCCGCCGATCTTCGCGCCGCTTTTTTCAAAGCCGTCGCATACTCCGTAAATTATCGCCGCAGACGAATATTTTTTGAAATCGCCGCTTCCGAGCGGACAGACGTCCTCGTCAAAGCCTTCGCTCTTCACGCGTATAATATTATCGTCGGTCTTACACGCCACGGCGATGATATCGAGATCGACCGACGCCGCAAGCACACAGCCGTGATTGTGGTCGGTATGGTTGCCTGATATCTCGCTTCTGCCCGTCGTCGAAAAAACGCGGGCGTCCACGTCGCCGTAGAGCTTTGAAAATTCGCGTATCGCACGGCAGACGCGTTCTTTTTCTTTCGTTAAAGACGTTTTTCCGTACAGAGATACGAGCCTTTCGTCATATTCTCCGTTCTGTATCGATAAAATCAAATCGGAGCAGATCATTGTATTCCCCCATCGCAACAATATTATTCAGTATATTATAACAAATCAAAACATAATAATCTATAAGTTTATTTGAAAAAACGGAGAGGATTTTATGAACCTTGAAGAAAAAGAGATAAATGAAGACGTCGATAAAGGCGTCATTATAAAGCTGAGGCTGAAATATCCTTATGTTTCAGACGCCGTCAAGGCGGCGAAGCGGATAAATAAAACTCTTTCGGATCTGTTTTGCGATATAAAGAAAAAAGCTCTGCAAAGCGCAGATTACTCTTATCATAACTGCGTTTACAGAGCTTATGAAAGTGAAAACGGATATCTGTCGGTATATTTCGAGCTGACGATGAAGGGCAGGGACAAGGCGTATTCATACACTCCGTTTTCTTTTACATTTGACGAACGCGGCTTACCCGTCCCGCTGTTCGGTAAAATACCGAAAAACACGTTTGACAAAGTAAGAGCGGAATTTTCGGAGCGCGGAATAAAGCTTTCGAAAAAAGAATTTCTTTATTCGTACTATCTTACAAAAAAAGGCGCCGTCGTATACGCCGCCCGCAGGCGCGGAAGCGGCAGACACGGCTGCATAAGATACGAATACGAATTGCCGCCGCGCGGCGTTTAATGCTGCGCCATACTTATTCGCTTTTCACTTTTACCTCCTGCCACGCGTCAGCCTGCCGCACCCCAAAGGAAGTGAAACGACTTTGGGAGGGGTGTCCGGGGTTCCCCGAAGCAACTTGTTGCTTTGGGGGTTCACGGTAAGGGGGTTTGGGGGTTGTAGGGGTGGGCACCCCCAAGAATTGCAACGCCGTATATCTCTGCGACCTTGTCGCCAGCGGGGGACCCCCACCCACCCCCTTAATCCCCCGCACTCCCCCTCCTCCCCGTATTACTCATACGGGGGATCGCCGAAAGAACACGGATCACGATTTGCGCGGAGCGCACGCGGCGGGCGTCCCCCCCACCGCCCCGCCGCGGAATTATGTTTGTACGAAAGTCGCTAAACATATTCACTTTTGCCTCTTACTTCACCTAAGCCTGCCGCGCCCCAAAGGAAGTGAAACGACTTTGGGAGGGTGTAAGGGGGGTTGGGGGTTGTAGGGGTGGGCACTCCCCAAGGTAAAAAGAAGTCGCAATAGCGACAC
>JAEEGL015008153.1_pt1 | contig 15469 bp, 14 predicted proteins | sample 9134231 | NCBI WGS metagenome assembly JAEEGL01 (sample SAMN16246548, study PRJNA631951) | gut metagenome | biome: gut microbiome; feature: rumen; material: fiber-attached | host: Bos | place: Iran: Karaj | collected 2018-10
GAAATACCGGATGATCTCTTGAAGCGCCGCCTGACCGTAGCCCTTGCCCTGTTCGTTTTTGTCGATCATAAAACGCCAGAGACAGTACCTGTCGACGGGATTCTTATCCTCGGGGTCCAGAGCGAGCATACAGAAGCCGACAATCTTTTCCCCGGCACAGATCGCAAACGGTCTCGCCGTGCCGGGCGCCTTGGCATTGGCCTCGGCTGCCTCTCTCAATGAATAGTCGTTCGTCGCGACAAAGGGCTGATCCTCCCTCACGGAAAGCGCCAGTATCGCCTCGCGGTTCTCATCGGTTACAGGTAAAAGTTCGATTTTCATAATTCCCTCCAAAGCGGGTATGTGTGTCTAAATCACAGCTTCAGCACGGCGACGATCTCGTCGCCGCACATTTCGCCCGTTTCCTCAAAGCCGAAGGAGGCGTATAGCTTCCTTGCGGCCTCGTTTTCGGGCTCGTATGAGATCCAGCAAAGCTCCGCCTTTCCGCAGGGCCATGTCCTGATAAAATCGAGAGCGAGCTTCAAGGCCTCCCTGCCGTAGCCGCGGCCCTGATATCGCTTGTCGATCATGAAGCGCCAGATCTCATAATTGTCCTTTTCGACGCTCACGCCGTCCTCATCCGCGTTCTCGCCGTAAGCGAGCTGTATGAAGCCGACGAGCTTCTTGTCGTTATAGATGGCGAAGGGGAACACATGCCCTCCGTTTATCATGGTCACGTAGGCTTCGGCAACGCTGTAGCAGTTTCCCGCCACAAAGGGGTACTGGACCTTTTTTACCTTGAGATCGAATACGTCGTCGAAGTTATCATAGGTAAGCTTTTCAAGATGTATCATATCGTTTTTCCTCTGATGATTATTTGTTTTTGTCTTCCCGCAGGGCAGCCTCTCCGCCGCCGGCAGGGCCCTTCTCCTCCGACCTGTTACGGTATCACGGCAGTTTTCTGCAGGGCAGCTCGTCGATGATCATGCCGCCGTCCGAGAAAACGATCGAAAAATCGTCTTCATTGATGCCGAAGGTGTTTTCTCCGATCGGATACATCCTGAGATCGAAGCGCATGCCCTCCGGGTTCGTGAAATGATAGAACAGATCGTCGCCTTTCCTGTCGATCTCGTAGATGCGCGAGGCATCGTCCAGCCGCTGATATCTTCCGCAGAAGTAATCCCACCTGCTTCGATCGGGATCCTTTATCAGATGATCGAAGACCTCCGTCAGACAATAGGAGCTGTATTCGTGGCTGAGCTCGTAACCGAGCTTTTCGGCAAGATGCACCGATTCCGGATTCGCCGCATCCCAGCTCGGATAAAGCCCGTCGTCCATGCAGGAAAGGATCAGCGCCGCGCCGGCTGCTGTGGCGAGGCCCTTGCGCTGTTCCTCGTCCTTTGTGAGGATCTGGACCTCTATGCCCTCGTTGTACGCGGTATAGGAGGAGGCTGCGGAGACCGGCTCGCCGTCCTTAAGGACCGCAAAACCGCGCCCCGACCGCAGGAACTCTTCCTTTGATCCGAAGTGAACGACGTTTTCCTCGAAATCCTCGTCATCGAGGCACATATCGTAAAGCTCTCCGTCGATCCTGCGAAGCTCATAGCCCGCAGGCAGCGCGGCGGCAAGCTTTTCAAGCTTCTCGCGGTCGAATACCGTATGTTTTTTGATCGCGTAGCGCGTCTCCTTTTCCACGTCCGGCCAATGCTTGTTTATAAGCTCTTCCCACGCCTCATCGGGCGGAACGAGTATGACGATGCCCTCGGGCTTATAGGCGGCGAGCTCCTCGTCGGGCTTTCCGGCGAAAAGGGCGAACTCCGCCAGAAAAGCCATCGCGGAAGCCGGTTCTTCCGTGTCGGTCACAAAGATCTTTCCACCCATCCGCTTCTGGAGGCAGGAGCGTATCAACGAATCCTCCATGCCCTCGAAAAGCCTTTCGGCTTTAGATATATCTTCCAGTTCGTAGATCATTTGTGTTTTTCCTCCCTCGCTTACAGCTTTTTGCAGGTGAGACCGCTGTACTCGACCGCGCCTTCGCCGAACTTCATCTTGATCATGCCGCCCTTGCGGCCGAACTCGTCATCGCCAATCGGGTAGAGTTTGAATTCGAAATCATCGCCGTCGTCGTCGATGGCTTTCGCCCAAAGCTCGCCGTCCTTCATGCAGACTTCGTCGATGGTCAGATCGGTCTCCTCGGGATGCTCGTACTTTCCGCAGAAGCTTTCCCACTTCGACTTATCGGGATCCTTGATCGTGATATCCTCGATGCAGACGACGGGCTCGGGCTCTTGATCGCGCGCGATCTTTCGCACCCCTTGCATATAGCTCTCGATGGCTCTGTAGTCCTTTTGATCGCGGTTCGTGAGGAAGACGAGGACCCTGTCCGCGTCGATAAAGCGCTCATACCAGGTGAAGACGCCCGGCATACCGCCGCTGTGACTGACGACGAGCCCAAGCTCCTCGTCGCGGCTGATAGCCCAGCCGAAGCCGTAGCCCTGCCCGTCTTCGTCATCATAAACGGCGTCCTCGCCGTTATTGAGCTTCGCGGGGGTATACATGAGCTTCTGCTCCTCAAGGGTGAGCACCCTGCCTTCGCGCAGCGCCCTGTCCCATTTGAGCATGTCGAATATGTTGGTATAAACGTAGTCGTCGCCGTTCAGACCGTCGAACGCCGTCACGTCGCAGACCTCTTCGGAGTCCACGTCGGCCACCCATTTATCGTTCTCGATCACCGTCGCCCGGGCGAAATTCTCAAAGGGAATGCCGTCCCTGCGGATGTGGCAGCTGCGTGTCGAGGTCATGCCCGCGGGCTCGAAGAGCCTCCTTTGCAGGAACTCTTCATAGGGGATCCCGGAAAGCCGCTCCACCAGGAGCGCCAGCAGATTGAAGCCGGTGTTGGAGTATTCAAGACCCTCGCCCGGGGCGAAGTACGGCTCCGCCTTGGTCTCCAGAAGGAAGCGCACTATCTCGTCGTTGCCGGGGACGCGCTTTTCGTTTTTCCAAAGATCTATGAACCAGTCGGCGTCGTCAAAGTAATCGGGAATGCCGCTCGTGTGGGTCAAAAGATGGCGCACCGTCACGCCCTCATACGCGGTCAGTTCCGGGAAGTACGTAATGATCTTGTCGTCAAGACCCAGCTTGCCGTCCCGCACAACAAGCATAACGGCGGCCGCCGTGAAGTTTTTGCTGACCGAAGCCAGCTGAAAGATCGTGTCCTCTCCGATCGGGAGCGTGCTTTCGGGCTCGCGGCAGCCGAGAGCGCCTTTCGACACGATCTCGCCGTTTTCCGCGTAAAGCCACGCGCCGTTGAAACCGCCCTTTTCACGGGAAGCGCGGGCTAAGTTTTCCATCATTGTTTTCTTATCCATAAATGTTGTTTCTCCTTGACAATAATCCTTGCTGTAATATGTAAAAAAGCGGGCCGGGCAAAGCACTGCCGGTCCGCGGGCGATTCTTATGAAAAAGCGGAATGCTCCTGCACAAAATCAACCGTCGGCATGATCCGCCGCCTGTTCTCGGCAGCGGGATCGCCTTTCTGGTCCGGCTATGCTCTTCGACGCATAATGCTCTGCGTGCAGCTTTTTTTCGGAAAAGGAAAACAAGCGTGCCGTTCGCGGATAAAGCAATAAATGCGATCCGTTTCCACGGCTCTGTTCCATTTGCTTGATATTCCGGCTGCACTCCGTCAATACCGCAGGTATCGACGTACAGATCACTTAGCGGTGAAGGACATCGGTCGGATCCCCTTTCTGATTTTTGCCGCTCTCCGTTTAGGAGCGCGGCGCAGGCTCATTCGGCCACAGATACTATTATAAACGACAGCTTTTGATTTTTCAATAGTTTTTTCAAAAACGCGTTCGTTTTTAAGCCATGCGTTCGTTCGGGAACGTTCCCTCCCCTTTTTACCCTGTTCGGCCTCAAAAAAAGAGCCGGATGGAATATCCAAACGGTCTCTTTCAAGTTTTTTGACGGGCGTCAGTCAAGATACCCGTCCCTGGCCTTCACGCCGAAGCGGGTCTCGAGCAGATGCATCTCATCGTCGGTGATCGTGTTTTTGATGGGCAGATGCGCGATCTTCAGGTAGATCTCGGCTGCCTTTTCGGCGGTCTCTATCAGTCCGAAGGTCTCGTCGAGGTCTCTGCCGGCGCCGTAGATCCCGTGCTGCGCCCAGACGACCAGACGCGCGGTCTCCATCTTCTCCGCCGTTGCTTCGCCGATCTCGTTGGTGCCGCAGAGCATCCACGGAAGCACGTTCACGCCGTCCGGGAAGACCACGATACATTCGGTGCACATCTGCCAGAGCGTGCGGGTGAACGCGCGCTCGTCGAGATCGTGAACGTAGGTCATGGCAAGGAGATTGCCGGGATGACAGTGCATTATCACGCGGTTAAGAGGATCGGTCCTCATGCGCGCGATATGGCTCATCACGTGCGCGGGGAACTCCGAGGTGAATCTGCCGCCGTCCGAAAAGCCCCAGAGGACTTCCGCCTCCGTGCCGTTCTCCGCAAGCCGGACTATCCCGAGGTTTTTCGCGGGATCGTACTGCACGTTCTTGAAATACTTGCCCGTGCCGGTGACGAGGAATATCTTCCCGTCCAGCCCGGGAGCTTCGAAGCCCGTCGGGATCGTGCGGACGATACCGGGGATCGCGAGGTATCCCGCCGTCTCCGCCTCGTCAAGCAGCATCGAGATGTTGCCTCCGTTCCTTTCGTCCCAGCCGTGGGCGTACATATTCGTCGCCGTGCGTATCATTTCGGTCATGAACGGCGCGGTCAGTATGTCCTTCATGCTCTCTCCTCCAATATCTGCTTTTTGTATTTTTCTATGTCGCGGAACCACTCGCCGTCGGCCGGTCTTTCGCATCTCATGCAGTATTCGTTCCACACCTCGCCGAACGGCAGCGTCTTGAGTTCTTCCTGCACGACCATGAGCTTTGTGAGATCGCCCCCGTCCTGCATGGCTTTCAATTCCGCGTTCGGCTGCAGGAGCGCGCAGAGCAGCGCTTTCTGCACGCTGCGGAAGCCTGTGACCCAGGCCGAGACGCGGTTGATCGACGCCTATTCCGAAGACCTTCGACTCGACGCACGGCTTGACCTTATTGAAATCATACCTCTCGGAGAGTATCTCGTCAAGGCTTTCCTTATACCGCATCCTCGGGCCTATGCGGTCGGCGGGGTGCAGGGTAATAATGGTCCCGGATCAGACCCCGCCGGACGACGAGACGCGGCCGATGCTCTATGCCTGCGTCGACTCGCTGAAGGATATAATCGGCTGCATACGCCGTCCGTAACTGCGGACGCCGCGTCACGGAACGCCCAAAAATAAGGGGCCTCCGCCTTATTTCAAAAAGGCGGCGGCCCCGTTCCTTATCGCTTTATTCTTCTGCCGCTGCGTCCGGCTCCTTCGCGCCCGGATCCGCCTCCCGGGAGGCTTCCGGCTCCGGAGCCGCCTCGGGCTCAGGCTTATCGGAGAGCAGGGCGAAGTACCTCCTGTGCGCGCGGTCGTAAGCCGCGTTGAAGGACTCGTCGCCGCCTGCGTGGAGATGCTCGTAATAGCGGTGCTCGTGATCGGCAAGCTCGGGCTGAACGCGCACGACGGTCGCTACGCCGACGTTGGAGCAGACGCCGCTTATCCTCTGGAACTCGACCAGCAGATCCGTGAATGCCGAATCGGCGAAGACGTTGCATTCGCCCGTGCTCATTCGCTTGAGGTGGTTCCCGCGAAGCACGGTTATGAGATCGCCGGCGACCTGCACCAGCGGCTCTATGCGGGCAGCCGCGTCGACGTCGCGCTTCGAGAAGGTCTGCTCGGTCTCGTCGAGTATGTTCATAATGAGGCTTTCGAGCACTGCGAGCTCGGAGAGCGCGGACTGCGAGAACGCGGTCCCCTTTTCTTTTATGGAACCCGCGTAGGAGGCGATATTGACCGCGTGATCCCCGAGGCGTTCGAATTCGGAGGTTATCTTATAATACTGGTTGAGTATCGCGACGTGATCCTCCAGCTGCAGATGCGGCAGGAACTCGGCGAGATACTTGCTCACCGAGTCGGTCATGCGGTCGATCTCGTCCTCCTCCGCAAGTATCTCGTTATGGACGGCGGGATCGTATTTTTCAAGCAGCTTGAAGGATTTTTCGATATTCGTCCTCGACGCGGCGAACATCGCGAGGAGCGTCTTGTAGCAGCTTTGCAGGGCGAGCGCGGGGGTGTTGAAGAACACCGGGTTAAGCGCGTCCGTAACGCTCTTGTATTTCTTGTCCTTCTCGGGCCTGTCCTTTACGATGCGGACGCTGAGCTTCTCGAAGAGCCCCATCATCGGGAGCATGACTATCGCGCTGCCCAGATTGAAAACGGTGTTGGTGTTGGCGATCATGCCCGAATTGACCGTGGAATCCCACAGCCCGTCTATGAGCCCGAAGCGGTGCACGAGCGTGACTCCGACGAGCACGAGCGCGGACTTGCCGAGGTTGAAGAGTATGTTCACCAAGCCGACGCGGCGCGGCTCGGCCTTCGCTCCTATTGAACAGACTATCGCCGTCGTAACGCAGTCGCCGAGATAAATGCCTACTATGACCGAGTAAATGGATTTGAACGTCAGCATCCCCGTCGCGGAAAACGCCTGCAGTATGCCGACCGTCGCGGACGAGCTCTGGAGCGCGAAGGCGACGCCGGCTCCGGTGAGATAACCGAGGAAGGGGTTCCTTCCGAGTCCGGAGAAGAGGTTCTCGATAACGCCCGACTGCGCGAGCGTGTTGACCGCGCCCGTCATATTGAGCAGGCCCGAGAAGAGTATCCCGAAGCCTATCGCGATATTGCCGACGGAGCGGGAGTTTTTGAAGAAGCTCGTCATTATGAGCGCTATGCCGATTATCAGCGCTATCGGAGCGAGCGTGGAAGGCTGGAAAAGCCTTAAAAACGAAGTGCCCGAGGAGTCGATATCGAGCAGGCGGATTATCTGGCCCGTGACCGTCGTTCCGACGTTCGCGCCGACGATTATGCCGAGGGATTGATGCAGGGAGAGTATCCCCGCGCCGACGAGACCCGCCGTGATGACGATCGTTGCGGTCGAGGACTGAATGAGCGCGGTGACCAGAAGGCCGAGTATGAAGGCCTTGAGCGGGTTGTCCGTGACCTTGCTCATGGCCTTTTTCAGCGTGCCGGAGGAGTTTTCCTTCAGGGAATCCCCCATGAGGCGCATGCCGTACAGGAACATCGCAAGCCCGCCGAGGAGCGATATCACGTTGTAGAAATCCATATGAAACCTCTTGATTCTTAAACCGTTCCTTCGGGCGGAGGAAGTTCCTCGGCCTCGATCTCCTTTATCGAAAACTCGTTCCCGCGGAGGAGATAGGTCTCCCCGCTGCCGCAGAACGGGCAGATCCTTCCGTGATCGACCGTCCCGTAGGTCTTCCCGCACGCGGTGCAGAAGGTCACCGCCTCGAGCGTTTCGACATAAAGGGGAGCGCCCCTGACGAGCTCGTCCTTCGCGCTGAAATAATCCCAGCAGTCGGCGAGCTGCTCTATAACGACTCCCGAGACCTCGCCGACCTCGAGCGTTACCGAGCCTATGCGGCGGACGTTATTCTCCTCTGCCACGTCATGGAGCGTGCGTATAACGTGCTTGACTATCCCGAGCTCATGCATTCTGTCTGAGCCTCCACTCGGAGATCAGCCAGTCCTCCCACTCGGACATACCGCTGCCGGTCTTTGCGGACAGCGGGAATACGGCTATATCCGGATTAAGGGCATACGCCCTGCGTTTCGCCTTTTCGAGATCGAAGTCGAAATACGGGGCCGCGTCCGTTTTGGAGATGATAAGAACGTCGCTCTTTTTGAACATGAGCGGGTATTTGAGAGGCTTGTCGTCGCCTTCGGGAACGCTGAGTATCATCACGTTTTTATGCGCTCCGGTATCGAACTCCGCGGGACAGATGAGGTTGCCGACGTTCTCGAGGAAGACTATCCCCGATCCCGGCCCTTCCATGCCCTCGAGCCCTGCGCGGGTCATGCCCGCGTCCATATGGCACATGCCGTCGGTATGCACCTGTATGCTCTCCGCGCCGAGAGCCGCTATCCTCTCCGCGTCCACGTCGGAGGCGATGTCCGCCTCCATAACGCCTATACTCACGACTCCCGCAAGGTCCTTGATGGTGCGGGTGAGCAGCGCGGTCTTGCCGCTCCCCGGCGCGCTCATGAGGTTTATTAGGAATATCCCGCGCGCGGAAAGCTCCCCGCGCAGCGCCTCGGCGTCGCGGTCGTTGGAGTCGGTGACGGTCTTTCTCAGCTCTATCGTCTTCATCTCTTCACCCCGCGTTTCACGCCGAGAACGGCCTCTGCCCTTTCCGCGAACGCGGAGAGGAAGTCCCCGAACCCCTCCCCCGTCTTTGCGGAAACGGGGAATATCTCCATTTGGGGATTCAGCGCGCGGACGTTTCTTTCGCACCTAGCCATGTCGAAATCGAATACGGGAGCCGTGTCGATCTTGTTCACGAGCATCCAGTCGGAGACCGTGAACATGAGCGGGTATTTCAAGGGCTTATCGTCCCCCTCCGGCACGCTCAGTATCATCAGCCGCATATCCGCGCCTACGTCGAATTCGGCGGGACAGACGAGATTGCCGACGTTCTCCAGTATTATCACATCGGGCATGGGCTTTTTGAACGCCCCGAGCCCGGCGAGAGTCATCTTTGCGTCCATGTGGCAGGAGGAGCCCGTATGGAGCTGGATCACCTCGGCGCCGTGCGCCTTCACCGTCCGCGCGTCCACGTCCGCGTCCATATCCGCCTCCATCACGCCGACGGAATACCTGTCCCCGAGCGCGTCTGCAATACGGCAGATAACGCTCGTCTTCCCCGCGCCCGGCGAGGCCATGAGATTGACGAGGAAAAAGCCCTCTCTCTCCGAGAGCTCCCGCACGAGCGCCGCCCGGCGGTCGTTTTCCGCCTCTATGCCCGCCCGCACCTCGATCACGTCAAATATAGCGTCATTCATCTTCGGTCTTCCTGAAAACTATCTTCACGGCGCGCTTCGCCGCGTAGGGCAGAAGCGCCTTTACCTTATCCTCGGACCTGTACATCCTGCTCGCTTCGGGCAGGTCGCGGGTCAGGTGTATCGCGTCGAACTCGCACTTGGTCGTGCAGAGGCCGCAGCCGATGCAGCGGTTCGTATCGACGGTCGTCGCGCCGCAGCCGAGGCAGCGCGCGGCTTCCTTTTTGACCTGCTCTTCGGTGAAGGTGAGTCTGAGATCCTCGAAGGTCGCCGAGGCTCTCCCCGCCTTCCTGCCGGGTATCTGACGGGGCGCGTTGTCGAAGCCCTCCATCCCGGAAGGATCGGCGATATCGGACTTATCGAGCTCGATAAACTCGCGCCTGTCTCGCGCGATGGTGAGGCTGTTGCCGGGATGCACGAAGCGGTTGATGGACACCGCGCCCTCGCGTCCGCCGGCTATCGCGTCGATCGCGAACCTCGCGCCGGTGAACACGTCGCCGCCGACGAAGATATCGGGCTCGGCGGTCTGGCGCGTGACGGGATCGGCGATCACGGTGCCGTTGGGCTTCACTTCGACCTTCGTGCCCTTCAGGAGGTCGCCCCAGATCACGCTCTGGCCTATGGAGAGGAGCAGATTATCGCAGGGGACTGTGACGGTGTCGTTCTCGTCATACTCGGGGGAGAAGCGGTGATCCGCATCGTAGACGCGGGTGCATCTCTTGAACACGACGGCGGTCACGCGCCCGTTTTCCTTCAGGACTTCCTTCGGGCCCCAGCCGTTCTCGAGCCTTACGCCGTCCTCGAGGGCTTCCTCGACCTCCTCCTTCGAGGCGGGCATCTCGTCAAACTGTTCGAGGCAGAACATCGTCACGGAGTCGGAGCCCGCCCGCAGCGCGCTCCCCGCGACGTCGATCGCGACGTTGCCGCCGCCGACGACTATCGTCCTGCCGTTCAGCCTGACCGAGTGATCGCCGTTTATGCGTTTGAGGAAGGAGACGCCGGTCTCGACGCCCTCCGCGTCCTCGCCGGGAACTCCCGCGAGCCTGCCGCCCTGCATGCCTATCGCGATGAAGAAAGCCTTATAGCCCTGCGCTCTCAGCTCGGGGATAGTAACGTCACTGCCGACCTCGACGCCGAAGCGGAACTCGACGCCCATTTCCTTAATAACGTCGATCTCGGCGGCCATAATGTCCTTCTCAAGACGGTAGGAGGGTATGCCGTGCTCGAGCATACCGCCGGCGCGCTGTTCCTTCTCGAATACGGTGACGGGATAGCCGTCGCGCCTCAGGAAGTACGCGGCGGAAAGACCGGCGGGGCCGGAACCGATGACGGCGACCTTGTACTCATCGCCCCACATGCCGCCGTCGTGCTTCTCGCAGAGGGGGACGTAACGTTCCTTCTTATCAAGATCGCGGGCGGCGATGAACTTCTTTATCTCGTCTATCGCGAGGGGCTGATCGACCGTGCCCCTCGTGCATGCGTCCTCGCAGCGGCGGTTGCAGACCGCGCCGCAGATCATGGGCAGGGGGTTGTCCTGCTTGATAAGGCGAAGCGCCTCGTCGTACCTGCCCTCGGCCGCCATCTTTATATAGCCCTGCACGGAGAGGTGCACGGGACAGGCGGTCTTGCAGGGAGCGGTGCCCGAGTCGTAGCAGTTGATCTTCGCGTCGTCGCGGTAATTGTAATTCCATTTTTCGGGGCCCCACTTGCGGCCGTTCGGGAGCTGCGTCTTGGGATATTTAACCTCACTGCCGTCTTTACGGCAGAGCTTCTGCCCGAGCTTCGCCGCGCCCACGGGACAGACCTCCACGCATTTGCCGCAGGCGACGCACTTTTCCTTTTCGACGTGCGCGCGGTAAGCCGAGGCGGACATATTGGGAGTGTTGAAAAGCTGGGAAGTGCGAAGCGCGTTGCACACGCCGGGAGCGCAGTTGCATATGGCGACGATCTTGTCCTCGCCGTCGATATTGGTTATCTGATGCACGTAGCCGTGGCGCTCCGCCCTCTCGAGGATCTCATAGACTTCTTCCTTGGTGATGTAGTGACCTATGCCGCGGTCGTCCATGTACTCTGCCATATCGCCCAGGCCGATGCAGTAATCGCCCCTTATCTCGCCCGAGCCCTCGCCGCGCATCGCCTGCTGCTTGCGGCAGGAGCACTCGGAGATGCCGAACTTGTCGTACATGTCGATCCATCTCGAAAGATGCTCGACGGGCACGCTTTTGCTCTCGGTCTTTATCGCCTTTTCGACGGGTATGACGTGCATGCCTATGCCCGCGCCGCCGGGGGGAACGAGCTGGGTGAGCCCCGCGAGCGGTATCTGGGTCATGAGGTTGAAGAAGGTCGCGAGCTGCGGGAATTCGTCCGTCAGCCTGTCCTGCATCATCATGAACTCGGCGCTGCCGGGAACGAATATGGGCAGCTCGTACTGCAGGTGCTTATCGGGCGTCTTGGCCCTGTTCTGCTCTATGACGCCTATCCAGCGCAGGCGCTCTACCATTTTCTGCGTGTCCTCAAGGCTCATGCCGTTCATCTCGGCGAGCTCCGGCACCGAGTAAGGCACCCTCGTCTTTTTGAAGTTCAGAAGGAACCTGACCTGCTCCTTGTTGAGGATCATGTCGAGTATCCAGTATTCGGGATCCCGATTGTTTATCTTGTGAAGCAGCTTCTTTTTGACGCGGTCCGTTATCATCTCCGCGAGCTTTTTGACGAGCTTCTCCTTCTCCGGATCCTCCGGAACGTAATTCGGATCCTGCCAGTAGTCGCGCTCGTTGATCATCGGATCTCCGATCTTCCATTCGTCAAATCTCCCGCTCATGTTCGATCCCTCCGTTTTCTCGCAGTCGCTTTTGACAAAGCGCTATAATATCTCAATAATAATATACAGCATCTTCCGTCCCGAGTCAACAGATAATTCGCCTCTGCGCTTGACATAGCCGGGACGCGTGATATATAATTATCGGTGAAACAAGCCCGGAAGGGCGGTATGACGAACGGAGGGAAAGGAATATGGCATGTTTTCTTGCGCCGGCGGCAGAAGCGATAGTTTCGACCGCCGTGACCATGATAGTCGAAAAGAAGGAGAAGAAACGCGGCGTCGTCCGCGTGAAGCTCGAGGGCGATAAGATCGAAGAGGCTTCGGGGATCCCGTTCTCGAGGAAGCTCAAGTGGCTCAACGGCATGCTGTGGGGAGGCTCCGCGCTGCTCGCCTTTGAACATGTCTGGCACGGCGAGGTCGTGCCGTGGTTCCCGTTTCTGACCGCCGCCGCCGATAAAGCGGACGCGTCGGTGATGCTGCATGAGATCGCCACGACCGGAGCGACCATGGCAGTTCTTGTGACTGCGGTCTGGCTCGTAATGCTCGGCGTTTCCGCGCTGATCGAGAAGAGGGCCGTCAGGCAGGCAGCCGTTCCCTCGCCCGCGGAGGATCGGGAGGCGGCGGCATGACGCTTCTGATAACGGTATTTGCGGCGATAATCAGCACGATAGTGTGGTACAGGACCGCGCCGAAGAGCAGGATGAACGTCGGCTTCCTCAGCCTTATGTACTGGGGCGCCTCGATAATGTGGTTCGTAGACGCGATATTCGAGTTCGCCGAGCTCAAGGCGGATTACTTCACCCCCGCCTTCGGCGACATGGTGAACGACGCGTTCCTCGGACTTTCGGTAGTTGCTCTCGGGCTCGTGATCTGGCTCGTTACGGTGCTCGTCAAGGATCCCAACGGGGTCGTCAAAAAGAAGCTCTTCGCGAAAAAGGATTGATCCTCAAGCGGCGGCGCCTTTCCGGCGCCGCCGCTTTTTATCCGCGCCGTCCGCTTCTCCGGTTTTTTTCTTGTAAATAATTTTAACGGTTGATAAACCATATATCTTGTGGTATAATCTGTATTACAGCAACAGAATACGCGGCGTCCGTCCTTTCGTACGGGCGCAAGAACCGATACGGAGGTAGGATTTATGGCGTCATACATCCTGAAGCGCGTTGTAGGATCCATTCTGATACTGCTTATGATAATGGTCGTTACGTTCCTGCTGATGAACGCCATACCCGGCAGCCCGTTCCTCACCGAGAAATCGACCCCGGAGCAGATCGCGCAGGCTGAGGCGAAGTACGGTCTCGACAAGCCTCTCTATGTCCAGCTTTGGAACTACATCAAGAATTATCTCAAGGGCGATCTCGGCACCTCCCTCAAGATGCAGGAGGGCGTATCCGTCAACGAGATCATTTTCCATCAGGGCAAATTCGGTCTCTCGATCAAGCTCGGTCTCTTCGCCCTGCTCCTTGCGATAGTCGTGGGCATACCCCTCGGCTGCCTTGCGGCATACTACCGCGGCTCGTGGCTCGACGGCATACTTCGCGTCGTGACCACGATTGGCGTCGCGATACCGACCTTCGTTCTCGCCGCGCTTCTCCTTATCGCCTTCTCGGTCAAGCTGAACGTGTTCCCGACCAAGAGCGGCAATCTTCCCGATTTCAAGAGCTACGTGCTCCCCGTCATCAGCCTTTCATCTTATTATACCTGCTACATAGCCAAGCTCATGCGCACGAGCATGCTCGACGCGATCAATCAGGACTATATCAGGACCGCCCGCGCCAAGGGCGTCAAGACGAGCAAGATCATACTCAAGCACGCGCTCAGGAACTCGCTCATACCCGTCATAACCTATCTCGGCCCCGTCACCGCGGGCATAATCACCGGCAGCTTCGTCGTCGAGTCCACCTTCTCCGTTCCCGGGCTCGGAAAATACTTCGTCCAGTGCGTCCTCTGCCGCGACTATCCCGTTATAATGGCGACCACGGTCGTGCTTTCCGCGCTGGTAATAGTGATGATGCTCGTGGTCGATATCGTCTATAAGATAGTCGATCCGCGCATAACCCTGACCGCAAAGGAGGACTGACGGATGAAAGCGCCTTTTGCAAAATTCAGTCCCTTCCACGTCGATCCTGAGAAGATAATGGATACCTTCGGGATAAAGGACGGCGACTTCGAAACCGCCTCTCCCGACGAGAAGGAATCCATGGTCGAGCTCCACAAGAGCATTTCCTATTGGAAGGACGCGTGGAGGAGGTTCCGCTCCAACACGGTCTCCATGATAGCGCTCTTCGTGTTCCTCGGCTGTCTGTTCTTCGCCTTCATCGGCCCGTATCTCATCCCGTACAACTACGGCGATCAGTACCGCACGGCGCAGAAGCTCGGCCCGTTCGAATACTCCGCCGGCGAGGAGGCCGCGCGCTCCGTCCAGAAGCAGTTCGACGGCTTCTTCTCGACCGCGCTTCGCCCCGGCAGCATCACCGCTCTCGATCCCGGAGATTACTATTTCAAGTCCGGCGGCGATTATTACGCCTTCACGCTCACGGAACCCGCGGACAACTGCGTCATAGCGCTTGACAGGAAGTCCGACGAGCCCGTGAAGATAATCAGGGAGAGCGATATCAAGGACGGCTCGTATTCCTCTTATACCGCTCCCGCCTGCACGGACTCTCCCGCGGAGGGCGCGGTCAGGCTCAAGCTCTCGAAGCGGGTCTTCCCTCACGTCTTCGGGACCGATTCACAGGGCCGCGACATCATGGCGAGGACCATGTACGGCGCGAGGGTGTCGATAATCATCGGCATCGTCGCCGCCCTGATAGTGCTCATAATCGGCTCGCTTTACGGCGCGATATCCGGTCTCTGCGGCGGCGCGGTCGACTTCATAATGATGCGCATAGTCGAGCTCATCTACTCCATACCCGAAGTCCTCATAGTGCTCCTCCTGCAGGTCGTGCTCAAGGATCCGCTCCAGATGTGGTTCCAGGCGCATTCCGCAACGAGCGCTTTCGTACACGCTCTGAGCGATCTCGGCGCCGGCGTCGTGAGCATATTCATCACCTTCGCAGTGCTCTACTGGGTCACTATGGCGCGTATAATCAGGGGCCAGGTGCTCCAGCTCAAGAAGCAGGAATACGTCACCGCGGCGACCGCGCTCGGCGCGTCCAACGCCCGCATAATCAGGAAGCACCTCCTGCCGAACTGCATCGGCCCGCTCGTCATCACGACCTGCCTGCAGATCCCCTCGGCGATATTCCTCGAATCCTTCCTGTCATTCCTGGGACTCGGCGTTTCGGCGCCCATGGCGAGCCTCGGCTCCCTCTGCTCCGACGCCCTGCAGACGATACAGCTCTACCCCTACCGTCTCGTGTTCCCGGCGATAATACTCACGATAATCGTTCTTACTCTTAATCTCGTCGGCGACGGTCTGCGCGACGCGCTCGACCCGCGTCTGAAGAAGTAAAGGAGCAGCGATATGGAAGAAAACAAAACTCTTTTGAAGGTCGAAGACCTGAAGGTCTCCTTCTTCACCCCCGCGGGCGAGGTCAAGGCGGTCGACGGCATATCCTACACGCTCGGCTATAACGAGGTTATGGGCATCGTCGGCGAATCCGGTTCGGGCAAGAGCGTCGAGGCGTATTCCATTATCGGGCTCCTGCAGAGCCCCGGCAAGGTCATCGGCGGCTCCATCGAGTTCGA
>JAEEGL016667465.1_pt1 | contig 15469 bp, 15 predicted proteins | sample 9134231 | NCBI WGS metagenome assembly JAEEGL01 (sample SAMN16246548, study PRJNA631951) | gut metagenome | biome: gut microbiome; feature: rumen; material: fiber-attached | host: Bos | place: Iran: Karaj | collected 2018-10
ATTGATAGAAATACTACAATTCCTTGCTCAAAGAGCCAAGTATTCTCTACAGCAGCTGATAACCAACCTGCAGTAGATATCCATGTACTTCAACGTGAAAGACCAATGGCTGCTGATAACAAGACATTAGGTAGATTCCAATTAGGTGATATTCCTGCTGCTCCAAGAGGAGTTCCTCAAATTGAAGTTAAGTTTGATATCGATGCTAATGGTATCGTTAATGTATCAGCTAAGAACTTAGGTACTGGTAAGGAACAAAAGATTACAATTCAATCAGGTTCAGGATTATCAGATGCTGAAATTGAAAGAATGGTAAAGGAAGCAGAAGAAAATGCTGAAGCAGATAAGGCACGTAAGGAAGAAGCTGATTTGATCAATGAAGCTAACCAATTAATCTTCCAAACTAACAAAGCTTTAAATGACTTAAAGAATGTTGATCCTGCTGAAAAGGAAAATGCTGAAAAGCTTGTTAAGGACTTAGAAAAGGCATTAGAATCTAAGAATATCGCTGATATTAGAGAAAAGAAAGAAGCATTAGAAAAGGTTGCTCAAGATATCGCTGTTAAGGCATATCAACAAACTCAAGAAGGTCAAGGCGGTCAAGGTCAATCATCTGATAAAAAGGATGACAACACAGTAGATGCTGACTTCTCAGACGTTCAATAATTTAACTAAAATATATTAGAAGGGCCACAACTGGCCCTTCGATTTGTGAGGTAATAATATGCCAGAAAAAGATTATTATAAGACATTAGGTGTCGATAAAAATGCATCTGCTGATGAAATAAAAAGAGCTTATAGAAAGCTTGCTAAGCAATATCACCCAGATGTAAATAAAGAACCTGGTGCTGAAGCGAAATTTAAAGAGATAAATGAAGCCTATGATGTTTTAGGCGATGAACAAAAGAAAGCAAGATATGACCAATACGGTTCTGCTGATCCTAATGCTGGCTTTGGCGGTGGATTTAGTGGCTTTGGTGGTCAAGGTGGTTTTGGTGGCTTTGATGATATTTTCAGTGCCTTCTTCGGTGGTGGAAGAAGCCGTAATTCAAATCAACCTCAACAAGGCGATGATGTTGAAAAAGCTTTAAATATTACTTTTGATGAAGCTGTTCATGGCTGTAAGAAAAGAATTAGACTTGGTGCTGATGAGGAATGTATGCAATGTGGTGGTACAGGAGCAGCTTCTAAATCAGATATAAAAACATGTGATAAATGTAAAGGCCAAGGAAGAGTGTTCATCCGTCAACAAACTATTTTTGGTTCTTCAACAGTACAAACTAATTGTCCTGATTGTGGAGGCAAGGGTAAGGTGGTAACTAAGAAGTGTCCATACTGTAGCGGTACAGGTCGTGTAAGAACAACTAAGGATATTGAAATTAATATTCCTGCAGGTGTTCAAACAGGTATGACTATGAGACTAGATGGTAAGGGACCTGCTGGATACAACGGTGGTCCAAATGGTGACTTATACATCAAATTTGTATGTGGTGAGCATAAGGAATTTAAGCGTGATGGCTTAAATATTTTACTTGAGGTACCAATTACATTTACTCAAGCTGCATTAGGTGATGAAATAAAGGTTCCAACTATTGATGGTGAAGAAACTTTAAAGATTCCTGCAGGTACTCAAACTGGTACTGAAATTAAATTGCGTGGTAAAGGTACTAAAAACCCTAAGGGTGGAATGTCAAAGGGTGACCAAATTGTTACAATTAAGGTTGTTACTCCAACATCACTTTCATCTGATGAAAAGAAGCTTTTCGAACAACTTGGTAATATTACTAAAGAAAAGAAAAAGAGCTTCTGGGATAAATTTATATCAAATTTTAAGAGTAATTAGTTTAATTGAGTCGATTTTTCGACTCTTTTTTTATTTATTTGTATTTATTTTTTAAAACTTTTGCAAAATCTCTCTATTATTTATAGTGAATAAAAAATAATAGGAGATTAAAAAAATGAATGAATTAGAAAAAGAATATTTTAATGATTTACAAAAAATTAAAGAAACGATTAAACAAAATCAAAATAAGGCAATGGTTTATGTAAATTCGCAAATGATATTAACTTATTATCAAATTGGAACTATCATAAACCAAAGAAAGAAATGGGGTTCTAAATATATAGAAAGATTATCAAATGATTTAAAAGAATATGGAAAAGGTTATTCAGTAAGCAATTTAAAAAGAATGATGAGAGTCGCTAGTGAATTTGCTGTTGATGATTTTAGCGCGCAACCTGCGAGCCAAATCCCATGGTTTACTTTAATTGAAATAATGCAAAAATCTAAAACACATGAAGAAATGTTATGGTATATTAATGAAACCCATAAATTAGGTTGGTCTAGATCTATGGTATTAAATCAAATAGAGATGAATGCATATGAGCGTTCTTTAATAAAACCTGATACTACATCAATAGTTAAATCTGATGATTTAACAAATGAATTATTTAAAGATACTTATGTATTTGATTTTGTTGATAGGAAAAGTTTAAAAGATGAAAAAGATTTAAAGAATCAAATGATAGATAATATTATTAAATTCTTGCAAGAATTAGGGCCAGGTTTTACATTAGCTGGAAAAGAATATAGATTAGTTACTCCTACTAATAAAGAATATTATATTGATTTATTAATGTATCATACAAAATTACATTGTTATGTAGTAATCGAAGTTAAAATTGGTGAATTTAAACCTTCTGATTTAGGTCAATTAATATTTTATGTTAACGCAATAGATACTTTAGAAAAAACAAAAGAAGACAATGAAACGGTTGGTTTACTTCTATGTAAAGATGCTGATAAATTTGTTGTAGAAACTACTTTAAAGAAATCTTTAATGAAATTGGGAGTTTCTAAATATAAATTTATAGGCGAATTGGAGCAGTATTTAAAGAATAGATTAAAATAAATATTATTTTAAAGAAAATCCGTGATGTTGAAACTTGACTAAAAAGTTGTTATAATATTGGAAATGCTGTTTTTTAGGAGGAAACTAAGATGGAACAAAATCAATTTGATTTAATGGAAGAACCAGAACAAGATTTAGTATATGAAGGAAAGCCAACACCAGAATTAAAAGAATATGAAAAGCTTTTAATCGCAGAACGCAATAGAAAAGATTATGAAAAAGCTGTTTCTTTAGTAAAGGCTGGTTGTTTAAAGCAAACTGAAGTTAAAGGTGCATATGATTTTTCTAAATTAGAAAAAATCGAAACAAAGAAAAAATATAAAGGAATTTACACATTATATCGTAATGTTGAAACAATGCAATTATATTTTATTTGCCCACTTGTTGAAAACAATAAGGGTGATGATTCAGCAAAGCAAGATATAAAGCCTTACGGATATGATGTTGTTGAATTAGAATTAATGGATGATAAAACATATCAAGAGGTTATTAAAGCTGCTAATAATACACTTCATCCAGTAGCAAGAAATTTATATGTTACTTCATGGATTTTATATGTTTTAGAAATTGTTGTATTTGTATTATTATTTTTCTATGCTTTAATTGTATCAATCGATGGTGGTGCAAAGGGTCAAGCATTCTTCCAAGCTTTAAATTATGCTGAAGGACCTTTAGCAGGTATAGTTATTTCTACACCTATTTTAGTTTTAGCTAAAATAAAGTACGATAAGTATAAGAATCAATAATGCAAAAATATTTTATATCAAAAGAAAAACTTAATGAGTGCATCATCGATACAGATGATGCTTTTCATATTTCAACGGTAATGCGTTCTAAAATTGGTGATGAAATATTAGTTTCAGATCAAGAAAGATGCGTTTTAGCTAAGATTACATCAATTGAAAAGAATAAGGTTACATTTGAAATAAAAGAAGAATTAAAGGCGAATAATGAGCTTCCAGTTAAGGTTACTATTTTTCAAGGATATCCTAAGGGTGACAAGCTAGAAGAAATTATTAAGCATTCTACAGAGCTTGGTGCGTATGCTTTTATGCCAACAATTATGAAAAGAAGCTTATTTAAGTTAGACCCAAAAAAGAAAAATACAAAGCTTGAAAGATTCCAAAAGATTGCAAAAGAAGCATCTGAACAATCATTTAGATTAATTATTCCTAAGGTTATTGATATTTTAGGCCTTAAGGAAATAGATTTTAAAGAATATGATAAATTAATTTTATGCTATGAGGAATCATCTAAAAATGGCGATTTAGTTAATTTTAAATCAATTGTAAAGAATTTGAAAAAAGATGATAAGGTCCGGGTAGTGATTGGTCCTGAAGGCGGAATAGATGAAGCTGAATTAGAATATTTATCTAAACTTGGTTTTGTTTCTTGCGGATTAGGTCCAAGAATTTTAAGAACAGAAACAGCTGCGGCTTATGTTCTTTCAAGCATTTCATATGAGATGGAGTTGAAATAATGAAGGCAGGCTTTATTACATTAGGCTGCAAAGTTAATATATATGAATCTAATGCTTTAAAGGAAGCTTTAGAAGAAAAAGGATTTACAGTTACTGATGCAAGTGAGGATTGCGATGTTTTTGTAATTAATACATGCTCAGTTACAAATATGGCTGATGCTAAGAGTCGTAAGATGATTAGAAAGTGCATAAAAATGAATCCTAATGCTATTGTTTGTGCATGTGGTTGTTATGTTCAAACAAATGATGAGGCAAAAGAAATTGAAGGCGTAGATATCTTAGTTGGTAATGGAAATAAAAAAGAAATTGTTGATAAGATTATTGAAGCTTTAAATAAGCCTAAAAAGGATAAATATGTAAACATAATTGATGTATTGCATATGCATACATATGAACCATTAGATGTTACATCTTATGATCATACAAGAGCCTTTGTTAAGATTGAGGATGGCTGTGAGAATTTCTGCACATTCTGTATCATTCCTTTTGCTAGGGGACCGGTAAGATGCAAACCTGCCGATAAAGTAATTGAGGAATTAAAGCATATAACAGAAAATGGTTATAAGGAAGTTGTTTTATCAGGTATCCATACAGGAAGATATTTTGATAATGGCCTAAATTTTTCAGGTCTTGTTAGAAGAATTTTAAATGAGGTTCCTCTTTTAAAAAGATTGAGAGTGTCTTCGATTGAAATTAATGAGGTTGATGATGATTTTATAAGTATGATGAAAGAATCTAATGTAATCGCAAATCATCTACACCTACCTTTACAATGTGGTTCTGATCCTGTTTTAAAGGCTATGAATAGAAGATATGATTTAGCTTTCTTCACTGAAAAGGTAAGAAAAATTAAAGAAGCTAGACCTGATATAAGCTTAACTGCTGATGTTATTGTTGGCTTCCCAACTGAAAGTGATTCTGATTACATTGATTCTAAAAACTATTGTAAGGAAATAGGATTTTCTAAAATTCATGTTTTCCCATATTCAAGACGTGCTCATACTAAGGCAGCATTAATGCCTCAGGTTAAAGATTCTATAAAAAAGGAAAGAGCCTTAGATTTAATTAAATTATCCGATGAATTAGAGTTGGAATATGCTAAAAAATTTGTTGGTAAGGTTTTAGATATAATACCTGAACAAAAAATTAACGCAAAAGAAATGGTTGGACACACATCTAATTTCTTACAGGTTATATTACCATATGATTCTAATCTGATTGGAAAAGATATATCAATTAGCATTGATAAAATTGTAGATGGAAAGATTTACGGAAGCATTTTATAAATAAAATATTAAAAAAAGATAAAAAAATGCTTTACAATAAAGTTTCATTTGTGTATAATGGATAAGGAATTTGTCCTAGAAGGGAGGCTTAGTATGCCAAAGATTGTTGTACGTGAAAAAGAAAGTATTGAAGACGCACTTCGTAGATTTAAGCGCGATGTGTCAAGATCTGGTAACCTTCAGGAGGCAAAGAACCGTCAATATTATGCAAAGCCAAGCGTAGAGCGTAAAGAAAGACGTTTAGCAGCTAGAAAGAAATACAGATAATTTACTTTGAATGCGAAGGAGCCAAGAGGCTCCTTTATTTTTTATAAAGAAGGAGAATTGATTATGAAAATTTTTATGATTGGTGATTCAACAATGAAATATAATACTATTTATTCATATCCACAAAATGGCTGGGGTCAACAATTACAATTATTTGTTAAGCCTGGTGTTTTAATTGAGGATTATGCTGAAAATGGTAGATCTACTAAATCATTTATTGATGAGGGAAGATTTGATTTTGTTTTGGGAAGAATTAAAAAAGGTGATTATTTAATTGTTCAATTTGGACATAATGATGAAAAAATAAAAGATCCTAAAAGATATACAGAGCCTTTTGGCGAATACCAAAAGAATTTAAAATATTTTGGAGAGGAAGCAACAAAAAAAGGTGCTCATGTTGTTTTTGCAACATCAATAACACGTCATCAATTCGTTGATGGAAAATGTGTTAATTCTCATGGAGATTATCCTAAGGCAATGCTTGAATTTGCTAAAGAAAATGGATATACATGCATCGATATGAATAAATTAACAATTGATTTATATAATGAAATTGGAGAAGAAGCTTCTAAAAAATTTCATATGATTTTTGGACCTAATATTTATGAAGTTTATAAGGATGGTAAGGATGACCATTCTCATTTAATGTATGATGGTGCTGTTAGAATTGCTAAATTATTTGTTGAAGCAATTGAAGAAACTAATGATCCTATCAATGAATGCTTCTTGAATTTAAAGGAAAAAGAAGAAATTGATTGGAATATGCTAATAGATTAGGAAGTGATTGAAGTGACTGTAGATTTTTTTATTAAAGCATATGATTTTGATAATTTTGAAATTAAAAAAGCAGTATTAAATAATTATGAGCTTACAATCTATGTCACTACTGTTGCTTATCTAGAATTAATTGCTAATGGCTATAGACCTGAGCTTAATGTTAATTATGATACAGAATTCACATTTAAAGTAACAAAAGAAAATGATGTTATTTCTAATTTTGAAGGCTTTAATTGTGTTTATGATAATAAATATTTCTTATTGATTGGAGATAAGAAATATGAATTAGCTTCAAATGATATAAAAGTTGCAAAAAGTGCTTTAAACTAAGCACTTTTTCTTTTTTTTATTTTTAAAAAATGTTATAATAAAAAAAATGTTTTATGAGGAATTCAATATGGCAAGAGAAACTGAAAGATTTAATAGAGCTTTACAAAAATTTTTAGATGATAATCCTGATATTGATTTTGATAAAGCTAAGGATGAATTCATTGAATTATATAATAGTGGTGAATATAAGCTAGATGATGATTTTTCAAAAGCTGATGATTTGTATTTAGAGGCATTAAAGCTAGAGGACTCAAAGCTTGTAATAGATGCTTTAAAGAAGGCTTTAAATATTTGTCCTAAGCATTTTGAGGCAAAGGGTGAATTAATTATTTTAGAATCAAAAACAGAAGATGAAAAAATAATGAGATTAAAGGCTCTTCTAAATGAAAATAGAGATGATTTAGAAGCAAATGAAGAAATTGATTTAAATAATTTTGAAAGATCATTATGGCTTAATATAGATGTTAGACCATATTTAAGAAATATGTTTAAATTGATGATGATTTATTTTAATAATTTGAGGTATGAGGAAGCTAATATCATAGGAAAGGAATTATTAAGATTAGATCCTGAAAATCATCAAAATCAAACTATCTTTTATTTGATAAGTTTATTAGGATTAGAAAAATATGATGAGGTATTAAATGATTCTAATGAATTCTTTAAGCTTGATAAGCAAGCTAAATATTTATTTATATCATTTCTAGCAGCCTTATATAAAAAGGATATAAAAGAAGCGAAAAGATATATAGCAGAAGCTGTTAAATATAATGGAAGCTATTTATGCATCATATTAGGTATAGCAAGGCTTTCAAATGAGGATTATTCTCATATATTTGATTTAAATTATGTAGAAGAGGATTCGTTTGAGGATGCAGCAAGAAATATATTTTGTATAAGTAGGCTTATAGATGATCACATTTCTTCATTAGAAGAATTTATTGATAATGAAGGTGCTTACTTAGTTAAATTAATTGATCCTGATAAAAAGGGAATGGAATTATTATTTGTTTTAGAAGCCAAAAGAGAGGCTACCTTAAAAGAAATTTTGCAAGCAATTAGTCAATTAAAGGATGATGTTGATTTCGCAGGATTAAAAAGCTTAAGTGAGGCAGAGATTAGAAAAGAATTAATTAAACTTAAGAATTTTAAATATTTACAATATTATGATTCAAAATATGTTATGACATTTTTAGGATATAGTGTATTAGGATTTTTTGTAGGAGATGGTAATGATGACAATAACTAAAGATATTTTATATGTTGGTGTAGATGACCACGAAGTTGATTTATTTGAAGGACAATATGATGTTCCAAATGGAATGGCTTATAATTCATATGTGATTATTGATGAAAAAATAGCTGTTATGGACTCTGTTGATAAAAACTTCGGTAATGAATGGATTAGTAATGTTAAAAAGGCTTTAAACGGACAAAAACCAACTTATTTGGTTGTTTCTCATATGGAGCCTGACCATTCAGCAAATATTATTGAGTTTTTAAAAGAATTTAAGGATACAACTATAGTATCTAATGCTAAATCTTTTAAGATGATGGAGCAATTCTTTAATGTTAATATTGAGAATAAATTAGAAATTAAAGATGGAGATACATTATCATTAGGAAGTCATGAATTAAAATTCTTTGCTGCCCCAATGGTACATTGGCCAGAAGTAATGATGTCTTATGATTTAAAGGATAAGGTGTTATTTGCGGCAGATGCATTTGGAAAATTTGGAGCAAATGATTATGATGATCCTGAAGGATGGGCTTGTGAAGCAAGAAGATATTATTTCGGTATTGTTGGAAAATATGGTGCACAGGTACAAGCTGTTTTAAAGAAGCTTAGCGGAGTTGAAATTAAACATATTTGTTCATTACATGGTCCAGTTTTAAGTGATAATTTAGATTATTATTTAAAAACATATGATACATGGAGTAAATATGAAGCAGAAACAAATGGTGTATTTATTGCTTATGCATCAGCTTATGGTAATACAGAAAAGGCTGCTAAAATGCTTGCTTCAAAATTAGAAAAAGATGGTGTAAAGGTTGCTATTGCTGATTTAGCAAGAGAGGATTTACATGAATCAATTGAAGATGCATTTAGATATGATAGAATTGTTTTAGCAACAATTACATACAATGGTACAATTTTCCCTATTATGGATCATTTTATTAATGAATTAACCGAAAGAGGATACCAAAATAGAAAGATTGGTATAATTGAAAATGGTACTTGGGCACCTCAGGCAGCTAAGGTAATTATGTCTAAATTTGAAAAATCAAAAAATATTACATTTGTAGAACCAATTGTAAAAATTTTATCAGCGCCAAATGCTGAAACTGAAAAGGTAATTGAGGAATTAGCAAATAATTTAAAATAAAAAGGAGATTCCTATGAAGATTGAAACTGCTAAGGTATCTTTTAAAGCAAAATTAATAATTAAAAAAATGCGTAATGAAAGCTTTAAGCATAAAGAAAATCAAGTTATAAAGCAATTATTGAATTATAAATATGTACCTTTTGATATAAATGGTGTTAAAATAGATTCTGAATTTGATTTAGAAATAATTGAATTAAAGAAAGCCAAAGGTTATTTATTAAAGCCAAAGGCTGGTCTTCATGAGAAAGTTATTTATCAAATTCATGGAGGAGCATATGTAATTCCTTTAAATGAATCAAATTTTAAAGGAGCATATTTATATTCAAAATACACTAACAATAGCGATGTGTTTTTAATTGATTATACAGTTGCTGAAAAATTTCCTCGCGCAATAGAGGATGTATGTGATGGTTATGATTATTTATTAACTAAATATAAAAACGATAATATTTCTGTTGCAGGACATAGCGCAGGAGGAGGCCTTGCCTTAGGATTAGCATTTCATATCAGGGAAAAAGAAATTGCAAAGCCTAAATGCTTACTTTTAGCCTCACCATGGCTAGATTTAACATGCAGTGGAAAATCTTATATGGAAAATAGAATCGTAGATACAATGTTTGGTTCTTTATATACTCAAAAAGAAATTAATCTTCCAAATTTGTATGCTGATAAGGAATATGAAAAAAATGAATATGCTTCACCAATCTTTGGTAAATTTAATGATTTACCACCAATTCTTGTAAACACAGGCTCTGATGAAATGGTTTTATCTGATAGCTTGAGCTTAGAAGAAAAGGCCAATGCTGAAGGAAGCTTTGTAAAGCTATATGTCCATAAGGGAATGTGGCATGATTTCTATACGAAAACTGATGCTTTTAAGGAAGCAAAGGAAGTATGGAAAAATATAGGATTATTTATTGAAAATCCTTCATAAGGAGAATAATATGGAAAACGAACAAAAAGAAACTTTAATGTCAAAAACTGAAGAAAAAGTTACCATAGGTATAATAATTATTGAAATATTTATTGGCTTATTAGCTATTTTGACAATATTTTTACCAGCTTTAGTTAGCTCAACTGAATCATATGAAGGTGTGTTTGCTACATTTGGCGGAGGTTCAAATGGTGGTATTGTTACTCAATTTTTTGATTTTTCATTTGGTAATTTCTTAAGCTATTTATTAGTTGTTGCTGCAATGGTTATAGCATTCTTGCGATTAGCAATGCCTAAACTTGATACATTGCAAGCTAAATTAGTTATGATTGGCTTATTAGCTATAGCTGGCTTATTATTCGTCTTATGTAGGCAAATGACTATAATGCATGTAAATGTAAGTAAGGATTTATTTAAATTAGGTGTTGGTCCTTTACTTGGTATGATAGCATGTATATTGGATATTGTTGCTATTGGAATAGATATCTGGTTTGCAAGAAGAATAAGCCTTCTTCCTGCTAAAGATGATGTTCCTCATCAATTAACTGAAGAAGAGCTAAGAGCTCAAGTAATGGCTGAAATTGAAGAGGAAAAACGTCAAGAAGAGAATAAAAATGAATAATTATAAAATAAAGGCTTTGGGGTAAATTCCAAAGCCTTTATTAATAAATTAATAAAATGTTTTCTTATGGTGGTATTTTATAACTTTTTAGTATATAATAAATTGTATTTTAACGAGGAGTGATTTTTTTATGGCAGAAATCAATAATTTTATTAAGACCATTATGCAAAACGACTTAGATAGCGGAAAGGTTGATGCAATTGCAACACGTTTCCCACCAGAACCAAATGCATATTTACATATTGGTCACGCAAGAGCTATTATAACAAATTTTGAATTGGCTAAAGCTTTTAATGGAACAACTAATTTAAGATTTGATGATACAAATCCTGCAAAAGAAGATAAAGAATTTGTTGATGGTATTATTGAAGATTTAGCATGGTTAGGCTATAAGCCAACTAATGTATTTTATGGTTCAGACTATTTTGATGCAACATATGAAAAGGCAATTTTATTAATTAAGAAGGGCTTAGCTTATGTTGATGATTTATCTCAAGAAGAAATGAGTAAATATAGAGGTACATTAACAGAACCTGGTGTTGATTCACCTTATAGAAATAGAACAGTTGAAGAAAATCTAAAGCTATTTGAAGAAATGAAGGAAGGCAAATATCCAGATGGTTCTAAAACATTGAGAGCTAAAATTGATATGGCCCATCCAAATATTAATATGAGAGACCCAGCAATGTATAGAATCCTACATTTAAATCACCATAGACAAGGTACTAAATGGTGCATTTATCCAATGTATGACTTTGCTCATCCATTACAGGATTCATTTGAAGGCATTACTCATTCATTATGTTCTTTAGAATATGATAATCATAGAATTTTATATGATTGGTTCATTGAAAAATGTGAAATGAAGCATGTTCCTCATCAATATGAATTTGGAAGATTAAATATCACTAATACAATTATGTCAAAGAGATATTTAAGAGCTTTAGTTGATGCTAAAAAGGTATCAGGATATGATGATCCAAGAATGCCTACTTTATGTGGCTTAAGAAGAAGAGGATTTACAGCTGATTCAATTAGAAACTTCATTTTAGCAACAGGCTTATCAAGAGTTAATTCAACTGTTGAATCTGATGCTTTAGATGAAGAATTAAGAAATGATTTAAAGCTAAAAGCATTAAGACCAAATGCTATTATAGATCCACTTAAGGTTATTATTGATAATTATCCTGAAGGACAGGTTGAATATATGGATTGTCCTAATAACCAAGAAAATGAAGAGCTTGGCTCAAGAAAGATTTCTTTTTCTAAAGAAGTTTACATTGAAAGAGAAGATTTCATTGAAGAAAAGCCTAATAAAAAATGGAAGAGATTAGCTTTAGGCGTTGAGGTTCGTTTAATGCATGCATATTTCATTACTGCAACATCAGTTGAAAAGGATGAAGCAGGTAATATTACATGTGTTCATGCAACATATGATCCTGAAACTAAATCAGGAACAGGCTTTGATGCTAGAAAGCCAAATGGAAATATCCATTATGTAGATGCTAAAACAGCTATTCCTGCAGAATTTAGATTATTTGAACCATTGATGGTTCCTGATACTGAAGAGAATAAGGATTTAGATTTCATGGAAAAATTAAATCCAAATTCAATTGAGATTAAGAAAGGATTTGTTGAGGAATCTTTAAAGAATACTCATCCTCTTGAACATTTCCAATTTATAAGAAATGGCTATTATGTTACTGATAAGGATTCTAATGAAAAAGAATTAGTGTTCAACAGAACATGTGGCTTAAAGTCATCATTTAAAATGTAATAAGGGACTGCCTATAGGCAGCCCTTTAATCGCTTATTAATAAAGGAGTTTTTTATGCTAAAGACAGTTAATTTAGGCTTACAATACGGAACTCGTAAGCTGTTTGACCATGTAGATATAACATTTAACAAAGGAAATTGTTATGGTATTATTGGTGCTAATGGTGCCGGTAAATCTACTTTTTTAAAGCTTTTATCAGGAGAAATTGAATCTACTACTGGTGAAGTTATAATGGATAAAAAAGAAAGAATGTCTGTTTTAAAACAAGACCAAAATGCTTATAACAATGAAACAGTTTTAAATACAGTTTTATTAGGACACAAAAGATTAATGGAAATCACTAAGCAAAAGGATGCTTTATATGAAAAACCAGATTTTTCTGATGCAGATGGACTTTTAGCTGCTGAGCTTGAAGGTGAATTTGCTGAGCTTGGTGGATGGGAAGCAGAAAGTGATGCTCAAACATTACTTGCAGGCTTAGGTGTACCAGAGGAATGCCATTATTCATTAATGGGTGATTTGGACGCTAAAATTAAAATTAAGGTATTGCTTGCTCAAGCATTATTTGGTAATCCTGATATTTTACTTTTAGATGAGCCTACTAATAACTTAGATTATAAATCAACTAGATGGTTAGAAAATTTCTTACTAGATTTTCCAAATACTGTATTAATCGTATCTCACGATAGACATTTCTTAAATAATGTTTGTACACATATTTGTGATGTTGATTTTGGTAAAATTAAGCTTTATGTTGGTAACTATGAATTCTGGTATGAATCAAGCCAATTAGCTTTACAACAACAAAAAGACCAAAATAAGAAAAGCGAACAAAAGATTAAAGAATTACAAGAGTTTATTGCTAGATTTAGTGCTAATAAATCTAAATCAAGACAAGCAACTTCAAGAAAGAAATTATTAGATAAGATTGTTTTAGAAGATATTGAACCATCATCTCGTAGATACCCTTTCATCGGCTTTAAGCCACAAAGAGAGGTTGGTAATGATATTTTGTTTGTTGAAAACTTATCAAAGCCAGGTGTATTTAATAATTTAACATTTACAGTTAATAAAAATGATAAGATTGCTTTCTTATCAGAAAACACTCATCAAATTCAAGCTTTATTTAATATATTAGCTGGAAAAGATGAGGATTATACAGGTAAATTTAAATGGGGTATTACAACATCATTAGGATATTTACCTCAGGATAATAAAGAATATTTTGATAAGGATTTAACATTAATTGATTGGTTAAGACAATATTCAGTTGAAGATCAACATGAAAGCTTCATCAGAGGCTGGTTAGGTAGAATGTTATTTTCAGGCGATGAAGCTATGAAGAAATGTAACGTTTTATCAGGGGGAGAAAAGGTTAGATGCTTATTTGCTAAGATAATGTTAGAGGCTCCAAATGTTTTAATGTTTGAAGATCCAACAAACCACTTAGATCTTGAATCTATTACAGCATTAAACGAAGGCATGAGTAATTTTAAAGGAAATATATTATTTTCAAGCCACGATGCTGAATTGTTACAAACAGTTGCTAATAGAATCATAAGCTTTAATGCTGATGGTACTATTACTGATAGATTAACAACTTATGAAGAATTCTTAGGATTAGAAGAATAATCATGAATAAGAAAAGTGTTAAGAAAAGTATATATGGTGAATATAAGGGAGATTTTTTAGTTCCGAATTCAAGACTTTATATTGGTGCAGATAAAGAAGGGAAAGAATTTGCACAAATGTCATTCTTGAGTATGGGACAAATGCATTCAAATTTTGATGAAATTAAATCTATCAATGATAAGGATGCTCAATTTGTTTTAATAAATAGAGGAATTAAAACAAATGTTAAATGCAAATTGCATGATGATAAATTAAAGATTCATTTTAAATTAACGGATAATTTAGCTATTGATTATGAGCTTGAAAAAGTATCAAATGAGGCTAAATATGAATCTGAATATTATTGCATTCCAGAAGAAAATATTAATTTATTAAAATGTAATAATGAATATCAAAAAGATGAATTAAATATAGAATATGAATATGAATTAGAAAACGAAGATGTATTAAATGAATTAGCCCTAAGAGGAATTAAAAAAATAAAGGATAAATCATTTAATTCAATTTGGAATCTATATAAAAAAATATGTAAGCTATATACTCAAAATGGAGTGAATTTTGTTCATTCTAAAAAGCCGGGAACCATTGCTCAAATGAAGCAAGCTGAGCTTCATAATGGCTTTACTAATTGTAGAGGTATATCTATTATATTTTCTGGTGCTTTAAGGGCAAATGGAATTAAAGCATTTTATGAAGGGTTATATCCTTTAAATGAAAACGATAGAGAATGTCACATTGTTTGTGAGGTGTTTGTTGAAGAATTAAATAAATTTGTTATGTTTGATCCTTCATTATGCACAGTATATAAGTTAAATGGTAAATATTTAAATTCTTTAGAAATAAAAAATTCCATTATTGATGGAAGCTTTATTGACATAGAATTTGAATATGCAAACAATAAGAAGAACAATAAAGATAAAATAGAAACATTAGCTTACTATAGTAAAATTTAGGCTATTTAGAACGTCCTATAAAATGCGTTGAAAAGCCTGATAAAACAAAAAATAATTATTTGATATTAGCTTCTTTAAACTTAAAGGATAAGCAAAAGGATGAAATCCTTAC
>JAEEGL016959557.1_pt1 | contig 15469 bp, 7 predicted proteins | sample 9134231 | NCBI WGS metagenome assembly JAEEGL01 (sample SAMN16246548, study PRJNA631951) | gut metagenome | biome: gut microbiome; feature: rumen; material: fiber-attached | host: Bos | place: Iran: Karaj | collected 2018-10
ATTGTCGTAACATCCGCGAACTGGAACTGAACGATGCGCTGGAGGTGATTGGCGACAATGCCTTCTTCGGCTGCAAAAACCTGCGCCGCGTGGCTTATCCGCGCAATCTGCGCAAGATAGGCAACGGAGCGTTCCAAAACTGCGAGTTCCTGAAACAACCGGAGGAATTCCCGTCAGACGTCAAGGTGGCCAAGAGTGCCTACAAGGGAACCAAGAAATAAGATTAACCCCAATACTGATTGCCTATGCGTATCCGGCGGGCTATCCTATACCTAACGTTATGTTTGTCGGTCGTCTGCGGTCTTAGGGCTGAGACGACCGATAATCAACCTCTTGTGGAGATTGGTTTGCGCGATATAGTGGTAACGCCGCAAAACGGTACACCCAAATACAGACGCAAGGGCAATCCTGCGGTGGAGTTGATTCGCAATGTGATAGCTCACAAGGATTCGCTGCAGGTCAAATCTACCGAACACTACAAAGCCGATACCTACAGCCGCATGACCTTTGCGCTGGAGAACTTCCCTAATTTCGACAAACCGTTCTGGCGCAATTACCGCTTCATGGAGAAGTACGTCGATACGACGGGCGTCAATCCGTTGCTGGCTGTTTCACTGCGCGAGAATACCGGCACGGAGTACTACCAACGCAAGCCGCATCGCGAACGTCAGTATGCCGACCGCAAACGCGTATACGGACTGGAGACAACCTTTTCTACCGAAACGTTGGAGAAGAATATGGAGTCGGTTTTTACCGATGTGGATATCAACGACAACGATCTGAATCTGCTCTTCAACCGATTTGTCTCTCCGCTGTCTTCTACACTGGCGGTCAGTTACTACCAATACTATCTGGGGGATACCATCCTGATGGATGGCGATTCGGTCATAGACCTGATGTTTTTGCCTGTCAACGAGGAGAGTTATTCGCTGGTGGGACACTTGTATATTGTCAATGACTCGACCTACAAAGTGAAACGGTGTGCCATGCGCATTCCGCAGCGAACGAATGTCAATTTCGTGAGCGACTTTACGCTTGTGCAGGACTATCGCAGATTGGGAAACGGTCTTTGGGCACCGGACAGAAGAAATACAACTTGTAAGTTCTATCTCGTTGATCGCAAGAAGACCATTGTGGCGCGCGAGACCAAGATATACAAAGATTTTGATTTCATGGTCGAGTTCAATACGCAGGCTGTGTCGGCTCCGACGGTGGCGGACGACAGTTATTGGGAAGCGCAACGGCCTGAACCGTTGTCGCAATACGAACTTTCGGTAGAGGCACTAGTCAAGGAGTTTCAGACCAACCAGAGTTCCAGTTCGCTTTTTATGGCGCTGGATGCCTTGTCCACAGAATATGTGCGCACCACTTCTGCCGCCCATCTGGAGGAATCGAAATGGGATTTCGGACCGATATACAATATGGTCTCTTGGAACAAGTTGGAGGGCGTGCGCTTGCGCATTGGAGGCCAATCGACGGCCAAGATGCACCCGCAGTTGTTCTTCTCGTCCTACGTGGCGTTCGGAACAACCGATCTGCGGCCCAAATACAACGCAACCATCCTGTATTCGTTCAACAAAAAGCGCTACCATCAGTACGAAGCGCTGCGCGACTACATAGCCTTTTCGGCCCAATACGATGTGGAACAACCGGGATTGCAGACCGGACTCATTGCACGCGACAATATAGTCAATTCCATTCCGCTCGGCAAAATCACGGACAAGAACGAAGCGTATATCTTTCGCGCGCAGGCGGAATATATGAAGGAGTTTCGCAATCATCTCTATATCCGTACGAACTTCGCCTACGAGCACAACGAATCGGCCGGCGCTATGCGCTACGATCGTTTGCACTGGACCGACGATACCCATTATACCGCTCTGCACGGCTTGGACAAGCACGGGCAGAACGCATATCACAACTATGAACTGTCAGCCGAATTGCGCTATACGCCGGGCATGAATATACCCATCAACCGCATGGGCGTAGAGACATCGCTGACGCTGGACCACGATGCGCCGATTCTATCGTTGCGTCACCAGGTGGGTTATCTGGATGACCGAGGCTTGCATACAACGCTCGGCGGCGGTCAGGGATTTCTGTACAATCGCACCGAACTGACGGCGGAGAAACGTTTCTGGCTCTCGTCGTTCGGCCATTTGGACGCGCGTTTGCAGGCGGGATATGTATGGAACAAGGTGCCGTTCATCAAACTGTTCTATCCGCAGGTGTCCACTTCCATCCTGCTGGGTAAAAATTCCTTCAACCTGATGCAACCGATGGAATTCATGTTCGATGCCTATGTGTCGCTCTATGCCACCTATTATTTCAAGGGATGGATACTCAACCGTATACCGGGTATCAACCGATTGGGATTGCGCGGCGTGGTCAGTTTCTCGGCTATCTACGGCGGATTGACCAAGAAGAACAATCCGTATATACCGGGCAACGAAGGACTATATGCCTTGCCTAACAACGAGGCGGCGTTTGTTTATGACGAGACCGATCCGACTGTCGTAACAGCCGGAGCCACATCATCGCCGATAGGTCAGTTGCCGTATATGGAACTGACTGCGGGATTTGAGAATATACTGAAATTTATCCGTGTTGACTATGTACGCCGATTGACGTACAATGATTACGAACTGCCTATAATGGTGCAGAACGCGAATGGTGAGATGGTCCATGCGCGTCGCCGCCTGGGCGGCTGGGGAAGAAACGGTGTTAAGGTGACCGTTCGCCTGGCGCTTTGATCAGCGCGGTTGTTGCCGACGCAGACTCTCGGCATGAATGATATCGAATAGTTTTTCTACAAACTCTTTCGGCAAGCCTTGTTCTTGCGCCCATTGCAAGCGTTTCTCCACTATCCTGCGGAAACGTTCGGGCTGCAGCGGCGTTACTCCGTTGGCCTGTTTCCATGCGCCGATACGACGACTGATGTCCATTCGCTCGGCTATCGTTTGCCAAAGCAAATCGTCCGCCTCATCTATCTCCGCGCGCAGCCAACTGAGTTCACTTATCGTCCCGTTATCGTCTCGTATTTGTCTCGTAAACGTCTCGTAAATGTCTCGGTAACGATCGGGCGCAATCTGCTGTTTGGCATCGGAGAGTGCCTGCTCCGGGCAACAATGCACCTCTATCATAGTGCCATCGTAGTTCAGTTCGCCGGCTTTGGCCAGCAGAGCCTGCACTTTGTCGGCATTTCCGCTCATGTGGCTCGGATCGATAAGCAACGGAATGTCCGGTCGGGCTTTGCGCAACGCGTGCGCCATGGCCCAGCAGGGTTGGTGTCCGCATCCTCGGTGAACGGCAGCCACCGGCACGCCCGCCGATTCGAAACGCTCGATATTGCCCAGCCACAAATCTGCATCGTTGTGCATCGGGTTCTTGATAAGCACACCTTTTGGCTGTTGGCTGTTGGTCTTCAGCACATCAGCCAGTTCCTGCATAGCGATAGGATTGGCACTCGTGCGTGCGCCAATCCAGAGATAATCGATGTGTGCTTGCAGAGCCGCCTCTATATGTTCGGGTGTTGCCACTTCGGTAGCAACGGGGATTCCCGTCTGCTGCACTTCTTGCAACCACTCCAGCGCTTTTTCGCCTGCGCCTTGGAATGATTTGGGGTTTGTGCGTGGTTTCCACACGCCTGCGCGGAATACAAAAGGCAACTCACCGCAAGCCTCTTTGAGTTGGCTGGCGGTGAGTAGAACCTGTTCGCGTGTCTCTGCGCTACAGGGACCGGCTATATGAATAGGCCTGCGAACGATAGCTTAGTGAACAATCTGAAAACGGAAATCCATGTCATCCGGTTTAATGTATTTGCCGGAAAGATCCTGCAGATAAACATGGTCAGAGTTGGTCAACTGAATCTCCACATATCCAATTCCGACACGGTAATCAATATGCTCCGTATAATTAACAACAGGATTGTTGTACAGAGTATCAGTCATAAAGCAACTCGTCGGCAATGCCACTTGGTATGCATCTACCGTACCCTTGTTATACTCGCGGCAAATAGACCACTGGCCGGCATTGTAGATAGAAGACGTGATTTCCGGAACTTCGAAATGATAGTAGAACTGGTTCGTGTTCTCGTCAAACTTCCAATCAGCCTGTGCAAGCGTCAAATCAAGGACGGTAGTGTTAGCCTGGAGACGGAAATACATAGTCTCAGGGTTTTCCTTAGAGTACAGATAATCGGAATTGGTCAACTGGATATCTACATATCCGACACCGACGCGGTAATCGATATACTGTGTGTAGTACACAACAGTCGGTTCAGTAAGAGTGTCAGCCTTGAATTGACTCATCGGCAATTGTACCTGATAGGCACCAGGAAAACCTTTGCCAAACTCACGGGACATATTCCAATTGCCAAAATTGTAGATGGACGCAGAAATAGCGCTTACGTCAAAGTGACAAAAATACTGTCGAGCAATCGGATCAAATTCCCAACCTTTTTCACTGTTTCTGGTGGACAAATCGAATGTCTCCTTTTTACATTTGCATTCCTCCACTGTAGTACCCGTGATACACGAAGTCAAACCGATAGATGCCAACGCAAATAATGCGATAATAACTTGTTTTTTCATAAAAAATAAAATTTTACGGCGCAAAAGTACAACTTTTTTTGGATATATGCAAGATTTTTTGTACTTTTGCACGATATTTTTAAGAAAATGCGTTAAAACTATGAAAAAACAACTACTCCTATTTTTAGTATCCGCGTGCTCATGCACGCTTTTTGCTCAGAAGCAACAAGCTTCGTACTTAGCCTACATTGAGCAATGGAAAGAGGCTGCTATCGAGCAGCAAGTAGAATACGGAATACCGGCTTCCATCACGATGGCGCAAGCCTTGCTGGAGTCTGGTGCAGGTCAAAGCGAGTTGGCTCTGAATGCCAATAACCACTTTGGCATCAAGTGCAGCAATGGTTGGGCGGGCGCTACGTATCATCATGACGATGAGACGGCCGGCGAATGTTTCCGTAAATATGACGACGCAGCTCAGTCGTACAAGGACCACTCGTTGTTCCTGCAACGTCAGCGCTATGCGCCGTGTTTTGAGATTGCCGCAGAGGATTACGCGGGATGGGCTCAGCAACTTCGCGCCTGCGGCTATGCCACCGACCAACTCTATCCGGTCAAACTGGTCAGACTGATTGAGGACTACCGTTTGGACACTATCGGAGCAGGAAAGCCGGTGGGTAAGTTCGATCCGCAGAAGGCATTGTTGGATGCACGTCGTGGTCCGAGCAGTCAGTCGCAAACGGCTCAAGGTCAAGCGCAAGGCAAACGTCCGCTGAAAGCGGCTATCGTGCGTGGCGCTGATCCGATTATGGTCATTCATAACGAGCAGCCGGAGCCTGTATATGTCGAGCCGATGACTGCGCGTGAGGAACGCGATACATTCTTGCTTCACCACCCAAAGAAACGTCATAACGGCGTCTTCTATGTAGTTGCAATAGAGGGAGATACGTACGCTAATGTAGCTTTTCGTCTGAATGTGCGCGAACGTGATTTGCGTGAGGACAACGATGCGTTGGGTCGCGATTTGGTGCCGGGCGATCGTATCTATCTGGCACCGAAGAAACAAGTCGGCACACAAGATTACGTATGGACGCGTCCGGGCGAGTCGTTGTGGAAAATATGTCAAGACGAGGCTATTCAGATAGAAGCAGTACACAAACTGAACGAGGATCTGGATCCGCACATCCGCGTGTTCCGCACTCGTCAAAAACTATATCTACGTAAGGTGAAAGACGATGGCCTCCGTTAATTCGATGTGTTTAGGCGATGCGCTGGTTGAATGCTTGCGCGAAAGCGGACTCGAGAAGAGTCTGCTGGAAGTGCAGGTGGAAGAAGCGTGGCCGAAAGTGATGGGCGACGTGGTTACCAAACTGACACGTAGTGTGGAGGTAACGGACGGTATGCTCATCGTGCGCGTCAACAGTGCCGCACTCAAGGCGCAATTGTATGAAAACCGATTTGAACTGGTGCGCAAACTCAATGAGGCAGTCGGCGCACCGGTTATTCGTGATTGCCGTATTTTAGGCTAAAGACATTTATAGAAATTCCCTTGATTTATCCTGCTAACATAGAACAAAAGATTGACTTCGTCGTGCTCCGCGACGAGTTGCATCGCCGCTGTTCGTCGCCGCTGGGTCGCGAACGAGTGGATGCTATGCAGATGGAGACAGACCGCGAGACGGTGTGCCATCTGTTGGCGATGACCGACCAAATGCGCATGGCGAAGGCTGATACCACGCTCACTTTTCCGCGCGGAGACATTCATGATGTGCGCGAAGCGCTCGCGCGTATACGTGTGGAAGGCCTGTTTCTGGATGAGACCGAGCTGGACGCGCTGCGCAAGTCGTTGGCTTATGCCGTCGAACTGGAGTCATTCTTCCGCAATCTGGACGAGAACCGTTATCCCGTGCTCCGCGAACTGTCTTACGGCGAAGCAAGCGGTCTTTCTTCCATCGTTCGTTCTATCGACTCTATCCTCGATCGCTACGGTCGTTTGGCCGACCACGCTTCGCCCGAACTGGCGCGTATTCGCCGTGAGATGGCCAATCTGCAGGGCAGCGTAGGACGTGCGCTGGCCTCTATCTTGCGCCAGGCCAAAGCCGACGGATTGGTGGATGCCGATGCCACACCGACCCTGCGCGAAGGACGGCTGGTTATACCTGTGCCGCCTGCCTACAAGCGCAGGATCGGCGGTATAGTGCACGACGAGTCGGCTACGGGAAAAACAGTCTTCATCGAACCGCAACAAGTGGTGGATGCCAACAATCATATACGCGAACTGGAGGGAGCCGAGCGCCGCGAACGAATACGTATTCTGCAGGCGCTGACCGACCAACTGCGACCGCAAGTGCCGCAGATGTTGGCGAGCCAGGATATGTTGGCCGAAGTGGATTTCCTGAGTGCCAAAGTGTCGTTGGCCGAGGCGCTCAAGGCTATACGTCCTGAGATAACGGACGAGCCGATGCTCGATTGGGCCGATGCGCGTCATCCGGTCCTGTTCCTCCACTATGCGCCGCAGGGCAAAACGGTCGTGCCGCTCTCTATCCGTCTGCGCGCCGAAGAAAACCGCGTGCTGGTCATCAGCGGACCGAACGCAGGCGGTAAATCCGTGTGCCTCAAGACAGTAGCGCTGTTGCAATATATGACTCAATGCGGTCTGTTGGTGCCGGTCGGCGAACAAAGCAAAGTGGGACTGTTCGACAATCTGATGATCGACATAGGCGACGAACAGTCTATCCAGGACGATCTGTCCACCTATTCGTCCCACCTGCGCAATATGAAGGCTTTTGTCCGTCAGGCTGATAACCGTACGCTTTTCTTGGTCGACGAGATGGGTACCGGAACCGAGCCGCTCATCGGTGGTGCACTCGCTGAGGCTGTCTTGCGCGAATTGGTGCAGCAGGGCGCTTTTGGTATTGTTACAACCCACTATACCAATCTCAAGCACTTCGCCGAACAGACGCCTAATGTGGTGAACGGCGCTATGCTTTATGATAGAGGCGCTATGCGCCCGCTTTTCCAATTGTCTATTGGTCAGGCCGGTAGCAGTTTCGCTATTGAGATAGCGCGCCAGACGGGATTGAGCGAGTCGATCATTCAGTATGCGACCGATTTGGTGGGCGAGGAGCATATCGATTACGACAAACAGCTGCAAGACATAGCGCGCGACAAGCGTTATTGGGAAAACAAACGCCAGTCTATTCGCCAGAAAGAGAAAGAGTTGGAAGCGCGTATAGCGCAGTATGACGAGCAGATGAGCGGCATCAAGGCCAAGAAGAAAGAGATGCTCGAGGAAGCGCGTCAACAGGCCGCAGACCTGCTGCAGAAGAGTAACGCGACCATCGAGCGCACTATACGTGAGATCAAAGAGGCTAAGGCCGACAAAGAGCGCACCAAGGCTGCACGTCAAAAGGTTGAAACGCTCAAGGAAAAAGTGAATGTTTCTCCGGCCAAACCTGCTTCTCAAGAGAAAGAGTCCGGCAAACTGCAGGGCAAAAAGGTCATGAGAGACTTCCGCGACCTTAGAGCTCTTTCCAAGACTCTGAGTGCCGAAACAGTTTCTTCGCCTCAAATAAAAACCAAGGAGAAGTTCTCGGTTCATCAGCGCACATTGAACTTCAACCGCACCCTCGATCTGCGCGGTTATCGTGCGGACGAAGCGTTGGAGAAACTGATTGCTTATATGGACGATGCTATCATGGTCGGCGCAGGCGAAGTGACTATCCTGCACGGCACAGGTACAGGCGCACTCAAGCAACTGACGCGCGATTATCTCAATGACCTCAACCGCCAACGCCGCAAGCACGGCAAGGTGGCGCTCGAGTTCGGTGACGGAGATGTCAACCACGGCGGCGCAGGACTAACCCTCGTGTATCTGTGATTCATCTTCTATCCATTCGCCCTTTAATTCGCACACTCTTGGTATTCCCTTGGATGCTCTCGTATTTGTGTCTTGTCCTGAAATAAGTTGACACTTTAAAGGTGTCCTTATGTATAAAAACGTTAAAAGCTTTATTGGTGCAAAGGAACTACTTTTTTCCGAATTGTGCAAACTGACACCATATTTTCCGAAAAAAATATCTTAGACAAACAAGAGAAAGAGCGTTTCCCTACAGAAACGCCCCTTCTCCTCTATCATCTCTCGAAGTTGACTCGAAAACGGTTCGAGATTGCCTCGAAACCGTCTCGAGAGTGTCTCGCAAGAGTAAACTACATAACTACTTAATTTCCGTTGACTTGCTGCATCGGCAAGATGGTAATGGAGTACTATAATGCACAGTTACTCTTCGGTAATACCTCTTTTTGTAGTTGGTCTTACAAAATATATAACAAACGCGAGTACCATCTAAAGAAGTTAATCCCTCGTCCTCTGCTTTCGCTATTAAATTGTATTTTTTGAGTTTTTCAATAACATCTGTGGTTAACACCACATTGGGGTTATGCCAAACATACAAGACATTATTTATTTCTGCGTACTCCGTAGGTATCCAAAAGGGAGGAATACTTCCTTCATTCTCCTTTAGTTCTGATATTGAGAATTTATCAGCTTCATCTATCCAAGGAATCATAGAAATAATAAACCAATCTGTCGATGTGTAGGTGATGCGTATATTGACAGCCGACACATTTTTGAGCTCATTGTGCCATTTCAATCTTTTGCTATAATCGGCAATTGCGATGTTTACTGCTTCTTTTGGTGTCTCTTTACATTCCACATAGTCATAATTTCTAGTGCTACCACAAGAATAGAATATGGTTGTTATAGAGAAAAGAATCAATAATCTTTTAATATCTAATAGGCGCTCCATAATTGTGTAAAATTAAAAATATTATATCTTTACCTGGATTTTTTTTGATCATCAGGTTTTTAAAAGGAATATCATAACCCTCAGACGGTTGCATTGCTTCAAAATAACCAGCATGTCCATGAGTGTGAAAATGTTGTATATTTTGGTATCCTTCAGGAAATGTAAATGTGTACGTATTGCTTCTATTGTACGAATTATTCTTGTAAGAATCAAAATGTATTGCTTTGTTATTATATGTATACCCGGAAATCTCCACACCTGCAACTTTATCTAGAAGAAGAGCAAATTTAAAATAATCAGCTATAGTAGGACCAGTTTGATTTAAAACAAAAGTTTTGCCACTTTGCTTTATATTCAGCCCATCAGATAATATTCCTTTTGCTATTTTGCCGTCAGATTTTCTACTGGCCGAATAAAATTTCTGAAGTGGTTTTCCGTCTTTATCTTTCTTGAACCTGTAGTACTTCGGCTCATATTGTCCGGTTTTCTTATTGTATTTGTATTTTCCTATTCGATCAAAATTGTCATTGGTTTTCTTGTACAGTTTAAAATCCCCAGTTTTTCTGTCATAGCGATAATCATCCATCCCGTTTGGATCAATTCGGTTCACAGGATTCCAAGAACAGTAAGCATATGAAGAAATGCCTGGACGCACATCTGAGTGAGGGTCTGGAGACAAAAAATGTCCCAACGCTGACCAGAAGAATCGTGCACCGAAGTAATCATACCCGGTTTCACTATCTCTCTCCTTCCCCGTGAACTTATACCGCTCGTCGTAGCCCGACTGTTGACTATAAACCAACTCTCCATACGGTGCATATTGGTATTCCGCAACAATGTCTGCGTTCCTATCCGTTATCCAACTTGCCGAGCCTAAATGATCCGGGTGATAGAAATAAACCTTGTTCTCTTTGCCACTGGCTTGCTCATTCCTTGATACGGATCCATACAATATATCTTCTCCTTCCCTATTAAGAATATCCACGTAGTCCAAAACGATAGGTTCACTTAGATATTCCAATTCAGAAATCCGCTGTCCTTCTATGTTTTCTGTTCTTGTTATATCACTTAGAACACTCTCCGCATGGAATGGGTCATGACTCTGGTAATTGTAATAGAACGCATCTTTAACTTCTCCGTCACGTTGCTGGTCCAGCGGTTCGATTGGTGCAACCATATCTTCAAATCCGCCGATACCCATTACCGCAGCGATTCGCTCACTTCCGGCATAGTAATGTTTCGTGTAACCTTTCTTCGTTACAACGATATACGGGTTCGGATACAGCACTACATCGTCAAAAGCAGCTGTAGCATATGCCTCACCGGAATTGAGACGGTCAATGCTGCTGGTTCCTGTCAATTTATACACACGGTCACCATTGCCATCGTAGCCATAATAGCCTGCATACTTTTCTCCCAGCACAAACTTCATTCTATTTTCCTCATCCCATTCATGCAAACGGATAGAGTTCTGCTTGTTGCTTACTACTTGCGCAAGGTTTCCATTCAAGTCCCAAAATAAATCCATCGTACCCACTTGCGGGTCATACATCGTCCTCGGCTGATGAGTCTTTCGTTTTGCATCGTAGCCAAACGATATGTTCGACATACTTGTAGATGAAGTGTATTTATTTCCCATTCTACCTGATGGCGAATACGTTGCGCTGAATTTATGTGAATAATTTTTGTTTTCACATTTTACGCAATCGTCATCAACGCACCCACGTAAGGGATAGCAATATCGACGGGTATAGTTGGACTCGGAGTTGACAAGACGATATTGCTCATCGTACTCATATGTACTGCTACCGGTTCTTCCAAACACTCGATTAAATGTTCCGACAATGTTACCGACTTTGTCGTACGTATACCTCAAATTTTGGAATGTTCCGCTCGGAAATTCTAAATAAGGATCATTGTTTCCATCACTTGGAGAATAGCTCTCCATGTTAGTCAGCCATTGTCGTCCCTCGTCATACCCATATTTCGTAGTAACACCATTTCCATATTCTTGGAAGACCTTGCGGCCTTGCTCGTCGTATTGAATATCCTTGATATATACGTATTCTACTCCTTGCTTAACACCTACAACGCTTTTTAATAGACTACGTGTATATTCATAACGCACTTCCTCTCCGTCCGGATAGATGATACTGCGCATTCTGCCCAAAGCATCATACTTATAGTTGGTTTCAAAAACATACGCATTTTCTTCCGTCGGTACAACTATTCGCCGCAAAGATTGTGCCACATTGCCCATTTCGTCATATAAAAATTCTTCATTACCCGTTCCGTCTGTGCGTCTTGATACTCTACCGGCCTTGTCGTACTCGTATAGCACGTTGTTTTCCGGGTGATACGGATATTGAATTTCCTTCAAACGATTAAATTTATAAACATATTTTATTCCCTCAGTGCCTGCAATATTTGCAGTCTTCTTTTCAATCAGATTTCCAACAAGATCATATTTCCATTCTGCTTGTCCGGCATCGGGATGAATACGTTTTGTCGTGCGACCAAGCATATCGTATTCATACTTAGTCGCATAGCCATCAGCATCTACGACTTCAAGCAGTTCCCCTATTGGTGAGTATCTGAAATTCGTCTCGCTACCATCGCCAGCTATTTGTTGCGTAGTCCAGCCTTGCGGAGATTTGAGCGTTGTTGTAACGATACCATTCTCATCCACCACTTTTGTCGCAAAACGAAGGACACCTTTTGTATCTGCCTTGAAACCATAGAATATTTTCTTTCTTGTTCTATCCGGATTGGTTTGTAAAATAGGTCTATCTAATATATCATACGATGTTTCAACAATAGCCTTACAACTATTAAAACCTATAGAATCATAATATGCGTTTATTTCTTTTTTAACGAACGAACATGCTTGTTTAATTGTTCGTCCAAAGACATCCCATTCTTCGGCATCTTTCGCTATAAATACTTCTTTTCCACGCACTTCTTCAAATTGCTCTGTATATAGTTTTCTACCATATTGATCATAATCTATATCTTCTTGTATATTCAAACTCGGATTGTATTTGATTACCCCAGTATGGGTTTGATCATGACTTATAAATTGAGTATACTCCCATGTCCTTAAGTTTTTCTTAGAATCAATTGGAGAACGCACTTGGGAAAGGTGTCCATCAGCATCATAGATGTAGCGTACTTCATTTCCTGCTGGGTCCGTGATTTTGGTTGGTAATCCAACACGTAAATCATAATCTAATAATGTTCTGTAGTGGCTAGGATTATCAATGCTTGTTACGTATGTATATGTTACTGGATCATACTCATATTCTGACCAATTGCGTTCTCCATTAGCATCTTTGGGGCCTGTAATCTTAACTACATTTCCAAGTTTGTCATACTCCAAATTCGTTGTGGCGGTTTCCTGTCCATCAACGTTAAATGATATTTCCGTCGGGTCTCCCAAGTTAGAGTATTTGACAGAAGAACTGCGCAGAGTGTCGCCTTTGCCATATACCGTTTCCGTTTTAGGCAATGAGACCATATTATTAGCAACGTTAGTTACGTAAGTGATTTCCTGCCGCCAATCATCATCCGTCGGCACAACATCTCCATAATCTATGTACTCTATTATATTATGATATTTGTCGTACTTAATGGTATAACGAGTGGTTATCTGTGGTTCTGACTCTCCTTCGTAATACTTAGTCAAATAATCCTCTGTATCAACAAGCACATTCTTATCATCACAGGTGTTCTCATTATCCCTATCAATACTCTTGGGAGAAATCACGCGTTCATGGCTGATATAGACGTTTCCTATACTATCCATGATTGAATCAGCAATCATCTCACCATTTAACAAGAATGATTGATTATCATAGACATACCGATAGAATTTTTCACCATTCTCTTCCGCTCTCACGTATTTGTAGCCATAATCAGTCCTTTCATAATTGTCATAATAAGGATCGATGTATTCAACCTCCATGGTGCTTTTTCGCATTGCAGGCATTGGATGTTTTTCTGCCAAATTTGTCACACGACTCATATTCCATTGGCGAGCCATATGAGCAGATGATGGTTCGGAGAGAGTATAGTCTAGTACTATCTTTTGACATGTTGGATTAGTAACCGTATCAAGCAAATTCGCTTTTCCTGCTTGATTATATTGAACATACAATTTATTACTGGTCACTTTGCCATTTTTGTCTGTCTTTTGGACATTATGAACGTAGTCTACCAAACCATCACCATTCATATCTGTCAGCATTACCTCACCATGAGAGAGGGACATACAATATGGCGTAGATTGAATGCCGGCATTGATTTTAACGATCATCCATGAGAAACCTCCTGTGAGTCCTACTGTCGTTGTGAGGTTTTTTGTCTTATCCAGACTGGGAATGCCTATCGGCCACTCTTTGGCTTGGTAGCCCTTCCCACTGTATTGTATATAGTGCTTTCTATCTGCTGCGCTTTGGAATATCCTATCAGGTATGCCGTCACCGTTTATATCCACTAATTGCTCATTTATCGTGTTTGTTGATAAATCGCCGGCAACGCCTGCACTAATACTCACTTGAGCTATAGAGTATGGGGATACGACAAAACCTGCTCCACCACTAATGTCAGCACTAACACTACTGCTGGTATATCTTCCCTCCGATATGTTAAATCCATATAAATAGGGATTGGAGAATTGATACCCCATATTATAATATATTTTGTGCTGACCAATATCAACTTTGTCGGCCAGTCCATCTCCATTCACATCTACGTATTGAATTTTTGCAGATGAGCTACCAATTCCACCGGAGATTCCCATTCTGGCTTCCAAATGCCATTTACAGCCTTCATTACTCGTCGTTCCTTCCATTTGAAGAGGACATCCGGAAAACGCTTTTCCTTCTGCATAAGTTTCACTCTTAGATGGAGAATAGTTTGCCACTGCTTCTACTTTCCCGAGTCCTCCCCACGGCATAGTATATTGGACACCGCTTTTACCAAGTACATCGGGGAATCCGTCGCCGTTCATATCCATATAGTCCACAAGGCTTTCATATGTTCCCCAACTATTTGAGTTGTTAAAGAACAAAGCACCGTACGCTACACTATGTTGTTTGGTTTTACTTCTCTTAAACACAAAATTATTCATCCCGAGACCGGGTTGGTATGGCAGAGGGCTGTCGTAATCAACAATCTCATTAGAAGAATTGTCTTGGGCTTTCTTTGGAGATGCGTTTCTTGTACCAATAGCAGATGAATCTTCGATACTACCGGAAGAGTCTTCTCTCTCGTTGCTATGAATAGACTTACCAATACAGCCCATGTTGCCATAAGCAACATATTGCTCCGTACGACTATCGGCTTTCATTGGAATCCAATAGTTATTTTTAGCAATAGGATTGTATTTTATATTGTATAGATTACTTTTGGCAAAGTTGGTATTTATCCGGGACTCCAGATTTTCTCCCGAAATGGAAGAAGAGGTGTCTGCCAGATTCTTAGAAAAGGATTCTACCAGATTCTTAAATACAATTGTATCGGAATCTATTTTTAGACTACTAATTTGTTCTTTAGCTAACTCCTGCGTATTGACTAAGGAATCAAGAAGAATAAGCTCCTGATTGTCTATATTCTGATATGCAAACTGTCCCCAACCTTTATGCAGTGCGCCAAACAGTTTGCAGTATAACGGCGATTGAGGAGATACAGAAGAATAACCCTTTACTTGCACGTCAGGATAGTAGGTCACTGTATCAAGGACAGTGTTTCCTAAGGTATCTACCGGAAAATAAGTAATATACTGCAAACGCGGAGAAACATGTACGTCACTCCAGCACGGTTCATCGTCTTTATTATAAAATTTTTCGATCGAGACAGTTATCTTATCCCCTTTTTGCACCTTATCATAAGATCCGCGGAGATTTAATTGTGTTTTGGGGTTAATCCTATTATTTATAATGCTTACATTATAAGGATGGCCCATAGATGTCTCTCTCTGCAAGTTGACTTTTACTCTAATAGGTACATCTGCATCGTTCCTGCATTGAGAGATAGATGCTAAAACTTGGTCATCGTGGCCATCATTGGTTGCCGTGAAATAACCATCACCTGTGCAGAGAAAATCCTTCTCAGAATCAAACACATTTGATC
>JAEEGL012351727.1_pt1 | contig 15468 bp, 8 predicted proteins | sample 9134231 | NCBI WGS metagenome assembly JAEEGL01 (sample SAMN16246548, study PRJNA631951) | gut metagenome | biome: gut microbiome; feature: rumen; material: fiber-attached | host: Bos | place: Iran: Karaj | collected 2018-10
CAGGCGCCGTACGATCATGATGAAAACCCCTCCAATCACGATCGCAACCAAAAACTTAAGCACAGAAGGAATCTCCCTGAACTCATTGTTGATCTTTAGCAGAAACTCAACTAGCAAAAGCATGATAAGCGAAGTCGAAGCTATCGACAAAACCTTGATGAGAATGGCATGCGCCAAGTCAGGGATGGAAAAGTCGCCCACGCAACTAGAGAGAATAGACGCCACAATGGAAAGAATGACAAAGAATCCGGAAACAACAATTGCCTTTAGAATGGGAAATCCCATTTCAGAAACCTTCATGCCATTATTTTGCAAGAATGTCACCACCGATGCAGTGATGTCGCCGACAAAGAAACATGCGACAGGATATAGTAGTATTATTATCAGCGCCTTTACCATCTTTCGCCCGTCATTGGCCATTACATTATTAATCAAGCTGAAAAACGGCAGGAAAAGGAAAACAGAGGTCACCCATGACATTCCAAACAGATATCGAGCCACAAGGACAGCCGCAATGCCAAAAGTCCACGATGTGAATTCACTTATAGTATTCATAGACCTTTCTTCCGCATTTCACATTATATGTGTATATTGTATCATATTTGCGCAACCTACCGCGTTGAAATCAAGCGCGCGGCAAATCCGCACCCCTCTATCGACCGCTCGGCCCCTTGCGGCACCACTCTATCGACTGTCTTCGGCAGCGACCTTCGGTCGGTGGATACCCTTCGGGATTTGCGCTTTGCGCTCAGGCAACCTGACGACTTCGTCGCAGGCGAATCTTGCGGCTCGGCCTACGGCCTCGGGATATGCACAAGGCTGCGAAGCCCAGATCCCGCGGGGACAGACCCCACGGAACCCGCTGTTTTATTGGCCGTCATCGCCTCTCCTTCTTTCACGCCGCCCTTTCCGCCGCCTTAGCGAGCCGCCATCCGTGCGTCGCGTAGCCAAGTTCGCCCACCTCCCGCGCCGCGACGCTCCGCGCTCGGAACCGGTCACCCAGCGCAAACGCCGTCGCAGTCACGAACGCAAGGCTCCCGAATATCTCCCCCGCCCCTATCTGCGCCACCCTCCTCATCAGCCTCTCCTCGGGGACAGACCCCGCGAAAGTGCCGTCAGATGTGGCGATCCAGCTCCAGGCGTAGTCGGCTGCGTGCTTCACCATCCCCGCGCGGACGGGATTCAGGTAGACGTAGCGCATGCAGGTTGCGCGGTAGCGACCGTCTTCGACAAGAGTAGACTTGAAGCGGCCGTCCCATATCGAGCCGCTGTAGCCGTGCTCGCGCTTGAACCAGACATTGAATAGTTCCTTGAACGTCTTTATGAACTCGCTTACATCGTTCATCCGCGCGCGAAGCCGATCCTGCGCCTCGACGACTGCGGAATCCATGCCGATGTCGCGAAGCTCCTTCCAATGCTCGGCGAGTTCGGCTGCAGCCCGCTCGCCTTTCAGCGCCGCGACGCGGCGGAGAAGCTCGTCCTCGGTCAGCTCCTCCCCGCCACGCACCACCTTGCAGACTATGTGGAAGTGGTTGTCCATTGCGACATACGCCTCGAGCTCCACGCCCGAGAACGCCGCCGCGCGCTTCAGCGCGTCCACGAGCTGCGTCTTGATCCTCCCCTTCGCGAACAGGAAACGCCTGTCGTTAGTGCGCGACATGAGGTGGTATCGCGCGGTTCCGTTGTTCGATTTCTTGATCCTTGCTGGCCTTGCCATTTTGTAGTCCTTTCTGCCGACGCTTCCTGCGTCGACAGATGCATCATACCACATTTCGGGAAAAGAAAAATGAACCGAATATGAATTCGTTCAGGGGGTCGACAACTGGCGTAAAGCCGGCAAGGTGGCCGGAATTGGGGGTGGCGGCTAGGCCAACGCCAGGAAAGCACTGAAAAACAAGGGTTCCGTGGGGTCTGTCCCCGCGGCGCCTGTCCCCGCGGCGCCATCCGCGAGTTTACGCCAAGTTTTGTCCCCTCCGAATTCAAGACTTGTCAATTGGCCATGCGACACGCGGGGCAAAATCGAAGGTGCCCGCTACTTTCCGATGGACAACGTCGTGAACCACTATCTTTAGCATGCCGCTTTCCACATGTCCCTCAATGACAGTTGGAAAGCGTCCGAGGTCGATGCTGTCAATGTGCGGACCACCACCTACAATCTGCGCCCAAGTACGTTTCGCGTCAGGAGGATCGCAACGGAAGCAATGCGTGTGCCCTGCCACGACTAGCTGCACTCCATTCGCGCTTAGGATCGGTCCCCATTCATCAGCACACTGCTTCTGCCAATCAGCCCAGTCCTCCAGAATCGTGCCAGGATTGGCATTTGGACGAGAATCAAATATTGGGATGTGAGCGAATGCAACAATGTACGGCGCACCGGAAATTTCACGTCGGCGGAACTGGTCCCGAAGCCAGGCGGTTTGCGCAGTACGATACGCCTCAAATCTCGCAATGCCCCCATGCGCCGGATGGCAATCAGGCTTGTCTTCCCCCGTGTCAAGACCAATGAGTGCGATGTCGCCCTGCCGATACGCGAAATTACGTGTTAAAGCCCAATCACGCACGTTCCGCTCAGTGGGGAGCCTCGTCATCATGACGCGTTCAAGATGAATGCTTGCCTCACCTCTGAAATCGTGGTTTCCGCGATTCAGCAGCACCGGCAGCGAAGCCGCAAACCCTTCACCCACACAGGGCTTCAAGACTGCTCGGACAATATCCTCGCGGGTTCGCGCAAGCGACGACATCAGATCACCGTTCCAGACAATGACGGGAACGGCAAGCTCAGCAAGCTTGTCCGTAACGAGCTTGAAAGCGTCCCACTTCTCGTGCGTATCGTTGATGACGGCGAAGCGCGAAGTTGCCATTTCCCCTGGCGTAGTGAACGAGTATAGCGGCGACCATTCGATTGTCTTCCGACGTTTCCAGTAGCCCACAGGGTTAGTAAAGCCCGCAGCGCCAACGCGATACCAATATTTCGTCGCAGGCTTGAGCCCTGTAATGCGGACCTGCAAAACCCGATCGTCAACTCCTGCCTGGGGCAACCCCTCCGCCATATGGCACACAGCGCCATTCATATCGGGATTATCCGCGACCTCGGCAAATCCGTTCGCCAACTCGTTGACCGCAAACGCCACTCCCATTGAGTCAGGCGCTGGCACTTGAAGAAACGGCGCAGAGCCAAGGACCCCTTCGCTCCTGCCGTGGTCAGACGCGTTGTACCTGTCCCACGCGGCCTGCTCCGATGGGACCATGGCAAAGGCGCAGTTTCCCGCTGTAGCCACCGCAAGCGCAGCGCCAGACGAGATAAACTCACGCCTATTTTTCATGAGAATTACCTTTTATGACATTCATGACGCAAGCCATGAACTCGTTGGCTCGGGCGGTCTCCATCCACTCCGGCACATAAGGGCACTTGCCGACATCTACATCGAGAAGTTTTGCGACGAAGGCAAGCCCCTGCAGATACTCCCCGTCGCGATTGAAGTGGAAATCGGGCTTGGTGAAGAGCGAGTCTCGATCCGAAACCGTTTCGGCAATGGCGCCGACTGGAATGACGTCAAGTCCGTACTTCCTTGCCACACCTGAATACGCGGCATGAAGCCTGCGATACATCTCCGATTGGTCGAATCCGAATTCCAGCAGTCTCTTGTCCCATGTCGGGTAACTCCACGTCTCTTGCACTACGATCTTTGCCTGCGGAGCAACTTCACGAATCTTGGCGACAAGCAACCCGGCAAACGGATCATATGTTTCGGGACGCCAACTGAAGTGGCTAGCCTGCTGGATCGTAACAACGTCCCATCTATCTAGGCCAAGCACGTCGAGGATGTTGGCTCTCTCGTTTTCGACGGCCTTGACCCCATCAACCATGCGGTCAAAGCGGTAAGGGCGAAACGCCGAGTTGGTCGATGCCAAGAGATTGGCGCAATGCCGCTCCAGCGAACATCCGCCTATGTTGAGCGAAGCTATGTCGAGCCTTGCCCCAACCGCCAATGCGACATGCGGCATTTGGCGCAAGTTGCAAACAGAAAAACTATTCCCTATCATGAGCACTTTCATAGACTGCCACGCAGGCGGTTCCGATGAGAATTTCAAGCCGGCGACTTCGCGGGGATGGTCGCTCGTACCATCGATTGGACAGAATGTGCACCCCCAAAGATGCGATTTCGGCAGAACGATCCGGACATAATTCCATCCTTCTTTTAGCGTTATCGTGGTAGGCGGGCGCAAAGTAGGCAGCTCGTCGACCAACGGCTTCTCCAGAAGATCTGTTGAATATGGAATATCCTGCTCACGCTCTGCGCGAGTGGTCGATTCCATGCCAGGCTGCTTCCACTCTGGCGGCGGGATTTCGACACCATTGACAAGCACTTTTGCGCCGGCGCGGTTCCATTCGCCTTTTTCCGGCGTCCTGCCGCCAAGACGAGAATATGGGCCAAAGTAGCAGGCAAAGTCGATCCACGCGCCAACATTGCGTGATTGCGGCGAGTATATCCACGTTTCAAGAGAGACGACACCGTCCCTTGCCCTAGAAAACGAACTATCCGCGCACCGCCGATTTGTCATCCACACAGTTCCCTGCGGGACATCTCTCGCCAATACCTGCCCCGTGGACACATCGGTTATGCGCCAACGCATGTCCGTCTGCCTCACGAATGGGAACGGGAACTCAAAGTCACCAAAGAACACATCGCGGTGAATCGCCATCCGATTCTCCAGCTCTTGAGCCTCTTTGAACAGACTATCGCTTGGCTTCGGCAATACCGAGAGCAAGTCGATCCTGTCTCGACTACGGCCAGACCAATAGTTGTCGGCAAAGCCAATCAGCGACGGGAACACCATGCAGTCGCGGAACAACTGGCTCGTTTCTTCCCCCACGTTGTCATCATGCCATGTACACATGACAGCCCCAAGTTGACGACCAGATTCAGAAGTCCAATGTCGCGGATCGACAAAGGCGGCATGCGAAAGCACGTCAAAGGGCGACCATGAATGACTGTACATTCGAACGCTGTCGGCATATAAAAAAGGATTGGTGGAATTGGTAACGTAGTTGTCGTGCCAGACCATGTCAACAACGGCACAGGAGGGGACGATCGACTTCCCCGGCGCCCACACGACGGCCTTGCGCCCACTATCGTTAACAACCTTTGCCCATGCAGTCACGCACGACTCGTCACACTGTTCCGCGCGCGTACGAACCTCGTCGGTGCCAATATGCACGAACGGCATCGTGTCCGCTGGGGCAAGCGAACACAGCTCCTCAATCAATTCAGACACGGCAGCCTCGACACCTGCCGCCGCCATGCTGTCCACGCCGAGCCCCTTCCGAAGAGCAAGCGTATGACCTGGAACGTCGAATTCCGGCATCACAGTGATTCCGCGATTCGCCGCATAACCCACGATTTCGCGAAACTCGTCTTGGGTGTAATATCTGCCAACCTGACGCAAAAACGTCTTTCTATCCTGAAGCGACGGGAATTTCCTGGACTCGAGGCGCCACCCATGATAGTCGGTTAGATGCCAGTGGAAGAGATTGAGCTTATATGCAGCCATCACATCAAGGACAGCCTTTATTCCACTTATATCCAAGTAGTTGCGCCCGCAGTCGTTCATGAATCCGCGCCATCTGAGCACAGGCCAGTCGCGAATGCTGCAAGCCGGCACATTGCCTCCCGACAGTTTCTCGATCTGCGAGAGCGTAACCCGCGCGTATCTCTCGCCACGGGAATCAGGCGAAGTTATTGAAACGCCGTCCGGGCGAATTTCCAGCGAATACGACTCTGCGGCGACAGCATCCGGTGCGCCGGACACGGTTCCGTGCGACACGACAATGTTTTTAAGCGCCGCACGTGGCACTGTACCAATACCATGCTCTACAACCTGAGGCATGGGCATGAGCAGTTCCAACGGAGACAGCTCCTCGCCAGTTGCTACGCTTGCGGCAAGTGCAGCGGCGGCTATGAGCACGCACTTCATTTCGCCCCCCGTATGCCAAGTGCATTGCCAATGACCGCCGCAAATGCCTTTGCCATATGCAGACCACCCCAATCGTTAGGATGACCTCCGTCGACCGTGCCTTCCGAATCCGGAGCAAACATGTCCTCGATGCGCACAAGATGCAGAAAACCGGCAAACTCCGGGTCTTCCCTTTGCAGTCGCTCGACCATCTTGGGCGCAAACTCATGCAGAGGGCTTCTTCCGTTGAGATAGTAGCAGTGCTGACCTATGACAAGCGGCACATCGGGACGTTTCGCATGCAACGCTCGCAGAAACTTTTCGTAGCGCTCCTCGCAGAGCTGGACATTCATGTTCCCGAAGTTCAAAAACACATAGCAAGACGCATCCACTGAAGCAAGATAGTCAACGAAGACGTCCTCCATCCTACCCTGTCCGTTGAATCCCATATTGACAATCGGCACATCAAGCCTGCGCCCAACGACGTTGGACCAACTCGTGCCGGGACGGCTGGCGCTGCATCCTTGCACAATCGAGCCTCCGTAGAACACGACAGGCTTAGTAACGCCAGAGCGGTGCGGTTCCGCAATCGGCTTTATCGTCGTGCCCTTTTGAATTCCTATCTTGAATTCCGAAACGCCATTATATAGAGGCAGATTGACGAGGCATGGGACTTTTTCGCCACCCCAGGATATCTCAAGTTCATTTCCGTTTTGGCCTGTCGGCGTCGCCGCGCATCTGAACCACCACTCGCCGTCTGTCACGGTGCCGTCAGGACGCTTCGTACGCCATGAATATACATCAATCCCGCTTTGCGAGCAAAGCGGCATATTCCTGGTCTGAAGTTCCGACCCCGTCAACGACCAGACGAACTTGAGCTTGCGAGAATCTGTCACAAAGCGGAACTGCATGCCCGCCGTGCATTGGCTCATCCGCCATATACCCCATACAACTTTGCCCTTCGCGCTTGCGGGCAACCGGCAATAGGGAGTCGCCCCGTCGGCAAACGCACGGCCCTCCATAGGGATATCCTTGCCATCCACCCATTCCCATTGGTCTTCACCCGCATTGGACGCGTGATCGGCTTTGACAGACATCGCCGCAATGATTGCGCTTGCCGCAATCGAAATAAGTCCAACATATGCCTTCATTTGCTATCTCCCTCAATTAGATCGGCCATTTTGTCACGCCAGGCCATCAGCGGTGCAGACTTCTGCGTAAAATGCGTCATGTCGGTCACGACATCTTCTGGGACAGGCAGTTCAACGCCCTTGTCCTTCAACAGCTTCACATAGGCGAGGTCCTCAAGTCCATCGCGATAGTTCTCAAGACGCACCGTCGTGACTGGCCGTCCATCCGGGCCACAATACATCCAGCTACCGCATCCATGATAGTCTTCGAAGCTTACGGGATCCCATGATGTATATGGGCCCGACTCAATGGGACGCGTATTCTTTGCCCACGCGCAGGTCGCGTAGAAAAGAAATCCATCAACTTTCATTTTAGTGGCCATCGCACCCATAAGCAGACGGGACTCTATAGGCTCCTTCTCCACAAACATATTTGCCCAGCCAGTGAGTGGCAGATTGGATATGTACCAAAATACCTTGTGCCCGGACGCGCGGCTTGTCTCCGCTTTCTCCAGGTCGTAATTGGCCGTCAAGGGGGTGAACCAGTCGATATCTCCAAGGGGTGAAGCGGCTACACCGTAGTCCTCATCCATGCACGTTGTCAAAAGCGGCACATACGGGTACCGCTCTTTGATGCACTTAGCCGCAACCGCGACCTTTGCGAAATCCCTCTTCGGAATCTCGTCCTCGCCGTAGAGATAGGCATGATCGAGGATTCCAAGTTCTTTCGCCTTGGCGTAGTCCGCATCTAGGCTCGAAAACCACTTAGACTTCCACCTCTCGGAGCCCGTAACGCCCTCTTCGTCAGAATGACGCCAATACCCAAGGTTGAACATCCCAAGTCGTCCTTGCGCCTTGAGCCGCATCAACTGGTCAAAGCGAGGTCGCACCTGCGGATACAGATAGCTGACCGTAATCAGATGATCGGCGGCAAAATCCGTCCATTCGTCTTCGTGCCGCTTCCAGATGTTGCATATGTCATTGGGGTCCTCTCGCCTGGCCTCAGACTCTGCATCGTGCCCCTGGCACACCGGCGGATGAATGGAAACTGCCGTAGGCATCACCGGAACCTTTGGGAGCGTGAAGTCGTTGACACGCACGACGAACGGCACATTCACCGTGCCTGCATTCGAGGCGGACACGACGATCATGCCGTCATAAAAGCCAGCTGGCAGACTCTCAGAGGCGAAGACATCTACCCAGAAACCCTGAACCGTCCCTTCGTCCACGTCAACGGAACGCACAAAATCGAGGAGCGGGTCCGGCCACCAGCCAACCGGACACGGAATGGCCTCGCCTGAGCGTTCCTTGTCATAAATTCGGTAATGCCTTGGGCTCTTTTTCGTCTGCACATAGCCGACTGTATATACCTTGATGTCATCTGACGCGATTGACACGGCTTTGCCGAAGCATTGATACCATGCTCGACGCTTCACCGGAGAAACAACTTCCACGTGTACGCCATTGAGAGCACGTCCGTTCGGTGCAACAAGAATTTGGACGCCCTCGTGCTCGTTCCTGGCGAGTCGAACGCGCACCTCGTTGGCGCACCCGAAGACCGCCCCCTCGTGCGGACGGCGATGTTCAGTCGTCGGAGCCTGCCCAACGAGCATTCCGCCTGTTTCCAACTGCCCAGCTTTCGCGGGGAGCGCGGCGAGCAGAACCCCAGTATGCAACGCTATAATGCAGCATGTCGATTTCATCGCATTCCCTGAACATCGCATGGCACCCTCCTTATCGGACAATAATTGCCAATCCGACATTCCCAAAGCAAACACACAACTGACTGCCGTTATCGACCTTTACCTTAACCGGCATGCCTTCGGGGATTGCGTCTCCAGCGAAAACCGCATTCGCGAGATTTGCCCTTCCCACAATAGTGCAGACCGAGCCAAAGACGATCCGATATCCGTTCTTGATCTTTTCAGGCAGATTCCGCAAGAGGACGACAGGATTGGCACCGACAGTCAAAGTGCCGTTGAAAGCCAGCACACCCTCGGCAGCCGCGTCAACCGCAAACCGATTCATCGCAATATCGCCATCGACAGTTCCGACGCCGCTCACATCAATCGCCGGAGCGCCCGACACTTGCAGCGTGGAACCTTTCAAGTCAATGCCTCCGGTCAGTGAATACGTTCCCGCGTTGACCTTGACCGTTCCAGCGCCCTTCACATTCAGCGCGGCCGACACCCCGGACTTTTCCGTCAATGCCACAGAATCGGCCAAATCCAGAACGGAGCCTTCACCGACCTCTATTGCCGTCTCTTGGTTTTGGAATTCGAACGCACCGTCAAGCTTGTTGCCCAGCCCTTTCGCCGCGAGCGTCACGTCATGCCATAGCGTTCGCGTTCTCGCCTTCAGCACCCCTCCGTCTTTGAGCACGATTTTACGCGCGTATGTATCAGCCGTCACATTTGTCGGGGACTGGACATACGTAGTACGCAAGGCATAGTTGTCCGCCCCGCAATATAGGCACTCGCCACCCTCCAACGTCAGCGTGTCGGCGTTGAGACGGCCATGCAACGCATCGCCATTCTTTGTATATGACGCAAGGCAGAGCAATGCTGGATACTTTACATGCAGATTAGCGTTGGCAATGCTGTTTGTCGGCCAGAAAATCCTGAGAAGCGCGTCCTGGGCGACAGCCAACGTCAATCCGTCCTCCAACGCAGTCAGCGAGCCGCTGTATGTCCCGCTGCTGCCAAGGTCGATCCTGAACGGTTGCGTATTCGAACTTCTTTCTCGATTTGGACCTGTCCACGACTGGGATTCCGACAGTTTCACCCTCGAATCGTCCTTCCAGAAATTGAATCCGTTGTTGGAGATGCCGTAGTCGCCATGGATGCCCTTGCCTCCAAACGTGAGCACGCCGCTGCCGGACACATACGACGAACCTTTCCATTCCTGCTCGGCGACAAAGCCATAGATGGAATGGGCGCTAGACATGTTGACGCCGCCAGAGTTTGCAGTATCGAACACCATGATGGAGCCGTCCATCCACGCAATCGATTCCGCCTCGTTGCGTTTGCGGCGATATGTCAGACTAGACGTGTTTGCCGTGAACTGGTTTGCATAGAGATACTGATGCCGGCTGCCATCTGGCGCACGATAATACGTGTAGCCCGTATCGATATCGGTAAAATCGCCGGCTTCGGCCGAATGAAACACTCTCCAAGACGCGCCCTCGGACGTCTCAACTGTAGCATATTCAGACAAGCGCGAGTCTTCGTGGAGAAGAAGCGTTCCCGACAGAACCGATATCTTGCCCGTAAACTCGGAAAGATCGTTGTGCAGCACAAGTTCGTTGCCCTCGCCAGGATCGACGACAATGACGCCCGCACCGGCGACAGGCACCGAGAGACCACTTGCCGGAAGAAGGAATCGCCCTTCTCCGTTGATAGTCAACACGGCGCCTTCGTCTGCAAACAGATTTCCAGTAAAGGCAAACGTCGCATCCTTGCCAATGTCGATCGCAACACTTTCATTCAGCGTTACGTTGCCGGAAAAGGTAGAATCGCCACTCTCCACGTTCAACTGAGGGACAGAGTACGCTACCATCCCGCCGACTATGGACGCCCCGTCGAGAAGCGTCACTGTTGCCGCAACCGTCGTTGCGTCAAACGTGTCCGGCGCAATCGTGTCGCCAAAACTGAGCATACTCGGATTGGCGGCTCCAATCGTGAAAAGCGCCTTGTCGGAACTGGCGTCTCCGCCCTTGAGCGTCAACGATTTTGCGCCGAGCTTTCCGTTGAACGTCTGCGTGCTCCAGCCCTTCACGAGCACTAGTCTGGCAAGGGGCATGACTACCACATCGACGTTGGAAAGGTCGTTCGCGTCCGTAAGAATCACCTGAAGCCGTCCGGTCAGCGTCCACGTCAGATTCTCGAGGGCACTGATTCGCGACTGCCAATAGTAGCCGTTGTACTGCTCCTTGCAGCCAATGCTGAACATCGCCCAAGACGACCCAGACTCAGGGCCTGACCACGTCTGCGACTCCTTGAGCTTAACCCGCACCGCACTCGTTTCCTTGTTCCCGAAGCGCCAGATATTGTTCGCCGCCATTACGAGTCCACCCCCACCGAGCGAGACGGAGCCCACGTCCCCGACCCAAGGGCCGGTTGCAGTTGCGGACACATTCGTGCCCGCAATCGTCCACGAGTGGAAATCGAGGCTATATACAAGGTTTGCGTTCACCGAAAGATTGTGGACAAGCGCAACGTCGCCGCCGAGATTTGGCGACCGCGACATCTCATAGCGCGATATCTCCACGCCGTCCGGCTGCCGGAAAAAGCGAATCCCGGCCGACTGACTGATTATGTCGCTAGTATATCGCGCCCTGTCTCCATCGGCGATCAATCTAGAGGACATCGCAGCATACATGAAGAATAACACGGCGATCAACTTGGCATTGTGCCGAACCACATGTTTGTCCTTGTACATGATATTGTCTCCTTTCGTTATTGTTCTGCGGAGGTTGGCAAATCAACATGAAAATCATCGCAATACTTTATATCGACAGCAGCCACGCCATGGTGTCTGTTTGAATTCCAGACCAAATTGGATACGCTTCGCGCATAAAGGAGGGCACCTCGCTCCTGGAGAAAGACGTTGTTCTCTACGGTTACATTGCGATGGTAGCGAGTTTTCTGCCTAGCAATGTCTTTGACGTTTGGGTCGATCTGGATGACCGCCTTGCCACCAAGGATGCAGACATCGCGAAATACGTTGTTGCGAACCACCACATCCCGGCACCCTCCTGATTCATACCAGTTTGACGCATCTCCAGACAGATGAATCGCCTGCGCGGAAATGTGCTCAAAGACATTTCCCTCGCAGACAACCTCCCCAGGCGTAGTGAACAAGGCTGCGCGCGGACTCGAATTACGCACCACGTTGTTGCGAAACACAACAGACGGCTGCCAATCGGCGTTCTCCACCGCGTCGCCAACGCCGATTCCATCCGGCAGCGGAGCGGCCAAAGTCAGCGAAACCATATCCTGCTGCATCATCCCCACCGCGACGACACGGATGAGCGGTTCTGCGGATTCCATCGTCCGAGCGCGAATCGCCCGCAGGTTTTCGCCTGGCAGAAACACTTCAAATCCGCAGGACTGCCGATGTTTGTAGCGGCAGGCGATACGGGTCGGAGAATCCACTCGTTCAATCCCAAGGCAGGTGGAGTGAACATTCACGGCATCGTCGCACATACCCTCGAACAAGCAGTTTTCGACGACAACCTTCCCCTTGCAGTTTGAAAAATGAGTGGCGTCAGCTTGCAACGACAGCCGTCTGCCCGTCCCCGCCCGGGCAAACGATCCCGCCGTCTTGTCCAGAGCAGTGCCAGACCCGCGCACTGTCACGTTTTCACACCGCTGGGCGATGATGCCCATGCCAGCTGACGAATGGACGACACAATCTTCAAAAACCGTCCCGTTGGCACGATAGAAATGGGCCGCAGGATTTGGGCGCCATCCGCTGCGCAAGACGGCAAAGTCCCCTTTTTGCAATGGCGAGACGAAATTCGCCTTCGACATGTCGTGCAGCAACCGAAAGCCATTCGCTCCTCGGGCCTCCGCCAGTCCGCCAATCCACGCGCCACCGATTCGCGACAACCTTGTGCCGCTAAACACTTCCAATAAATGCGGCTCATACCGCCATCCTTCGCCCACGGCAACCAGACGACCGCTTTCGTCCAGTTCAAGAGGAAACTGCTTCTTATCGGCTGCGATGACGATCGTGCCGTCCGCTTCTACGTCATCAACCGTCACTTCGTTAAAATATGGCCGATCCCAGTCGAGACCAACGCCTTTGATTCTGACGTTCTTCGTGTCTTGAAGTTCAATCCCGATGCCCTCGCCATGAAAAACAAACTCCGCCCGACCTTCGCACACCATCACGAGATCCGTCACATTCGTAATCGGCAAGAACACATTCCGCGGCATCGGATTATCGTGGTTGGAGACGTAAAAGGACATTGCCGTTGCAGAACGGAAGTGATAGGTCCCGGCCGTCAGACAAATCTCGCCACCACCCGCCGCGCGCACTTCCTTGACGGCCTGCAGCAGCGTAGCAGTCATGTCCACATCGCCCTGCGGAATGATTGTGGCCACAGCCCCAAGCATGGCAAAGAAAGTCATTATGCCAACCCCCTCTGGTCAACATGGCCCAATGCGCCATCGGCTGATTCGCACACACATCCGATCCGTCTCACGACAGGCCGCATTTCACTTGCCTCGCTACTATTGTGCTTAAACATTTCATGCAAAATGTTAACATTTACATTCCCTTGAAGTCAAATTCAATACGATGATTAACGCAATGTGGACAGCACGACTAAATGCGTAAAAAATTCGTAATATTTTGATATAATATTTGCACATGAAGAAATGCGCCAGAAAATCCGTTGTCGTGGTGACGTCGCTTGGCATGTTGACCGGCCAACAGCAGTTGGCGGGCATTCTTGACGCCAATCTGAGCAAGACGCGGTGGTTGCTCTCCGTGATCGACCGCGAGGATTTTACCGCCAGCCGACTGCGCCAGGCGCTGGGAAAAGGTGCCGACGGCTTCATCGTACATCTTCCAGGAACTCCCGAAGCAATGAAACTTCTGCTCGAGACCGACGTGCCGGCCGTTCTCGTCAATATCGGCGGCTACCGCACGCCAAAAGGTCGACGACGCCTCTCATATGTCTGGACAGACAACGAGGAAATCGGTCGCATCAGCGCAGAGCACTTCCTCAGGAAAAATGGCTATAAAACATTCGCCTTTGTCAGTTCCGAGTCGTGCGAAACCGCTCCCGACGGCTTCTGGTCACGCGAGCGCAGACAGGGTTTTCGCGATCGACTGCAGCAGGAACAGATTACATGCGAAACGCATTCGACAGAAGCTGGAATCGACGATTGGCTTCGCGCCGTGCCGAAGCCAGTGGCGGTAATGGCATCTCACGATGCCATTGCCCTGCAACTCGTAGCGGATTGCCGCAGACTCGGCCTCGCCGTTCCAAATGAAGTTTCCATTCTCGGGGTTGACGACACCGAAACCGGAGACCAAGGGATTTCCAGCGTTAACATTGATTTTCGCAAAGCCGGCCAAATGGAAGTCCAGGAGCTAGACGAGTTGATGCGCACGCCCAACCGCAAGAGTGCAAACGAACTTATGATTTCCTGCAGCGGCGTTGTCGGACGAAAATCCACCGCCCTTGCCGCACGTTCCAACATTTCATCCCTAGCCTTACGGTTCATTTCAGAAAACGCCTGCGCGGGAATCTCCGTCAACGATGTCGTCGCATTTCTCGGCTGCTCCAGACGACTCGCCGAAATCAAGTTTCGAAAAGACACCAAGCGGACGATACGATCCGAAATCGAACGCATTCGGCTCGGCCACGCCAGAAAACTCCTGAAAACCAAGACCGCAACCCTGCGCGACGTCGCGCGAAAGTGCGGCTACAGCTGTGCAGACGTCCTTGCGCGCGCACTTGCACGTGCAAAGCAAAGAGAACAAGCCGGTCTCGCAAGCACCTCCTGAAAATCTAGGCGGCTTATTCCGCGTTCAGCTTCTCGTCCGCATCGAGTTTCACAGAGTCGACGATGCGGAACTCCCCGCCCTTCAGCGTTATGAACTCCTTGTCGCCGAACTGCTGGAGAACGCACTTGCGCTCGTTCTCGTAGTCGAGGTTGAGGAGATAGATCTTGCCCTCGTCTGGGAAGTACGAGTAGAGAATCCAGCCGCAGTCCTCGTCGGTGTTTTCGAAGTCGGGCCCGGTGATGTAGACGTTGCCGCGTCCGAGCTTGGCCGCATACTGATAAAGGTAGCCGACCATGCCGACGTCCTTGATCTCGGCGCCGCAGCCGACGTCCATGTTCGCGGCGGCGGGATACGCCCACCAGTTCATGAAGAAGACCTCGCCCTTCCCGTTCTTGCAGCGGAGGAGGAACGGCTCGGCGTCCTCGTCGTCGACTGCGAGCTCCTCGAAGTTCTCCTTGGGAGCCGAGAACTCGAGCTTGCCGAGCGGCAGGCACATGTAGCCAAAGCGGCGGCGCGCGACGAAGCCGAGGCAGTTCTTCTCGGTGGAGGGACCTGTCGCCCAGTACTTGCGCGAGGTCTCGCCAACGACCTTGAAGCCGCAGAGCTCGCTGAAGTCGCCCTTGTTGACGAGCTTCTCGACGGAGAGGTTGGTGTAGTCGCGCTTGTCGTCGGTCGAGAGGTGCGCGAGCCCTATGACGAGTTTGCCGCCGCCCTTCACGTAGTCGCAGAGTATCTTGTACTGCTTCGGCGTGCAGGTGTTCCAGCCGGCGAACATGAGGACCTTGTAGTTCTTGAGGAGATGCTCGGCCGTCACGTTGTCGCACGCGAAGGAGACGATGTCGCAGAGCCCGTAGGGAGA
>JAEEGL012710646.1_pt1 | contig 15468 bp, 10 predicted proteins | sample 9134231 | NCBI WGS metagenome assembly JAEEGL01 (sample SAMN16246548, study PRJNA631951) | gut metagenome | biome: gut microbiome; feature: rumen; material: fiber-attached | host: Bos | place: Iran: Karaj | collected 2018-10
AAAATAAAAGTCAATATTTTAATTTTTTTATTATTATTATCTTTATTCATAAATGATAATTTTTAATTAATTATATAATTAATTTTGTTTATTCAAAATTTGAAAATATTTGTCTTTTTTTATAAATTTTTATACATACTTTATTCTTTAATAAAGAAATTTTAATTATAATATTATTTCAATATAAATTAGGGTTTATAAATCTATTGTTTAAGAGTTTAATTTCAATTAATGAATAATTTATTTTTATGAATATATAATTTTATATGTTTATTTAATAATAATTTAATCTTTATTTATATAAAAAATTATTACAATTATAAAAAATGAAAAAAGAAATAAATTTGTTTATTTTTGATTTAATGAATATATATATTAAAGAATATATTATAAAAATTAAAATTAAATGATGAACAAATTAAATTATTAAAAAAAAAATTGATTTAAAACAATATTTAAAAAAAATAATCTTAATATAAGTAAAATTGAGTTCTTAGATAAACATAATATGAAAAAAAAATTAAATAAAAAAATTTGCATTAAAAAGTTATTTGAGTATCAAACATTTAAATAATAATAAATTTTAAATACTTAATATAAAACTATTAATTAACTTGTAATTTAATTTATTTATGATATATAATATATTCTTTTCTATTTTGAATTTTTAAAATCAAGAAAAGTAAAAATATTATCATTTTTCAAAGAAATAGATTCAAAAAATTTTTTTGAATTAATAATAGAAGTAGTTAAAATAATAAATTTATGAAATTGCATATTTTCATTTAAAAATCTAATAGCAGCAATTTCACCATAAGTAATTCCTCCAATAAAAACTAGTAAAATAAACTTTTTTTCACTAGGATTGATAATTTCTTTTTCATTTTTAGAAAAAAAATATTCACCTGGTAAAATATTTAAAATATCTTTTATTTCAGACCATCCTTTTTTTATTCCTATTTCAATTAATTTAATAATAATTGAACAATATCCATTATAAGCAAAAGATGTATCTTGAGGATTTAAATCATTACTTTCATCTGTATTTAAATTTAATTTTTTTGATATTTTTTCAAAAATTGAATTTGATATAGTTTTTTTTTTTAAAATATTTAATTTTTCTAAATTATTCCATAATATTATATTTTGAAATCCATAAATTGATAAAAATTCTTTTTTTAAATAGTCATATTGTTTAGTTTTTATTCCATTATTTATTAAACTTTGTAAACAAATTAATTTTAATATCTTTTCATATGGTTTTTTTTTCCCCATTTCATTTTCATAAAAATCTTGAAGTGTATTTGAATCATCTAAAGAAAGAATATTTTGTTCATATGTTCTATATAATATCTCATTTGGAGTTAAAAATTTTAATTTTAAATCATTAGCAATTAGAATATTATCATTAATATAAGGTTTTTCTTCTTTTATTTGTTTAAAATTTATTAAATTTACTTTTATTTGATTTAAATTAATTTCTTTATTTGTTTGATTCAATAAATTATTATATTCTTCATTTTTATTTTTTAAATAATTTGATAATCTTATAAAAGAATAATTTTTAATTTTAGAAAAAAATTTATTTCTATTACTTATATCAATTTTTACTTTTTTTTCATTATCTTTTTTATTATCATCTTTTTTTTCATCGTCTTTTTTTTCATCATCTTTTTTTTCATCATCTTTTTTTTTAATATTTTCCCTATGAATAATTGAATCACTTATTTTTAAAGAATTAAAATTAATTTCATAATATTCATCTAATAAACTTTCATAAGTATATGCAGTACAAAAAAGGGTTATAAAATCAACATTTCTATCAATAATAATAGATGCTAAAAATTGATTATTATCATCAAATTCTTTATTTATTTCCTCTTTTTCTATTAAATTATTTAATTTATATGACATTTCACCTTTATAAAATTTATTTTTAATTTTTCCAAATACTGTTTCAAATTTAATATAAGCTTTACATAAAATAGGTAAAATATTATAATTTTTATTAATATAAATATCTTTTATACAATCATTTTGTTCTAAAGACATTAAATCATAATCAAATGGAAAAATATCAATTCCCAAATTATGAGTAAAATAATAACTTTCATATTTATATGAATTTTTAATAAAAGTTTGACATTCATTATTAATTTTAGGAATGAAAATTATATGAAATTTTTTATCATTACCATTTTTGTCACTATTTTTATTATTTAACTTCTCTTGTTTTTGTTGTAATAATTTTACATAACATGAAATATGAAATTCTATTATTTCTAAACATTCTTTTTTTGGTGGAATAATATAAATATGAATTGGAGATTCAGAGTAAAAAGAATTTTTTTTTAAGAGATTTAATTTTTTGTTTACTCCTAAATCCACTAATTTATTTAAACTTGTAAAATAATTTAATGTTAATACACAAGATTTATCAACTATTAATGACTTTTGAACATTTCCTAAACTTGATATAATATGTAATAATGAATTTTCAATATATTTTTTAAATATTGATAAATCTATTGGATATACTGGATTATTTTCTTGAAATGAATTAGAATCTTCCATTTTACTTTATTATTAATATATTTTTAATACAATTTAAAAATTAATATAATTAAAATTATTAATTTTTTTATTTAATTAATAATTAAAAAACAATAAAAATGAAAATAACAACTAAAAAACATGATAATAAATATGAGTATGGAGCTTATTTTAAATATAATGATTTATATAAAGCTTTACTTAATTTAATTCCAATTTTATCTTCTAATAGATTTGGAAAAGATGGAATTTATTTTCAAAGAAATGAAAAAAAAAATGAATCATTAAGTTTAAGTTCTAAAGAAAAAAGTCCATTAAAAATAAATTCTTCTATTAAAAATTTATACAGAGACAATTATCCTATTTTATTAAGTAAAGATAAATTTAGAAATCAAAAAATTTTATTACCTTCTCTAACTTTTAATAATAAATTAAAAAAATATTATTCAAATATTAATAAATCTAATTATACAAATTTTATTTATAATATAAGAAAAAAAAATGAAATTGATAAATATAATATTTCTTCTTCTAATAATGAATTGGAAGATAAAAAAGGAAGAAATTATAATCAAATTATGAGAAATAAATCAAGTTTTTCTTTTATGAATTATCATGAAAAATATTATGAAAAATTCTTTTATGATGAAAAAAAATACTTAAAGAGATTAAATAATTCAAAAAATAAAAGAAATGAAAATGAGTCTAATAAAAATTTCTCTCCTTTATCAAATGATAGTTTAAAAAAAGTAAAAATTAAAATTCCAAAAAATTGTCGAATAAAGTTTAATAATAAAAAAATAAATTTAAAGTCACTTTTAAATAAATTGCCACAACAAAAATATAAACTTATTATAAATAAAAATTAATTTGTTTTAGATAAATAAACCATAATTATAAATTTATCAATTTTATTTTATATAATCATTTTCAAGAATATTTGAAATAAAAAGATTTTTTGTTATATAATAATTTATTTTTTTAATCTTATCAACAAAAAAATTTATAAATAAAAAAAACTTTCTATATGAATGTTTAATTAACAATAATAAAATATTATTAATTAAAAAATATATTTTTAACAATTATAATTTTAGAAAAAAAAAATAATGAGCATATATTCAGGAAGGATATTAGATAACTCACATAACTTATCTACTCCAACATCTATTAGAAGTACATATAATAATATAAACTATATTCAATTCAATACAAATATTAAAAAAATAAATTTTCAAAATTCCCCGTTAAATATAAAAATGAAAGCACCAAGTAATTTAATTCCAAAACCATTTAATTCTATTTATCATTCTATGACTAGAAAATATAATAAATATACAATTTCAGAACCCAATTTAAATAATGATATAACTTATAAAAATATAAAAGAATCTTCAAAAAGATTACAAAATAGATTAGATAAATTAATAAATCATTCAAAAGAAGTTAAATTAGAAAATGAAAGAAATAGATCAATTAGAAATGAATATTTTAATAAGAATAATTCTTCACAAAGAACAAGTAGTATTGATTTATCAGGTAAATTTGATAAGATTTTAAATGGAAAAAATTCTATAATATCTACTTTTAAGAAATTAAATAATATAATTAATGGTGATTTTTCTCAAAATAATTCAAAAAGAAAAAAATCTAAATCAAAAAATAAAATTAAAAAATCGGTTAGTTCTATAAAAAAAAATTCTAATTCATATATTTTGAAAAATAATAATTTAAAGAAAAATGATAATTATGACTTAAATGAATTAAATGATTTAAGTCATTTAGCAGATGATTTTTTAAATGCTTTTGATTTAAATATAAATGGTATTAAAATTAAAAATAATTTAAAAGAAAATAAAGAAGAAGAAAATAAAAATGAAATAGAAAATAATAATTTAAATGAAGAAAATGAGAATAAAAAAAATGAAGATAATTCAAAATTAATAAATGAAAAAAAAGATAAATCAAGTGATAATAAAATTGAAAATAGTTTATTATCAAATGATAAATTAAATACTCCTTTAAGAGATTATAATTTTAATTTAGAAGATTATGGAATTTATAAAGAAAATGTTTATTTTAGAAATGAAACTGATTTTTTAAAAGCAAATTATGATACAGACTCAAATTATTTTTTTGATAATTTAAATAAAAACTATAATGATTTAAGTGACAATAATTTTAAAAATGATAAAGAATTAGAATTACAAAATAAATTTGATGAAAATATTAAAAAAAATATATTTGATAATGATATTTTAAATTCTGATGATAAAGAAATTGATGTTAATTTAATAAAAAAAAATGAAATTTCAGTGATAAGTGAAAATAAAGACTCAAATGAAAAACAAATAAAAAATCCTTTTAAAGAAACTATTAATATTTTCACATTTGAACAAAATAATGAAATTGATGATAAAGAAAAAAATAATAAAGAAATAAATGAAAATGATGAATTTAAAAATAAAAATTTATTTGAGGAAAATAATTTAATAGAAAGTGATATTTTAGAAGATAAAAAATTTGAACAAGTTCAAAAATTTAAAAAGAAAAATAAAGTTAAAAATCCTTTTATTAATGAGGATGAAATAAAGAATGAGAATGAAGAAAATAATTTATTATATAGTTCAGATGATGAATATAATATAGATATAATAGAACAAAATAATAAAGAAAAATCAACAAAAATTGATACAAATGAATTAAATTCAAATATAAAAAATCTTAATTTAAGTGAAATTGAAAATTAAATAAATTTAATATTTTATATATAAAAATATAAATTAAAATTTATAAATTAATCCTTTAATTTTAATCAATAATTATTCAATCTTTTAAATTAAAACGAATATTTATTAATTTATTATATTTAATTTATTAATTTCTTTAACAAAATAACAATACCAATCAATAATTGAAGTTCATAGTCTTTTTAAACATATTTAAATTAATATTTCAAAAAAAATAAAAAAAAATTATAATTTGATATTTAAAATTCTATTTTTTAATATAATAAAAAAAATAATATGGAAAATGTGTCAAATGATAAAAATATAAAATTTTGGATAAATGGCAAAACTGAAAAAAGTTTATTTACTCTAAAAATAAATCAAAAAATTAATACATTAAAAAAATTAAAAGAATACATAAACTACGAAAAAAACACAAAAAGTATAGAAAAAATAAAAATATATAACGAAAAAGGAATGGAAATAGATGATGCAGATGTAGAAAATTTAATAAACGACGAATTATTATATATAAGTTTTGATAATTCAAAATTTAATATATTAAATTATGTAAATCAATATGAAATAATAAAACCAATAAAATCAGGAGGATATGGTGAAGTTTTATTAGGAAAAAATGTATTATCAAATAAATTAATATCAATAAAAAGGATAAATATAAAAGGTTTTTCAACAAATGATTTATATAATTTTTCAAGAGAAACATTATATCTTTCAAATTTAAAACATAAAAATATAATTAAAATGTATTGTAGTTATCAATATAAAGATTATTTATATAATGTAATGGATTATGCAGAAGGAGGAGAATTAACACAATTAATAAATTCTGATATTGAAATACCAGAAAATAAAATTAAAGATATATTCAAACAAATAATTGAAGGAGTAAAATTTATTCATAGTAAAAATGTTATACATAGAGACTTAAAACCAAATAATATTTTATTTTTAGATAAAGAAAAAACTCATGTTGTTATTATTGATTTTGGTATTTCTGGAATTTCAAATGGTTTAAATAAAGAAATTATTCAAGCAGGAACTTTTAAATTTACACCTCCTGAAATTTTAACTAAAAATAATTTTCAAAGTTCTAATAAAATTGATATTTGGAGTTTAGGTGTTATTTTATATTTAATGTATTTTAAAAAATACCCTTTTGATGGAATAAATGATAAAGAAATTAGAAAAAAAGTTGAAAGAGATGAATTAAAATTTCCTATTGGAATTAAAATTAGAAAAAGTTTAGTTAATTTATTAAGAGGAATGTTTGAAAAAAATGCTAAAAGAAGAATTGATTGTAATGATATTTTATTTGATTTATATTTTAATGATGATTCTGATGAATTTGAAATTTTTAAAAATGAAGTTAATAAAAGGAAATTTAGAGTTATTCCTGATTTGAATATTAATATTAATGATTGTTCTCAAGTAAATACTGATAAATCAAAAAGTAGTAAAAATTCTAATGTAGGGTCTTTTAGAAAAAAAAATCCTTTTAATATTTAGGTTTTTTTCTTTTTTTTATTTTTGAATTATTTATTTTTATTTATATTAGATGTTATTTATTGGTATTTTTATATTTTTATTAATTTTAGTAAATTCATTTTTAAATATTTTAAATTTCTTTATTTTTTATTTACGATTTTAATATTTATAAAAGGAATTAATATATAAAAATAGAAATTTAGTGAAATAAAAGAAAAAAATAAAAACATATAAATTAAATTAAATTGATTTTGTCAAAATTTAAATTTATTATACATTATTTATTTACAATCAAATTTTTAAATTTAATTATACTAAATACCAAGATTTTTTATTAAATTTGGATTTATTGTTGCACTTAATTTATTTTCTTTTCCTCTAAATGGAATAATTTTATTTTCAATTTTATCAATAGGAAAAATTTCATTTTCATTACATTTTTTGTCATTCGATTTACCATAAATTTGAAAAATAGAATTATAATTTAATTTCTTAATTGGTATTTGTTTTATACAACATAAACATGAAAAAAAAATTTTACAAAATCTAATTTTTAATTTAAAAGAATATAAGTAAGTTTTATAAACAATAAATAAAGGTTGAGAATAAGATAAATAAATTTTATTATTTCTTCCTATATTTACTAAAGTTCCTCCATCAAAATTATGATCATTAATATAAAATGCTCCTTTATCTAAATAAATATCACATTGATAATAATTAATTAAATTATCATCTAAAATTAAATCTACATTTTCTTTTCCAATTGAAATTTTTTCACTTTTATTAAAATCTAAAACATAAAAAGCAATTTCATAATTTTTATTATTATTTGAAATTGATTCCATAAAAATAAAATTAGTTAAAGGTAAATTAAAATCAAAAATTTGAAAAGATATTTTTTTTTCTTTTAAATAAATTGATTTTGGATAAATCATACCACATAATTCACAAGAAAAATTAGAAAAATAATATATCCTTATTAAATCATTTAAATTATCAAATTTAATTAATTTGGATTTAATATTTTTTTGTAAACAATGTAAATGTACAAATTCCATTGTTCCTTTACATAAACAAGGAGAAATAAAAGGATTTTCTTTTTGGAAAAAAGTTCCTAAACAAATTCTACAAATTTTTTGAGATTCAATATAAGTTTTTAAAGGATATTTATTTAATTTATTATTATCTAAATTTAATTTAATAAATGAAGATGAATTTAAACTTAATTTTTCATGTAAACTTGAACTATTATTATTACTATTATTGTTATTATTATAATTACTATTATTATTGTTGTTATTATTATTATTAATATCTGTATCTATTATTATATTATTTGAGTTTTTTGATAAGAAAGTCATTTTATTTCCTAATGTTGTTGATCTTGCATTTTTATTTTTATTTTCAAAAGTCCTTTGAGACAATTTTTTATTATATAATATTGTAGATTTTATTTCTAAAATTTTAAAAATTTTAGAACCAATTTTAAATACATCATTATTAAATAATTTATATTTTGTTATTTCATCTTTATATGTTTTACTTATATCAATCCAATAATTATTCGATAAAGTTTTTATTTCTTTATTAAAATTTACTTCATAATTTAATCCTAAATTCTGGATTGTACATATTTTTCTACAATTTCTTAAATATGTTGTGGTTAAAATTTCTTTTCTTAATTCTAAATTATGTAATGTTGATATTAAAGTTATTTTTTCAGTATTTTTAAGAGAAAAAGATATCTTTCTTATTTTCCTATTATTTACTCTATCTAATAATAAGTTCCCTTTATTATTTGATAATAGTTCTTCTGTTATTATAATTTTATATTCTTCACATTTTCCTATTTTCATTTTTATAATTAATTTAAAATTAAAAAAAAATGTATTTTTTATAAGTATAATTTCCTAATTTTCAATAAAAGAAAAAATATATAACAAAAAAAAAGAAACAAAAAAAAATAAAATAAAAAAAGAACTTTAATTAACATAAATAAAAAAAAAATATTTTCCTAATTTTCATTCTCTATTTTCTCTTCATAAACATTATTAGAATGTCCTAATCTTTCAAAAATTTTATCATCAACATCTTTTCTTTGAAAAACAAAAGGTTTTTCTTCAAAAAAAATAATAAAGACTAAATTTAAAATAACAAAACCACCTCCACTAAAATATACAATTTTATAATCATTAACTCCATTATTCCTAATAAAAATTTTAGTTAAAACAGGTCCTAAAAAACTAGCAACTCCAATCATAAAACCTGTAATACCATAAATTTCAGCTCCTTTCTTTCCAAAAATATTAGAAAAAGTTGGTGTTATCATAGTAAAAGTTCCACTTAAACATAATGCAATAATTAAATTTTCAATAATGTAAATTAATTCATTTTTTAAATTATTTGCTATATAAAAAATTGTTAATGAAACAATTAATTCTAAAATTGATATTATTATCATTAAAAATTTAAATCCTAATTTATCCATTAAGATACCCCATATGAAACGAGAAGCTCCGTTAATTATACCAAATAATGTTCCTAATAATTGAAGTGATTTTTCATTTAATTTTGTTGCTTGACCAAAAGTTCTGTTTGTGTTTGAAATTAAGAAACAAAATACTATATATTTTTTTTTAAATTAAATTTTAATTATTATTCTTACCTGGACCTGCAAAACAAAATATTCCTAATTCTAAATTTTTATATGAACATAATGCTTCCATTATATTATCATCAATATTTTCTTTATCAATTATATTATAATTTTCATTATTATTATTTTCTTTTTTATCATTTGTTTCATTATTATTATTATTTTTATTATATTTTTCATTCTCAATTTTATTTTTATAATCTTCTTTTTCATTTTCTTTATCATCATTAATTAATTTTTCTTTTTCATATTCTTCATCATTTTTCAAAATATCTTTTTCTTCTTCATAAGGAAAAGTAAATATAATAGAAAAAAATCCTAAAACACTAAAAATTCCAATCATAGCATATAAAAAATAAATTAATCTATCAGCAATTTCTTTATCATAAAAACCATCATCATTAGTTTTAATTCCATTTTTATTAATAATATAATCAGCGAGAGGAGTAAAAAAAGAAGAACTTAAACCTAAACCACCAATAATAATTCCATTAACTAATCCTTTATTATTAGGAAAATATTTCCACGCATTTTTAATTGCACTTAAATTACCTAATCCATCTCCTAATCCAAAAATTCCCATTCCTAATAAAACTAAATAATAATTTTTAAATAATATTAAAATTATATATGAACTTATCATTATTGTTACTCCTACAATTGTACTAAAACGAGGTGATGTTTTATCTCCTAATTTTACTCCTATTGTCATAAAACAATATTGTACTAAAAATATACATGGCATTAAGAAAAATGTATCTGATGGTTTTATTGAAGGATTTCCATTGTGGTGAAGATATGATGCAAAATATGAGTTTATTGATGACCATGTGTAGAGACTTCCGTTTATCTATTTTTTAATTTTTTTTAATTTTTTTCTTTTTTTTTTGAAAGAGGTTATATAAAGTTTTTAAAGGGTATTTTACTAGTTGGATGCAGAAACCACCGATTAAGGAAAGAATTCCTTTTGTTTTGTTGGAAAACATTTTTTTTTATGTATATATTTTTAAATATATTTTTTATTTAAATTTTTGTATTTTTGATAATTAATTAATTATATTTTTTTGTTTATTTCAAAAATTAAATATATTTTATTGCCTTTTATTTAAATATTATAATTAATTAATTTGATTTAATTGGGATATATTATATATTTATTTATATAATAAATTAATATTGAAATGTAGAAACAATATTATTTTTTATTAATCTTGTTTATTTAAATAAATTTTATTCTATTAAAATATTTTATTAAATTTATTCTTTTTATCTTATTATTTAAATAATAAAATTAAATATTAAAACATATTTTTAATTTTTTATCATCTATTTTGCAAATTTAAATTAATTCATAATATATATTCTTATCTTTTTTGAACTAATAATTCTTTTTTTTTTTATTTCAGTGGAAGATATATTTTTATAATATTAATATTAAGAAAAATATATATTATTAATGAAAAAATTAATACAAAGTAAAAACTGAAAATAAAATTTAAAATTGAAAGGCATTTCCTAATTAATTAAATATAACTATTATTAATAATAAAATTGCTTTTTTATGATTAACATTATTAATTTGAATATATGTTATAGCAGAACAAACGGAATTTTTATTGTTTATTTTTATAAAATAAAATTTATATGAGTTATTTACGAAAATAAATAAATTATTTTCATATCAATTATGTTCTTCAAATATATTGTTTGGAAATATTTTTGTTTATTAATATTAAAAGAAAAATTAATATTTATTTCATATTGATTTTTAATTTTTTAATTTTAAAAGTGTTAAATTGTATAAAATTATTATAATATAAATTAATCAAATTTATTTTTTCCCATTTCTTTTTTAAAAATATAATAAAATAAGAAAATTCCTGCAATAATATAAATATATTTTTTTATTTTTTTCCAATTACTTTTTTCTTTAAAATTCATTTTTTCATGTTTACATAATATATTAATAATAAGATTATTAACAGCAAAAAAAATTTCTTTTTTTCTTAAAATATTATCCATTCCATTTATTGTCTCATTTACTTCTCTATCAGTAATAATACCTATTGTATCTTTTCCTCTAATATAAGAAAATTTAACATCTTCAACAGAATAAAAGAAAATTAAATATCTATCTTCATCTTTTTGTTTTTTAGTTTTATTTTTTAAAAACTTTTCCACTTCTAACGCAAAATTTGAAAAATTTTTATATTTTTCATTTACTTTATTTATAATTATTACAAATGTTCTATAATGATAATATTCATATACTTTTTTTAATCCATCAAATAAAATAATTTTTTCAAATTTTGTTAAATAATTATTATCATCTTCAATATAATATAAATCTGTTAAATTAAATTTATTTTTTAAATGTTTTGTTAATGAATTTATTGTCCAATTTGTTTTATTATTCAATGAAATAAATGAAAATAAAAATATGAAATAAAATATTTTCAATAACATTATTTAAATTTTAATTAATTGAATTTTAAGATATATTTTTCTCTTTTAAAATTAAGGTTATTAATCTAAATTCTTTATCAGTAATTTTATTTGATTTCCCGGAATAGTATCACATAAAATTTATTTTAAAAAAAAATTTTTTGTTTTTGAATTTTTTTTATATTAATTTAAAATTAAAATTAATTTTAATATATTAATTTTATATATTAATTAAATTATTATCCTTTTTCATTGATAGAATAATTATTTATTTGATCATTCAAATAATATTAAATAATCAATAGTGTAAAATTTAATTTTTTAATCCATTTATTTCTTTCTCATTTTTATCATCTTCATCTACAATTTTTTTTTGAGAAAAACTTAATCTTTTAGATTCCAATAAATTATTTTTATTTTCTAGAATAATTGATGATAAAATATTTTCATGATTCTTTTTCTCAGTTAAAATTAATTTATTATTGTTTTTTCCATTTTCCTTATTTTGACTATTTTTTTCACTTTTATTCATTTCATAAAGACTTTTATTTTTTAAAAATGAATCATTTAAACCGAATATTTTATTATTAGATTTTATTTCAGAAGCATTCCTTGATTTCATTAAACTTTTTCTTTGAACAGTAACATTTTTAAACATACTTTCAACAATTTTTTCTTTTTCAATTTCATCAACGACACTTTCTTTAATTTTATTCTTTATTTTAGAAAAGTCTTTTAAATTAAATATAGAAGATAAATTATCAAATATATTTTCATAAATTGTTTTTATCAAATCAACAATTAAATCATAATTCTTATTTATCTCAATAAATTTATTATAATTTTCTTTAAGAATGTCTTTACTATTACTAATTTCATTATATTTTTTATCCAAAGTTAAAAATATTTCATCATCAATTACAATTTTATTTGTATTAATATCATTTTTTAAAGCAATAAAAGCATCAATTGAATATTCTTGTAATAAATCAACATTTTTATTTATATTATTTTTAGAATATAAAACCTTAGAAAGGAAGAAATTAATTAAATCACTTAATTCATTATTAATAAATTCAATCATTTCTTTTAACTGATTAAAGAGATTATTTTTAGTTTTTTCTTTTAATTTTTCAATAAGTAAACTTTTATCATAAGTTTCATCAACAAAATATTTAAAAGAATCAGAAAATAAATTTTTAATTAAAAACTTACTTGGAGCTAAATAATCAGCTTTTTCTTTTATTTTATGTTCTTTATGTTCTTCATCTATACATTTTATACAAATTGATTTTTTACAAGTTAAACAATAATAAATTGTAAATTTATCAATATGTTTTTCACAAGGATTATTTAAATCAATTTTTAAAACTGTTTCTTCTTTTTCATTTTCATTTTCTTTTTCATTTATTATTATATTGAAATATGTTTCTTTTTCTTTTGGAAATATATCATATATTGTTTTATTATCATATTCTTTTGAATAATCTATTTTATTATTAATTAAGGAAAATGAATTTTTTGGAAGATGTGCTGCATTTTTTATTATTTTTTTTATTTCATAAAATGTTGTTGTTTCGTCTAAGTCAAAAGAATATTTTTTATCTTCATTTTGAAATATTATTTTATGAATCATTGTTTGTTTGGTTTTTAATTTAAAATTTGTTTTAATTTTGAACTTAAATATTAAGTGAAAAATAAATTTTTTATAAGTTTAATTTTTAGAAAAATATATTTATTTAATTTAATTATTTTTTATTTTTTTTTTAAATTTAATTTTTTTATAATGGAAAATAAAGAAGTTAAAAATAGATTTAATATTACAAATTTTAATGATGATTTTTTTGATTTTAAAAATGAAATTTTAAAAGGAGAAAAGGATTTTAAAATGAATTATGATTCAATAATGTTTTACTTGATTAAAAGGGAAATAAATTATTTAGAAGAACTTTTTCTAAATTCAAGTGAAAAATTAAATGAAAAAATGAAAGAATGTATTCTTTATGAAACATTAACAAAACTTCATTTTTTCCAAGAAAATTCATCAAAAATAAACTTTTTCCTAATTTACAAAAATAAAATAAAATCCTTAGATTTAAAAACTCAAAATCCGATTCAATTTTGGAAATCTCTTTTAACATTCTACGAAAATAAAAAATAAAAATTTCAAAATAAAAGAAAACTTAAATAAATAAAAATAAGAAAAATAACTATAAAAAAATTTACATTTTAATGAATAAAAAAAATAAAAATAAAAAAATAAAATACAATAACTTAAAAAAAAATAAAAAAAAAATAAAAACATATCAATCATTATAATTTTCATTTTCCGCTTGACAATACTCTTCTCCAATAGGTAACCAACTAGTATCATTTTTAGGTATTTTTCCCCAAATAAAAGTTTCCAAACTTTTAAAATTTCTTTCATTATTAATATGTAAATAAGCTAAAAAATTAACATAATTCCAAATATTATGAATATTATTAACATGTCTATCAAAATTAATATTATTATTAAGTGCACTATCTCTAGTAATTTGGCAAATATAACAAGTATTATTTTTATCTTCTTCAATTTGATAAGTTTGTTCTCTTAAAGCAGCAAAAGTATCAACAATAATACCAAAAAATAAATTAATCATAATCCAAACAACAAACATATGAAAAAGAACAACAAAAAAGAAACCTGCAATATAATAACCAGGAGCAACTTTATATGATAACATTGGAATAACATCACCAATTCCACCTCCGCTACGAACACCATAACTTAACATTGTTAAGTAACATTGTACCATACTTGAACATAATTTTTCTGTTGTTGTATCATCTGTTTTTACATTGTATAAATTTGAAAATTCAAATAATTCTGGAAAGTAATAAAATGCAAACCAAGTAAATAAATATACTATTAAATACATAAATATTAATACAAAGAATAATTGTTTTATTCTTAATATTAATGAATAGACTATTCCAAAAAGAATGTTGTTTACATTTGCTATAAATAATAAGGGAAATGATAAAAAAATACAATTTGGAATATATATGTAAATTAATGTAAAAATAAATGAAAATACAAATATATTTACTTCTCTATTTGCTATTATTGTGTTGTATAATATTAAAAATGTTTTTTGAGTTAATGTTAATTTTGATCCTACTTTGTTTATTAATTCTTCTTCTTCTAATATTTCTTCATTTGATTTTTCACCTGCTTTTAAAAAAATAAAACGTTCTTTATATTTTTTCATTATTTGATGTTTAAATTGTAATTTAAATTTATATATAAACCAAACTGATAATACGAATATTATAAATATCATGTGAATGAATGATATTATTACATTGTCTAAAAATTTTTTGTTTTTATCTTTATTTTCTATTGGAGTTTTTGAATAATAATGAATTACGACTAAAATATTTTGAACAACTATAAATATGTAATTTATATATTCTAAATTTTTAATTTCTAAATTAAATAATTTTAAACTTATTTTTGAAAAATTTTCCATTCTCATTTTATTATAAAACATTTCAAATATAAAATAATCACTTTCTTCAAATAAAGAT
>JAEEGL014257681.1_pt1 | contig 15468 bp, 12 predicted proteins | sample 9134231 | NCBI WGS metagenome assembly JAEEGL01 (sample SAMN16246548, study PRJNA631951) | gut metagenome | biome: gut microbiome; feature: rumen; material: fiber-attached | host: Bos | place: Iran: Karaj | collected 2018-10
CATGAAGAAGGGAACAGAGCAGATTGAGGAGGAATAACATTCCTCCCAAAAAAAAGAAGGAGGAAGCACTATGTCAGTAAAGTTTTCCAGCCCTGTCAGTATTGACAACATTTATCAGTTGGACGGCAGGGTGCCGTTTGGGAAGGCCATTCCATTCGGCTTGCAGCATGTGTTGGCCATGTTCGTATCCAACCTTGCGCCTATCACGATCATCGCGGGCGCAGCTCAGCTCTCCGGGGAACAGACGGGGATGCTTCTGCAGAACGCCATGTTCGTAGCGGGGATCGCCACGCTGATCCAGCTCTATCCCATCGTCCTTCCGGGGACCGGGTTGAGGATCGGGGCGCGGCTGCCCATTGTCATGGGGGTCAGCTTCACCTTTGTGACGATCCTGTGTTCCATCGCCGTGAACTATGGTTATCCTGCCGTAATTGGCGCGGTACTCGTCGGCGGCATCATGGAAGGGACCCTGGGCCTGTTCGCCAGGTATCTGGCGAAGTTCATCAAGCCCATTGTGTCGGCCTCCGTGGTGACGGCCATCGGTATGTCCCTTTTCACGGTAGGGGCCCGCTCCTTCGGCGGCGGCTATGCCGGGGATTTTGGCTCCGCTGCTAATTTGACGATTGGAGTTTTCACCCTGGTGGTGTGTCTGGTCTGGGCCGCGGTCACGAAGGGTTACCTGAAGCAGCTCTCCGTCCTGGCAGGACTCATCGCGGGTTACATCCTCTCCATCTTCATGGGCAAGGTGGACCTGAGCGGCATACTGTCCGGCGGGGCCGTCTCCTTCCCGCACTTCATGATGTTCAAGCCGGAGTTCCATCTTGGAGCCATCCTCTCGGTGTGCATCATCTTCCTCGTATCCGCTGCGGAGACCATCGGCGACACCTCCGCCATGACCATGGGCGGCCTTGGACGGCCCATCACGGATCAGGAGGTTTCCGGCTCCCTAGCCTGCGACGGCTTTGCCTCCGCTTTCTCCTCCCTGTTTGGCTGCTCGCCCGTGACCTCATTCTCCCAGAACGTAGGCCTCATTGCCATGACGAAGGTCGTGAACCGCTTTACCATCATGACCGGGGCGCTCTGCATGGTCCTTGGCGGGCTCATTCCCGTGGTGGGGAACTTCTTCGCGTCTCTGCCTCAGGCGGTGCTGGGCGGCTGCACTATCATGCTGTTTGGCCAGATACTCCTCTCCGGTATGCAGATGATTGCTCACTGTGGATTCACTCAGAGGAACATGACCATAGCCTCCCTGTCGCTGGCGGTGGGCGTAGGTTTCACGGCCTCCACGGAAATCGGCATCTGGCAGATATTCCCACAGCTCATTAAGGATGTCTTCGGAGCTAACGTTGTGGCGGTGGTCTTTGTCGTCGCGATGCTCCTCAGCTATATGCTTCCTGAGGACATGGAGATCCAAAAGGTCGAGAAGCAATAAGCGTCGTTAGAAGCGGCCATGTTCGCGTTGACGCTTACGGCAGGGCCAGCCCTGAGATCGACACAGCAAAAAAAATAAGTTGATCCTGAGATCGGCAGAGTCTGGTATGTTGCAGAATGCAATAGCCAGACTCCGCCATATCCCGAAGCGTTCCATCAACGACGTGTGAATATCGCAAAGGAGAACAGGATCTCGTCCGGCGACGTGGCTGACCTGCTGACCCACCATCTGGAACGCCGTCCCGGTGATGCGTGCGAGGTGGACTGGAGCGGAAAGACGATGCGGCTCGTTGACCAGGTCACAGGGAAATCAGACGCTCCAACGGGGCCCTGAACGACAGGACCCGCGGGGTGGGCAGGCCGTCAAAGCGGACCCGGTACGCGGAGCGTCCCCTGTCGACCTCCAGGACAACGCCCTCCCCAAAGGTGCGGTGCGTCACTCTCTCCCCCACCGAAAAGATCGCCTCTTCCGCTCCCCTTTCCAGCCAATGGCTGCTGAAGGCGATATATTCCCTTGCGTCCGCGATCAGGCTGTCCGCAGGCCGCTGGATGAACTTCAAAAGCGGCTCGCCGATATCCAGCAGGAACCGCGAGGGATAGCGGGGCGAGCCGTCTGAGTTCCGCCCTCCCGCCTCCGAGAGGAACAGGCCCTTTTGCGCCCTCGTCATGGCGACAAAGGCCAGGCGGCGTTCCTCCTCCATCCCCTCCCGCGTCCGCGTCTTTTGCGAGGGGAAGACCCCTTCGTTCATGGCGCAGAGAAAGACATAGGGAAACTCCAGCCCCTTCGCGGCGTGGACGGTCATGAGCTTCACCCTGTCCCGGGCGTCGCCGGCGTCCGAGCCCGTGAAGAGCGCCATGCGCGCAAGGTAGTCCGGGAGCGCGGCCTCCTCCCCGCAGGTGGTCTCGAACTCATGCACGGACTGTTCCAGCTCCGCAAGGTTGTCCAGCCGGTTCTGGGCCCCCTCTGTGCGGAGCATCCTCTCATAGCCGCTGGCGTCCAGCACCTCCGCCAGCAGCTCCGAGACCGGCCGGGAAGAACTGTCCCCTGCCAGCCCCTCGATGAGGGCGATGCACTGCGCGGCCCGCGTGCCTTTGAAAATCTCCTGCTCAACGGTGAGGTTCAGCGCCTCCCACAGCGTGCAGTTGTTTTGCGCGGCATACTCGCGGAGGAAGGCCATGCGCCGCTCCCCCATGTTGCGCCGGGGCACGTTGACGATCCGGGCAAAGGACAGGTCGTCCCGAAACGCGATCATCCGCAGGTAGGCAAGCGCGTCCCGGATCTCCCGCCGCTCAAAGAAGGGGACCCCGCTGTATATCGTGTAGGGGATCTTCTCCTTAATGAAAACGTCCTCCAGCGTCCGGGTGACATGGTGCGCCCGGTAGAGGACGCAGATATCGCGGAGCTCCGCCCCGGCTTCGCGAAGTTTTTTTATTTCTCCAACGATCCAGGACGCCTCTTCCTCAGAATTGCTGGCGTGATAACAAAGCACGGGCGCGCCGTCCTTCAGGGTGGGAAGGATAGATTTTTCCATCCTCACGCTGTTTTTGCTGATGAGGCTGTTGGCCGCCGCGATGATCTGCGGCGAGGAGCGGTAGTTCTTCATCATGGAGATCGTTTTGACCCCGGGGAAGGCCTTGTCGAAGTCCAGAAAGTAGCGCACGTCCGCGCCGCGCCAGGTGTAGATGGTCTGGTCCGGGTCGCCGACGATAAAGAGGTTTTTGTGATAGCCACACAGCGCCTCCATCAGCCGGTATTGCAGCCGGTCGATGTCCTGGAACTCGTCGATCATGACATATTCAAGGCGCTGCTGCCATTTCTGCCGGGTCTCCCTGTCCTGGTCAAACACGTGGAGGGTGAGCATGATGAGGTCGTTGTAGTCCAGCCCAAAGCATTTCTTTTCCTGATACAGGTAGCCATAAAAAATGATATCCGAGGGGTCGGAGGCGCTTTCGTACTTTTGGCGCAGCGGCTCCAGCGGCATGGCGGTCATGTCCCTGTAATAGTCCGTCTCGGTGATCGTCTTGCGGATCTCGATCATGTCCCGCGCGCGGGAAAAGCTCATGTGGCGCAGCGTCAGGCCCCGCTCCCGGTAGATGATGTCCAGCATGGCGTCGATGTCCGTGTTGTCCAGCACCATGAAACTCCGGGGGTACTGGATGATATGCGCCTCCTCCTGCAGGACGGAGAGGCAGAAGCCATGAAACGTGCTGATATACCCCGTGTCGTTGTCGCCGATGAGGTTGTGGATGCGGCGCTGCATCTCCCCGGCGGACTTGTTGGAGAAGGTGACGCAGAGGATGTTCCCCGGCATGACGCCCAGCTCGTTCACCAGCCACGCAAACCGGCGGGACAGCGCGCGTGTCTTGCCGGAGCCGGCCCCGGCGGCCACGCGGACAAAGCCCTCGGTGGACGTCACCGCCGCGCGCTGTTCATCGTTGAGCCCCTCAAGAATGTCCACTTATCTTCCCCTCGCCGGCCTCTGCCGCTCTCAAAATTGCCTCCATTTTACCAGAAAAACGCGGGGACCCCTCCGGGCCCCCGCGCCGTTATCCAACCGCAGCAACTGGCCGGCTACGCCACCCAGTGCAACATTCCCTCTTCCAGGTCCACGCGGAACTCGTCCTCGGCCTCTTCTGGCTCCTCGGCGTCCCCCATGCGGCCCCGGCGGCGTTGTTCTCCATCCTGACCGGGCTGTCCCTGGCCCTGCTGGCGCTCGCCGCTGTCCTGCTGGACGTCCACGTCAAACTGCGTCACCTGGACCCCCTGCTGCTCCAGCGTCATGCGGAGCTGGGAGATCTGGTCCTGAACAAGCTGGCGAACCTGCTCGCTGGACACCCGGATGGAGGCCTCCACGCCGCTCGTGCTGGTGGTGAGCTCCACCGATATCCTCCCCAGCGCCGGGGGATCGACAATGACGTTGGCCCTCCGCACCCCGTCGGCGCGCACAAAGCGGATGACGTTCACCAGCCCGTCGCGCAGCACCTCGGCCCGCGGGGCGTAGGCGGCGTTGGGGGTGTTGGGCGCCAGGCTCATCGGCGCGGGAGCCGCCCCCGTGCGGCGGCTGCTCAGCACGCCCTCAAAGAAGCTCTGGAAGTTGACCCCCCGCGTGTTGTCCTGGCCCTCCGTGCGGTTCCTGGCGGCCTCCCCGGCGGACGCATTCCCGGCGGCCCGGCGAAGGCCCGGTTGCGCCGGCTGCTGCTGGCCGCGGCTGCTCTGGGCGCCCGCGTCCCCGGTGTTCCCGCCGTTATCGCGGGAGGTGTTGGGCTGCTGTTCCTCCCCGGCGCGCTGAACGGTGGGAGCCTGGGGCTGGTTTTCCTCTTTCTGGGGCGCGGCGGACTCTTTCGGCGCGGCCTCCTGTGCCCTGGGCTGAGAGGCTGCCGCCGCTGCTGCGGCTTCATCCGATGGGCTCTGGCGGCGCTGGGTTTTGTCCTCACGGGCGGGCTGAACCGTCCCCTTCTCAGGGGAGTTTGTCTCCGCAGTTTGGGCGGGCTTTTGTTCCGGCTCCGTCACAGGGACGGCCCCTTCCCGGGGCTTGCCGCCGTCATCGGGCTGGCGGGTGTCCTGAGGCATGGCCGCTGCCGCGGGCTCCGCCGTCCCGTCTGCGGCGGGCTCCTCATCGGGCTCTGTCTCCTCTGTCTCCTCTGTCTCCTCTGTCTCCTCCGGCTTCTCACGGGACGGGAGTTTTTTTGCGCCAGTGACGGGTTTCTCCGTCTTCTCCTTTACCTCCGTGGGGGCGGGCACGGACGCGGGGTCTGTCTTCATCTCCCCCTCCGGCTGGCCGGGGAACAGGACGGCAAGCTGCTGTTTCAGGTCCTCCGCCACTTCGGGCTCCAGCTCGGGGGAAAGCTCCTCCAACGTCTGAAGCAGTTCCTCGCGCAGAGAGGGAAGCTCCTCCGGCTTCGCCGTCTTCAGCTTCGACAGCAGGGAGGCCAGCTTTTCGGCCCCCTCCGGGCTCAGGAGCCCCTTGTTCATCAGGGCTTCCATTTTCTGGAGAAGGGCGTCCACTGCCTTTGTGTCCACCGCTGGCTCCGGAAGCGGCTGGGACGTTTGCTCCGCCTTATCCGGCTCGCTTTTCATAGAAGCAACCAACGAGAGCGCAGACTCAGCAAGGAGCACAGGGGGCTGAAGGGAGGCTTGTTCCTGCCCTGCCGGTTCCATCATCTGCGGCGCGGGCGGCACAGGGGGCACGGATGCCTCGACAGAGGCCTGGGCTTCCGGCTCCTGTGCGCTGGCAAACTCCGCAACGAGGCTGTCAAAGAGGCCGGGCTCCGCCGTCTCTCCGCTCACGCCCCGGCCTCCCGTGTCCGTGCCGGGCGTCACACCGCCCTGGGTTAGATTGACCTGCACAAAAGGGAGAGCGTCTGCCATCGTCCCCACGTCCTCTCGTTTTATTGTTTTGGCCTGGCCATGAGCTCCGTCAGGCGGGCCGCCTTCTGGGGTTTCATCTTTCCAAGGATCGCTGCCCTGGCCTCGTTGGGCAGTTTCAGCAGCAATTCCACCGCCAGGGAATCCCTGAGCTGCTCCACCACCGCGGCGGCGTTCCGGGCGGACATATCCTGATAGGTGTGCGCCACCTGGTTCATGAGCTCCTGCTCGCTCTGGGTGGGTTTGCCGCCCGAAGCGGCGATCTCCTCCGCCTCGGCCACCCGCTCCTCCCGGCGCTGGACCTCCGTTATCCGGGTGCCCAGATCAGTGGACAGGGTATCCAGGCCGGCGCGGCGGTCCGTCAGGTTTCGCTCCCGCTCATCCAGGCGCCTTTGCCACTCCATGAGTTCGATCGCGCGGCGCTCATTGACTGTCAGGGAGTACTCTGCCGGGACCTTGAAAAAGTCCGCCAGCGGCTCCCCCACATAGGGAATCTTCGGGATGATGCTCCAGAAAAGCGGACGCCCATCCCAAAAACCGCTGAGGTGAAGTCCTACCGCCGTTCCCACCCCCAGAAGGATCATCCAGAAGAGCAGGGAAATCTTGCCAAGTTTTTTTTTCTTTTTCTTCTTCGCCGGGACTACCGCGGCAGCTTCTTCCGCTGCTGCTGCTGCTGCCTCAGGCGCACGTTCCTCTGCCATTTAGACTTCCTCCAAAATCAGCCCTGCTCCCGAATGCGGTGGTAAAGCGCCATCACATTTTTGACGTAGCGGCTCGACACAGACGGGATATGCCCTCCGTCCACGCGGGCCGGGCCGGCGTTGTAGGCTGCCAGAGCCTTCTCAACGTCCCCTTTGTACTTATCGGTCAGGTCGGAGATATATTTGACCCCGCCCTCGATGTTCTGCTCCGGGTCAAAGGGGTCGGCGACGCCCAGCATGGCGGCGGTGCGGGGCATGAGCTGCATGAGGCCCTGCGCCCCCTTGCTGGAGATCGCGTCCGTCTTCCAGCCGGACTCCACCTGGATCATGGCGCGGATGAGCTCCTGATCGACGTTATAGCGGTCGGCGCAGCGGTCGATGACGTCCTGGAGCTCCGCGTAGGAGAGCTTGCCCGTCCTGGGGGCCGCCTGGGCTTTCTTTTTGCTGACCTCGTCAAGGACATCAACAAAACGGTTTTTGACAGGCTGCACAGGAGGATTGTCCGGCATGGTCTTCCGCACGATCTCATCAATGCGGCTCAAGACCTGGTTGACTCTCGTTAAATCGGGACCGATCACGTTACGCTCCCTCCCTCTTCACCCGGGCATACTGCATCGTGGCCACGTCGTCCAGCTCGATCTGCTCGGCGTCGAGCTCCTCCTTGAACGCGGCCTCCTTCAGGTGCCCGATGTAGGCCTCCATGACGCGCACGTCCTTGTGGCGCTCCACCAGGCGCGCCTCCGTGCCCGCAATGCGCTGGCGGACGTCGTTGAGGGAGACGTGCCCCCTGGCGATGTCCGTATCGATGGCGTCGATGAACTGCCGCTGGAACCAGAGCTGCGTCCCGCTCATCCCCTGCTCGCCTGCCTTGCTGAACTCCCTGACGGCCGTGGTCTTCTCCGTCTCAAGGGCCGCGAGGCGGTCCAGCACGTCCATTTCCTCCCGCCGCTCAGACGCAAGGATGGCCTGTTCCTCCCGGCGGCTGTCCTCGCGGATCTTCAGGATGCGGTTAAATCTCTTCACGCGCTGATACATATCGGCAAAACCTCCAGATAATTACAGGGAACAGCATTCTTTTTTTCTTCGGCCGCGGCGTCCGCCCGCTTTAAGAAGCCTTAGCCGCCGCCTCCGCCGGTCTTTGGTCCGGCATGGGGGCCAGGGCCAGGAGCCGCCGGTCCGTCTCCTCAAAGGAAGTGGGGTCCTCCACGCGCTGCGACAGGAAGGCCCGCACGCTCTCCATGTTCTCAATCGCCCAGTCCACCCGCACGTTGGAGCCCGGCTTGTAGGCCCCGATGTTGATCAGGTCCTCAGACTCTGCGTAGGTGGCCAGCAGGTCGCGCACGCGCCCCGCGGCGTCCCGGTGCTCCTGAGAGACAAGGACCGGCATGACACGGCTGACGCTGTCCAGCACGCTCACGGCGGGGTAGAAGTTCCGCGCGGCGATGCGGCGGGACAACACCACGTGCCCGTCCAGAATACCCCGGACGTTGTCGGCCACGGGCTCGTTCATGTCGTCGCCGTCCACAAGGACGGTGTAAATGCCCGTGATGCTCCCCTTCTCGCCCGCCCCGGCACGCTCCAGCAGGCGCGGCAGCATCTCAAACACCGAGGGAGTGTAGCCCCTCGTGGCGGGGGGCTCCCCGATAGCCAGGCCGATCTCGCGCTGGGCGCGCGCCACACGGGTCACGGTGTCCATCATCAGGAGGACGTCCTTGCCCTGGTCGCGGAAGTACTCCGCGATGGCCGTGGCGGTCATAGCCGACTTGAGGCGGATCATCGCCGGCTGGTCCGACGTGGCGATCACCAGCACCGACCGTGCCAGCCCCTCCGGCCCCAGGTCGCGCTCCATGAACTCCCTCACCTCACGGCCACGCTCCCCCACCAGGGAGATGACGTTGACGTCCGCCGTGGTGTAGCGCGCCATCATGCCCAACAGGGTGCTCTTGCCCACGCCGGAACCGGCAAAGATGCCAATACGCTGGCCCTTGCCCAGGGTCAGCATCCCGTCGATGACGCGGACGCCCACGGAGAGCGGCGTATCCACCATCTTGCGTTTCAGGGGGTGGGGCGGCAGGGCGTAGAGGGGATAAAAATCCGAGGCCACGATGGGCCCCTTGTCGTCAATGGGATTTCCCAGCCCGTCCAGCACGCGGCCCAGCAGCGCGTCCCCCACGCCCACCTCAAGGGGGTGGTTGGTGGAGATCACATCGCAGCCGGGGCCCACTTCCTGAAGCGCCCCCAGCGGCATCAGCAGGACGCGGTTCTCCCGGAAGCCCACCACCTCGGCGGCCAGCTCGTGAGACCCGTCCCGGAAGCAGATGTGGCACAGGTCCCCCACGCGAACGTCGGGCCCCTGGGACTCCGCCACCAGGCCCACCACCTGCACCACCCGGCCGTTCACCTTGACCAGCGGGGTCTGGAGCAGGTCCACCGAGAAGAGCTGGAACAGGTTGACCTCGTCCGGGGAGGTGATATCCTCCGCCCTGACTTCCCCGGCCTCGCTCATGCCTTCGCCTCCCCCGCCGATTCTTCCTTCTGTTCCTCTTTTTTGATCTGCTGGAAGATGCTGTCAATGACCGACTCCACCTGGCCCATCTGCGTCCGCCAGCGGGCGTCGTAAACGCCAAGGGACGTCTCCACGATGCAGCTCCCCGGCTCCACGTTCAAGTCTGTCTTGATATCCAGGTGGTGGACGCCGCGCAGGACCTCGCGGAACTCAGCGTCCATGTCGCCCTCCAGGCGGGAGACGTCGTCCGGGGCGGCGTAAATAACGACCTGGCTCTTGTCGCTCAGGCGGGACAGAAGGTCGGACAGGACGGTGTCGATGGTCTCGGGGTGCAGTTCAACCTGCCGGTGCAGCATCCGCCGCAGCATCTCCGTCCACATACGGATCATGTGGGGCTGATTGAGCGACACCAGTTTGGTGAAGCTCTCCTCAAGGCGTTTGTTGATGCCCTCCAGGAGGGAGACAAGCCCCGAAAACTTGTCCAGGTACTCCTTCTTCACCTCGGCCTGGGCGGCGGAGAGCCCCTCGGAGTGGCCGGTGTTCCAGCCCTCATCCTTTGCCCTGGCCCGCGCCTCCTCGGCCACCCTGGCAGCCTCGGCGGCGGCGCCCGCCTCAAGCTCCTTCTTTCGCCCCTCGTAGTCCGCCTTCACTCCGTCGATCTCCGACGCCAGCTTATCTCTCTCCTGGGTCAGAGCGGCGTTCTTCGCCTCCGCCTCGCTCAGGCTCGCCTGGAGCTCCTCGATCTTCTGGAGCAGCTCCTTGTTGGGGCTGGGGGGCGGCGGAGTGCGCCGGGCCGTCCGATTCACAGGCGCAGAGGGCCGGGGACGCGGGGGAACAGCGGGATGTGGCCGCTCCTCCTGTTTCGGCTCCTCGCCCGTCTCCTCCTCCTGGGGGTCCGGCTCGGCGATGCCGATCTTGACGGCCTGAGGGAGGAGGCGCACCGCGCGCAGCACCCTCTGGTGGACCCTAGACAACGAGGTCGTCATCTCCGCCAGAGGCGATCACGATCTCGCCTTGCTCCTCCAGGCCTCTGACCACGTTGACCACCTTTTGCTGGGCCTCTTCCACGTCCTTGACGCGGACCGGGCCCATGTACTCCATATCCTCCTGGAGCATTTCGGCCGCACGCTTGGACATATTCTTGAAGAACTTGGTCTTGAGCTCCTCCGTCGCGCCCTTCAGGGCCAGGCTGAGTTCCTTCATGTCCACCTCGCGCAGGATGCGCTGCAGCGAACGGTCGTCCAGGCGCATGATGTCCTCGAACACGAACAGGCGCTTCTTGATCTCCTCGGCCAGCTCCGGATCGTTTTCTTCCAGGTACTCCATGATGTTGCGCTCCGTGGTGCGGTCGGCGCTGTTGACGAGAGCGACCACGGCATCGATGCCGCCGGCCATGGTGAAGTCCTGGCCCATGACCGTGCTGAGCTTGCGTTCCAGCACGCGCTCCACCTCCCGAAGGACCTCCGGCGTGATGCGATCCATGGTGGCGATGCGCTTCGTGACCTCCGCCTGCATCTCCGGCGTAAGGCCGCTCAGGATCATCGCCGCCTGCGGCGGTTCCAGATACGACAGGATAAGGGCGATGGTCTGGGGATGCTCGTTCTGGATGAAGCCCAGGATCTGCGTCGCGTCCGTGTGGCGCATGAAGTCGAAGGGCTTGACCTGGAGGCTGGCCGTGATGCGGGCCAACAGGTTCTGCGCCCTCTCCGGCCCCAGGGCGCGTTCCAGGACATCCCGCGCATAGTCCACGCCGCCGCGGGCCATGAACTCACGCGCCATGAGGACCTCCTGGGCTTCCTTCAGGACCTCCAGCTTGAGCTCCGGCGACACCTTGCGCAGGTTCGCGATCTCAAGCGTGATCAGCTCAATGGTGGCGTCATCCAGCTTTTTATAGATCTCGGGGGCAATATCGTTGCCCAGCGAGACCATCAGCACCGCTATCTTCTCTCTTCCGGAGATGTTCAAAGAGCTTTGTTTTGCCATCACAGGACTCCTTTAATCATCCGAAGACAGCCACTCGTTGACGAGGTTGGCAACCTCGTCGGGGTTGTTCCTCGCGTAGGCCTTCAACTGCTCTTCAATGACGGCCAGCTCACCCTGGAAGGCCAGCAGGTCCGGAGACGTGAGCATCTCCTGGATCGTGGGTACCTTCTTGCCCTCCGCCTCGACGGTCTCAACAGCCAGACGGGCACGGCGCCGGCGCAGCCACCACAGGAACAGCGCCCCCACCAGGAGCAGGATGGTGATAAACACCACCGAGCCGGACAGGATGCGCCACAGGCGCTCCTTCTTGATCTCTTCGGCCATCGCATCGGCAAAGGCTGTCGAGAACTTCATCGCCTTCACGACCAATGTGTCGCCCCGCGCGGCGTTGTAGCCCACCGCCGATGAGATCACCTCGCGCAGCTCGGCCAGCCGGTCCTCGTCAAGCTCACCGTTGACCAAAACGGACGCGGACAGCCGCCGCACGCCTCCCGGCGTGATGATCTGGTCGCCCTTCCGCGTCGTGATCTCATAGTTCGTCGTCGAGTTGGAGCGGTTGTACTCGCTCTCGACGTTCTGGGTGTTTATGGCGTAGCCGGGGATGTTCGTCGTGGTTCCCGGCGTCCCGGTGATGGGCTGCCCCTGGCCGGTGTAGCTCTCCTCCTGGCGTTCGTTGCTCCGCGGGACGCCCTGACCCGTCTCCGGGTTGGGCGTGTACTCCACATAAGAGGAAGAACGCTTGTCGAAGTCCAGGTCCACCTTCACGCGGACGACGGCCGTGCCGGGGCCAAAGACCTGCTCCAGCATCAGGCGCACCTTCGTCTCCAGCTCCCTCTCGTGCTGGCGCTCCAGCTCCCGCTGGACGGAGGTCACGGAGTTGTTGCCGTCCTGCGAGTAGATGAACATGGAGTCGGAGATCATGTCGGACAGGACATGGCCGTCGGTGTCCACCACCGTCACCTGGTCCGGAGCAAGGCCGTCAACGCTGTGGGACACCAAATGGATGATGGACTTCACCTGCGTTGGGCCAAGCGTCGAGCCGGGGCGCAGGCGCAACAGCACAGAGGCTGTGGAAGGCCTCTGCTGTTCCAGGAACAAACGCTGCTCCGGGATGACCACGCTGACCCGCGCGGAGTCCACCGCGGCAAGCTGGGTGATGGTGCGCGCCAGCTCGCCCTCAATGGCGCGGGTGTAGGCGATCCTCTGCTGGAACTCGCTCATCCCCATCTTCGAGTCGTCGAAGATCTCAAACCCCGTGCTCCCGCCCTTGGGGAGCCCCTGCTGGGCAAGGGCCAGGCGCGTCTCATAGACGTTCCCGCCCCCCATGAGGATGGCGTTCGACGCGGGGTCCAGCTTGTAGGGGATGTTGTTCTCCCTCAGATAATCAACGATCGCGGCCTGGTCCTCCACCTCCAGCCCTGCGAAGAGCGGCTCGTAGGTGGTGCGTCCCGCCATGAGGACAAGCGCAGCGAGCCCTCCCAGGACCAGGAAGGTGACCAGGACGAGAGAGGCCCGCTGCCACAGCTTCAGGGCAGACCAAAAACGAAGAAAGGACCCAAGCCAGCGCTTTAGAGCATCCATGATACTTCAGATATTTTGCCGGTTATCCTGTAATGCGCGACAGGGCCTGGTAGGCGTCCAGGAACTTGTTGCGCAGCTCCATCAGCATCCTCAGAGCAACGTCCGCCCGCGAAGAAGCAAGGACCACCTCTGAGATGTCCTCCGCCTCCCCTATTGCCAGGCTCCGTACCTTATCATCAGCCTCCAGCTGAAGGGAATTGACCTTCCGTATCGACGCGGAGAGCATATCCTCAAAGGACATCTCCGGCGCTTCAGGAGCGGAGGTGAATATCCTTCGGGCTATGGGTGCAGCCACTTCCTCCGCCTTTGCCGGCTCCACTCTCGACAGGTTCAACATCAAGCGATCCACCACTATCAAGCCCTCCCAGTGTGATAAGGACTTCGCTCCATCGACGCCCCGCCTCCGGGGCCTCCTGCTCCTTACTCAAAACCTCTTTATTTTACATCAAGATCCTCAAAATTTCCTTTAGGGGGTCAGAAAAACTTCCTACGCCGTTCTCACAGACACAAATACCCCTTAATATTGTAATATACATTTAAACGGCAATTTTTGCAAACGGCCCCGGCGTGCCGGGGGGGATCCAAAGCAAAAAGTCCGTTTTGTGGAGGTGTATCTCATGGCGTTTGGACCGGAGTTCATCCGCGGTCTTGAGGCCGCGTGGGGGCCAGGGCTGCCCTGGCGGGTCTCGCGGGTGGAGGGCGGCGAGTCCTGGGCGGCGCTGAAAATATCCTACGAGGATCAGTGGCTGCTCCTCTCCTGGGGGGCCGGGTCCGCGGGCTGCTGCCTGGCGGGGTCCGGCGATGTGGCCGCACTGAAGGAAGGGGCCCCTGCCCGCACGCCCATGGCGGAGGCGCTCAAGAGCCGGGCGGTGCGCGGGGACATCGTCGTGGTGCGCCAGCTCGATCACGACCGCGTCCTGGAGTTTGAGCTGCGCCGCCGCATCGCGGCCGGGACCTCCATTGGCTACTTTCTCATCCTTGAGGCGACGGAGCCCACCGGCAACCTCCTTCTGTTGGATGGGGGACATAAGATCGAGGAGGCCGCCCGCCACTCTGCTCCCGACCAGAACCGCTACCGGACGCTCCTGCCGGGGCACCCCTACGTTCCGCCCCCGGCCTTTACGGGACCCCTGCCCGGCGAGCTGTCATCTCTGTGCTTTGAGGACGTGCCCAACCTGATGGGGATCGGGCGTCCCCTGGCTCGTCTCGTCCAGGCTCACTGGGAGGAGCGGGACCCCGGCACCTGGCTCGCAGCTCTGCGGGAGGCCGTGGAGAACGACGAGGCCCTCCTCTGCCAGAGGACGGAAAAGGGGTATCTCACGCGCCTGCGCTATCCCCTGCCCGGGGCCGAGCCCCTGGGGGAGGATGCCCTCGCCGCCGCGGCCCGGGGCGTGCTCGTTCCCCTGCTCCAAAGGGAACGCGACCGGCAGCTCCACGAGACCGGCGCCCGGCTGAAGCACGCGGCCAAGGCCCGCGAGCGGCACCGTGACGGCCTGCTCAAGCAGTTAAAGGACTGTGAGGCCGCGGACATCCTTCGTCAAAAGGGCACGGCCATCCTGGCGCACATGGCGGAGATCCCCCCCCGGGCGGAGGAAGTCACCCTGACGGACTGGGAGGGGAACGCCCTCACCATTGCGCTGGACCCGCGGCTCTCCCCGTCACACAACGCGGAGAGGTACTTCAAAAAATACCGCAAGGCCAGGGGGGACCCCCAAAAGATCAGGGAAGAGATCGCCGCCCTGGAGGGGGCGATCCGCGAGATCCTGGAGCAGCGCGACCTGTTGGAGTCCATCAGTGAACCCGGGAGCTTTGAGCAGGCCGTGAAGGACCTGGAAGCGTGGCTGGCCCCCGAGACGGAGAAGGGCAAAAACAAAGCGAAGGGCAGGAAGGGCGGGAAGGAAAACGAGCCGCCCTGTCTTGTCTATGAGCGGGAGGGGCTGACCATCCTTGTGGGGCTTTCGGCGCGGGGCAACCGTTATGTCACGTTCCGCCAGGCCCGGGGGGAGGACATCTGGCTCCACGCCCACGAGCTCCCCGGTGCCCACGTGATCATCCGCGGCGCGCGGGACCGTCATGAGCTGGAGGAGGAGCACCCCGCGGTGCTGGAGTTCGCGGCGTCCCTGGCGGCGGGACACTCCAAAGGGAGGAACTCCGGCTCCGTTTGGGTGGATTACACGGAGCGGCGCTACGTCCGCCCTGTTCCGGGCACGGTGGCCCTCGTCACCTACACCAACCCGGGGACGCTGCGCGTTGCCCCTCCCCTCAAACCTGCACGAACGTCATCCTGACCCCCTTGCATATTTTCCCCGAGGTGGGGAAAATATACAGATGGTTTTAGATTTTTGCCAATGGAGGCGTTAGATTTATGAAGAGATTTGCGTTATGTTTATTGGCTTTGTGCGCGGCGCTGGTTGCCGTGCCGGGCTGTGCGTCGGTGGGGCAGCTGGCAGCGGCGGGGCTAATGTCACGGTCAACTACTGCACCTTCGCCACGGACAGCGACGGAATACACATAAACAATCAAAATAAACTGACCGTCAAGAACTCCATCATCAGAAAAACGATAACAACGGCTGGCGGTGCAAGTGCCAGTGATGTGACGACCAAGAATAACCTCACCATCACGACGAAGCTCACGAGTGAGACAGTCAAGGACGCTACCGACAGGGTCACCCACACGGTCTTCCGGAAACACGCTGAGCTCTCCGCGGCTATCGACGGCGGCGACACAAGCGTCACGGTTGACCAGCTCGGCAACTCCCGCGGCAACAAGCCGGACATCGGCGCGGCCCAGATTGAGCCCGCCACGCCAATCTTCAACCCCAAGGGGGGAGAATATACCAGCCCGCAGAGCGTGGGGATATCCTGCGCGACGAAGGGCGCGACGATCTATTACACGAC
>JAEEGL010925994.1_pt1 | contig 15467 bp, 16 predicted proteins | sample 9134231 | NCBI WGS metagenome assembly JAEEGL01 (sample SAMN16246548, study PRJNA631951) | gut metagenome | biome: gut microbiome; feature: rumen; material: fiber-attached | host: Bos | place: Iran: Karaj | collected 2018-10
CAAGAAATTGAAACGGTTCGTTTCCTAATTACCCAACATATAAATAAATATATGTCGCTTCTTGTACTACTTCTGTCTATGTAAATCTGTCAAAGAACTCCTTCTTAAAACGCCTCCATCTCTGAAAGCGGGTGCAAAGGTACACATTTTTTCCGAATCAGCAAAACTTTTCCAAGGATTTTTTTGATTTTCTAGTGTAATTTTTCCACTTCTTGACAAATATCAAGACCAAAAACAACATACGCCTTATTATATTATATAAGAGAAGAAGAAACAAATAAATAATAGGTCCGGCCAAGCCATCCATTACAAGTTGACGGGTGAGCGGCTGATTCTTGAAAGTTTAAGAACAATTAACCCTGACGATATAAGATTTCCAGACATTCAGCGTTTAATCAGAAGAAAAGTAATAAAAACAAAAAGAATATGAAAACAATTAAGTTTTGGAGTCTTTCAACGATTATGCTTACAACTCTCTCCCTCACCTCTTGCAGCAGTGAACCCGGATATGCAGACCCAGAGGCTCACGAGAAGACGGAACAACTACGGGAGCAATACACGCCGTTCATCGTAGGCACGTGGCACTACGAGAAAGTCCTTGAAAAGAAACGAGTATTTGAGCAACTGACGTTCAACGCAGACGGAACGCTCATTGGACTACGCAAGTGGCAGACACGGCAACTTGTAACCATTGACAACCAGGAGCAATACACCGACTGGGAGGATATACCTGACGAGAACGGCACTTTCATCGGTACATGGTCGCTTCAGTGGGAAAGGAACGTCAAGGGCGTGGGCGAGAACCGAATCATTCTATATGCTCAATGGGGCGACAAGAACAACCCCATCATTGCCTACAGCCACAATCCGCTCTTTGGTTATGCCGACACAACCACTTTACAATTCGCAGGCTATTGGCAGAACAGCGACGGCTGGACAAACTACGAGCGCGGCGAGGCTGAACCAAGTTTCTAATAATCATCCATCAATAGTAGCCACGGGGCGTACTTAGGGAATTCAGCACACAAAGATCACTATTTTGAATAAATAATCTTACCTTTGTAACAAAAGGTGCTAAAATCTCGTTTGTACAAATAGAAGGACTCATCGATGAACAACTTCAGAGTGAAGATAACTTAATTTGTCAAACGTAAAATTTGAATTGTTATGAAGCATACATTATTCATAAAGGTAGCTCTTTGCGCTGCTATCATGCTCACATCAACTGGTGCGAATGCATCAAACAAAGACTTCAAGAAGTTGGCTAAGATTAATGGTGTGGAGCATGTCCACATTGGCAAGTTTCTGATTAACCTCGCTGCAAAGAATGGGGAAAACATCAACTTGGGTGAGAATATCATCGTCGGGGACAAGTCAGGCAACATACTTAAGAAGATAGACTCAATAGATGTTTATACCAGTGAAGAGAAAAATACTATAGAACAACTGAGTCAGCATGTCCGAAGTATTCTGGACGGGAACGGCTGGGAGTCGCTCATCAATATGACAGACGAGGACGGCGAAAAGGTAAAAATCTATCAGAACCAACATGGCAAGCACACCACCGTCATCATCTTTGCAGAAGAGGACGGCGAGGCTTCGCTGGTAGTCATTGACGGCAAACTTGATATGGCCCAATTGATGGAGCAAATGAGTAAAGAAAACTAAACCCCTGATGGACGCACAGGAGTTCAAGCAACGGTTCATGCCCCACTATAAGCTGCTCTACAGGGTTGCTTACCATCTGACAGGCAATGCACAGGATGCCGAAGACCTGCTACAGGATATGTACCTGAAACTATGGCAGAAGCGCGACGACCTGCCCAACGAGGCGATGAAGGAGGCTTATCTCGTGACCATGATGCGACGCCTGTTCATTGACCAGCGACGATTGAAACACATTGACGCCTCAGCAGAACTGAAGGAAGAACTCTCACCGCCAGACGAACGGAGCCTAGACCATCAGATGGACACTAAAGACGAGGCCCAACAGATGGAAGGACTCATCAGCGAACTACCCGAAAGAGACGGAAAGATCATCCGGATGCACCTGATAGAAGACCGCTCCTACGAAGAGATAGAACAGGACACAGGACTCTCGCAAGGCAACATCCGCATCATAGTGATGCGAACAAAACAGAAACTGAAACAACAATTCATAAAAATAACGAAGACATGGACGAACTGAATCTTGAAACATTGGAACGCATCCCCATTCCCGAAGGGCTGGAAGAACGACTTTCAGCGAAGATTGACGAATGGGAACTCGAGGAGAGACAGCAGAAGGCCCAGCGCCGTCGTCTGCTGCCCAGCACCCTGCGCTATACGGCTGTCGCTGCCAGTGTAGCCCTCGTCTTCGGTATTGGGTATCACTACATGCGACAGGAAGAATCAGTCAACCCTGCCGAATTGGACACCTATCACGACCCTGTGCTGGCACAACAGGAGGCCGAGCGCGCCTTGAACCTGCTGGCTGCCAACTTGAACAAGGGCATGGGACATCTGGAAAAGGCAAAAGCCCTGAGCGACAAGGCCGAGAACACATTAAACAAACAACTAAATGCATTGAAATAAAATGAAACAGAAAATGACAAGAGCACTGCTTTGCATATTGGTGGCAATGGCAAGCCTCACCGTCAACGCTCAAGTAAAAGCGTTCGAGAAATATGCTGACATGAAGAATGTGTCATACGTGTACATCTCCAAATATATGTTGGGAATGGCCAGCAAAACAGCAACGCCCTCAGTACCTGGTGTCGACATGAAAAGCCTGGCCAGCAAACTTACAGGCATACAGATTATCAGTTCAGAAGAAAAAACGGCACGTGAGAAATTAAAGATTGACGTTAAGCAAATCCTTGCACGCGACAAGTATGAAGTGCTGATGCAGATCAGGGAAGATGACAGCAAAGTGGATATCTACCACTGCGTAGGCAAGCAGCAGTCCGTTGTTGTCATGTTAATGGACGAGGATGACAGCGCAACAGTAATGATCTTCTCAGGCAACTTTACCTTGGACGATGTCATGAGAATGACGAAATAACTAATCTCAATACCCTCAAGACTAGCCACGAGGACAGACAATTGAGTACTGTAGTGCCTGCAAAAAGGTAGGGAGAGCCCTGCAAAAAGGTAGAGAGATACTAAGTAAAGCTTGAATCTTGTCGGGATTCGTTAAAATCCTGGCAGGATTTATTAAAATCGCGACTGGATTTAATAAAATCGCGTCAGGATTATCTGTTTTTCAGATGTTTTGATTATCTTTGCACCTTAACAAGCTATTTTCATTACGTAATCAAACAATTTATCACTATGTACGCGAAATATATCAAGCAAGAAATCCCCGATTTGAACGGGACAGGACGGACGCAGGCCTACTACAAGATGGAGCTGACACCGAAGACCTTTGAGCAGTTTATAAGCCAGTGTGCCCGCGAAGGCAGGATGGAAGAAGCCCACATCTTAGGCGTCCTGAGATTAGTGAGTGAGAAGTTGGCTTTGTGTATGGCAGAAGGCTATTCCGTGAAGATCAATGGCATCGGCACCTTCCACGCAAAACTCGGCGTAAGGAGTGACATGCTGCAGGATGCCTTCGAAGAAGGTGAGCCTACGCATAATGCCAAAAGCATCACCGTGACTGGCGTGTCGTTCAGGGCCGACCCCGACCTCACAGATGCCACACGCCGGAAATGTGTGCTGGAGAAAGGAGGCGTAAGCCGAATTCGCAAGACGAAGTTTACGCTTGAAGAGCGCATTCAGAAAGCCCGCAAGTTCCTCGAAACTAATATGTTCATGAGGGTGCCCGACTATGTACGCCTGACAGGCCTTTCACGTACTTCTGCAACCAAAGAGCTGCGGCAATTGGCGCTCAATCCCTCATCAGGCATCACAAGCAGAGGAAGCCGGAGCCAGAAATACTACGTATTGAGGAAATGAGCATTTCTTAGTTAATTTCTGATAAAACGATGGTTATTGGCGGAAAAGTTAGTACCTTTGCACCTTATTAATAAAGAAGACGAAGAAAGAATGTCGACGATCTTACATATAGAGACCAGCACGAATGTGTGTTCTGTAGCAGTGTCGGAAGACTCACAGGTAATCTTCCAGCAAGACGACCACAGCGGGCTGGGGCATGCGGAAAAACTGGGAACGATGGTGGACGAGGCCCTCTCGTTTACCGACAACCACGCCATTCCTTTCGATGCCGTAGCAGTTAGTTGTGGTCCTGGCTCGTATACAGGTCTGCGCATCGGAGTATCGATGGCAAAGGGCATCTGTTATGGCAGAGATCTGAAACTGATTGCCGTGCCAACACTCGAATTATTATGTGTGCCGGTACTGCTGCGTGAACTGGCTGAAGACGACGCTCTACTTTGTCCTATGCTCGACGCAAGGAGAATGGAGGTTTATGCAGGCATCTACACACGGGCATTGAAACCTGTCAGAGAGGTTGGTGCCGACATCGTGACAGAGGAAACCTATAAGGAATATCTTGATGCGCACCCCGTGTATTTCTTCGGCAATGGTGCTCAGAAATGTATGGAGACCATCAATCACCCGAATGCCCACCTGATAGAAGGCATCGAACCGCAGGCAAAATGGATGCAGCCTCTAGCTGAACGCCGACTGTGGAACGGAGAGACAGAAGACGTTGCTTACTTCACGCCCTTTTATCTGAAGGACTTCGTAGCCAAGCGACCGAAAGACTTATTGAACATTGAACATTGAAGATGATATGAATATCAAAGGATTAGACTACAACACCCATCGTGAGAAACTCTTGATGCCTGAGTATGGCCGGGAGATTCAAAAGATGGTAGATTATGCCGTCAGTCTCACTGACAAGCAGGAGCGCCAGAACTGTGCCTGCGAGATTATCAGAATGATGGAGACAAAGGTACCCGACCTGCGTGAGAACGCAAACTACGAGCAGACACTCTGGGACCATCTTTACCTGATGAGCCACAAGCAACTTGACATCGACTGGCCCTTCGACGTCAGCGAGGCCGAGAAAATCCACAACAAACCCAATGTCATCCCTTTACCACAGGAGAGCATCCAGCTGCGCCACTATGGCAAGCTACTTGAGGAGCTTTTCGAAAAACTCAAGGAGATGCCAGCCGGTGAGGAACGTGACTCGTTGGCCAACTACACGGCTAACCAGATGAAGCGCAACTTGCTGACCTGGGGACACGGTTCGATGAGTGACGAGAAAGTGGCTGACGATCTGGCACGATTGACGGATGGAGTCATCCAGCTAGACCTGACGAAGCTCAGGCTCGACAAGGTGACTGCCATTGAAGACCCCAAAACAAAGAAGAAAAAGAAATAGCACGCGTCTATGGCATCATTTATCATTGAGGGAGGTCATCCGCTGAGCGGAACAATCAGTCCACAGGGCGCCAAAAACGAGGCTCTGCAGGTGATTTGCGCCTCGCTGCTGACAAGTGAGAAGGTGACTATCCACAATATTCCAAACATCCGCGACGTAAACAATCTGATCCAGTTACTTCGCGACATCGGCGTTAAGGTGGAAAAGACGGCAGATGCCTATACCTTTCAGGCCGACGAACTGAACCTCAGTTATCTGGAGAGTGACGAATTCGTACAGAAATGTGCTGCTCTTCGCGGAAGTGTGCTGATGATTGGTCCGCTATTGGCTCGGATGGGTAAGGCTGTCATTACCAAGCCTGGTGGTGACAAAATTGGGCGCAGACGTCTTGACACCCATTTCCTGGGTTTCCAGAAACTTGGAGCAAAGTTCAACCATGTACCAAAGCGCGATGTCTACGAGATTTCCGCTAAGCGACTCAAAGGAACAGACATGCTGCTTGACGAGGCCTCAGTGACAGGTACCGCCAATATCGTGATGGCTGCCGTCTTTGCCAAAGGCACCACCACCATCTACAACGCTGCCTGCGAACCCTATCTGCAGCAACTCTGTCACCTGTTGAACAAAATGGGTGCTCACATCAGCGGCATCGCTTCGAATCTGCTGACTATCGTAGGCGTGAATGAGTTGCATGGAGCAGAACACAAGGTTCTGCCCGACATGATCGAGGTGGGCTCGTTCATAGGTATGGCTGCAATGTGTGGCGACGGCATACGAATAAAGGATGTCTCCGTGAACAACCTCGGCATTATTCCTGACGCCTTCAGACGTTTGGGTGTGAAGATAAAGGTGGAGGGAGACGATCTGATCATACCCCGCCAGCGACACTATGAGGTACAATCGTTTATCGACGGTACGATCATGACCCTGGCCGATGCACCTTGGCCAGGACTTACGCCCGACCTGCTGTCGGTACTGATAGTCGTGGCCACTCAAGCACGTGGATCTGTGCTCTTCCACCAGAAGATGTTCGAGAGCCGACTCTTTTTCGTTGACAAACTCATCGACATGGGGGCACAGATTATTCTATGTGATCCCCATAGGGCAGTGGTCGTAGGTCACGACCGTAAGGTCTGTCTGAGAGGTGGACGTATGTCGAGCCCAGACATACGAGCAGGCATCGCTCTGCTGATTGCTGCTATGAGTGCCAATGGCTCGAGCCGCATAGAAAACATAGAACAGATAGACCGCGGCTACGAGAACATTGAGACTCGCCTCAATGCCCTTGGAGCCAAAATCATAAGAAGTGAAAAGTGATTAAAGAAGAAGAGGTTTACAAGATAGGCAGGTTGGGCAAAACCCACGGTGTGAGAGGCGACATCTCGTTTCTTTTTGACGATGACATCTTCGACCGTACCGATGCCGACTACCTCATCATAAAAGTCGACGGCATCCTGGTACCCTTCTTCATTGAGGAATACCGTTTCAAGAGCGACTCCAATGCCATCGTGAAGTTCGATGGTATCGACACGCAGGAACGGGCCCGTGAACTGACAGGCTGCGACGTCTATTTCCCAAGAGAGCTCGCCGATAGTGGCGATGGCAGTCTCTCATGGTCTGCCCTCGCAGGCTTCGACATCATCAATGCACAGAGTGGGAAGTCTGTAGGCAGGATTGCTTCTGTCGATGACAGCACACTCAACACACTCTTCGAACTGGAGGACGGCCGTCTGATTCCAGCCTCGGAAGATCTGATCACCAGTTTTGACAAAGACAACAGAACGATAACAATTGACTTGCCGGAAGGCATCTTAGAATTATGAAGAAACAAATTGCGATACTCGGTTCTACAGGATCCATTGGAACCCAGGCATTGGAGGTCATCAGAGAACACTCTGACCTTTATGAGGTATATTGTCTGACAGCCAACAATCAAGTGGAGTTGCTGGCTAAACAAGCCCATCAGTTCAGGCCTGCGGCTGTGGTCATCGCCAACGAACAACGTTATGACGAACTGAAACGGCTGATGAGTGACCTGCCTGATGTGAAGGTATATGCCGGAGCAAAAGCCCTCGACGAGATAGTGGAAGCCGGCCCCATCAACATGGTGCTCACTGCTATGGTGGGCTTCGCCGGTCTCTCCCCCACCATCCACGCCATTAAGGCTCGTAAGACCATCTGCCTGGCCAATAAGGAGACGCTCGTGGTGGCCGGACAGCTGATTTGCGACCTCGCCATCGGTTATCATGCGCCAATACTTCCCGTCGACAGTGAGCACTCTGCTATCTTCCAGAGTCTTGTAGGCGAAGACAAAAACCGCATTGAGAAGATTCTGCTCACTGCCAGCGGTGGTCCATTCCGTCTGAAGTCAATGGAAGAGATTGCCCATGTAACAAAGGCAGATGCCTTGAAGCACCCGACATGGAACATGGGCGCCAAGATTACCATCGATTCAGCCTCGATGATGAACAAAGGCTTCGAGGTGATTGAGGCGAAATGGCTCTTTGGTGTTGAGGCCAGTCAGATTCAAGTACTTGTCCATCCGCAGAGTGTTGTACACAGTGCTGTTCAGTTTGAGGACGGTAGTGTGAAGGCCCAGCTAGGTGTGCCTGACATGCGTCTGCCTATCCAATATGCTTTCTCTTACCCGAAGCGTCTGTCACTCTCCAGTGACCGCCTTGACCTATTCCAACATCCTTTGGAGTTCTTCGAGCCCGACCTGAAGAAGTTCCGTTGTCTGGCCCTCGCCTTTGAGGCCATCGACCGCGGTGGAAACATGCCTTGCATCGTCAATGCTGCTAATGAGATTGTGAACCGTGGGTTCCTGGAAGACCAGTGCGGTTTCCTCCAGATGGCCGACATCATCGAAGAGACCATGGGACGTACAACATTCATCAAGACACCTTCATACGATGACCTCATCCACACAGATAAGGAGGCTCGCCGCATTGCCACAGAACTGATGAACAAAAAATTAATAAACACAACGAATTAAAACGAATTTCACGAATTGGACGAATTAATTCGTGAAATAAGTAAAACAATTTAGTGAAATTCGTGCAATTCGCATTAATTCGTTGTTAAAGAAAAAGATACATAATGGAAATATTTCTGATTCGACTGTTACAATTCATGTTGGCCATAGGCCTGCTGGTGCTGCTCCATGAGGGTGGCCACTTCTTTTTCGCCAAACTCTTTGGCGTTCGTGTAGACAAATTCTACCTCTTTTTCGATCCAAGTATCTGGAAGTGGGACGGAAGTCTCTTTAAGTTCAAACCCAAAAACAGCGACACACAGTATGGTGTGGGTTGGCTGCCCTTAGGTGGCTATTGTAAGATAGCCGGAATGATTGACGAGAGTTTCGACACCGAACAGATGAAACAGCCCGAACAGCCTTGGGAGTTCCGTGCGAAACCAGCCTGGCAGCGTCTGCTGATCATGATTGGCGGCGTACTCGTGAACTTCCTCCTCGCATTGTTCATCTATGCCATGATCCTCTTCCACTGGGGCGACACCTACATCCCAGTGAAAGACATGACCATGGGTATGAAGTTCAACACCGAGGCCAAGGCCTTAGGTTTCAAGGACGGTGATATCCTCATTGGCACAGACCAAGGTGAATTCAAGGACTTCTCCGCTGATCTCTATCGCGACATCTCTGAGGCCAAGCGCGTCGACTTGATACGCGATGGGAAGAAGATGAGTCTCACCCTTCCCGGAGACCTTAACCTCTTGGGTATGCTCAAGGCAGAGCCCTCATTTGTTCGTCCACTGATCCCCGCAGTGATCGATAGTGTGATGGCCGACAGCCCTGCTGCTGAGATAGGACTCCAAAAGAATGACAAGATTGTTGCCTTCAACGGTAAGACCATCGACTCCTATAACGAGTTCACCGACCAAATAGGCATCCTCGATGACATAATGACCGGAGCCAAGACACAAGCTGACAGCCTGAAGATACGCACAGCCACCATCGTTGTCTCGAGAAGTGATGAGAGTGGAGCCATGCGTGACGACACCCTTGCCGTTACCCTCACCCCCGACCTCAAGATTGGCTTCTATGTGAAGACGTTAGCAGGCATCTATGAGCCCTACACCCGTGAGTATGGTTTCTTTGAAAGCATACCCGCAGGCATCAAATATGGCTGGAATGTGTTGGCGGGCTACGTGAACGACATGAAATATGTCTTTACAGCTGACGGAGCCAAATCACTTGGAGGCTTCGGAGCCATTGGCAGTCTCTTCCCCCCGATGTGGGACTGGTACATGTTCTGGAAGATGACCGCCTTCCTCTCCATCATCCTCGCCTTTATGAACATCCTGCCCATCCCGGCCCTCGATGGCGGACATGTGCTGTTTCTCATTTACGAGATGGTCACTCGTCGCAAGCCCTCTGAGACTTTCATGATACGTGCTGAGTATGTCGGCTTCGGCATTCTGATACTCCTCATGGTCGTGGCGAACCTGAACGATATCCTACGATGGTTAGGATATATGTAAGGCTGAAGATGACCACATAGATCATCGCGGTCTGCAATACCGAAGGATGAAGTGCCTCAATACTCGCTCCTGGCCAGGCAGCAATCTGTCCCAGAACGGTATTGAGACACTTCACTATATATAATAATAGGTACGCGAGGGAAGGGAAGACAAGCACTACAGGCGACAGCCAAAGGATGAGCGTAGCAGCAGGGATGACGATAAAGTTAGTCAGTAGGAAATAACAGGAAAACCTTCCGAAGTAATAGGCTATCAGTGGGGCAACCCCTATCTGCGCTGCACACGACACGGCGACCATTGACCATATCCAGCGCAGGGGCTGATGAGAGAGCAGATACGTCATGGAGAACACCCTCATCATCAGTGGCGTCAGGACAAGGATAGCAAACACCGCCATAAAAGACATCTGGAACCCCACGTCATAGAGCGACAGAGGATTGAGTACCAGCATCACGAGGGCCGTGAATGCCAGGGTATTGACTGTCATCTTCTCTCGATGCCCCAGCGACAGCAATGCATATACTGTGAGCATCGTGGCAGAACGAACGACGCTGGTTGACATCCCCACGAGGAATACAAATGCCCAGATACAGAGCACAATCAGCATCTGTGAGACCATGTGCCATCGTCGTCCGACGATCAATAGCGATAACAACGTATAGATGATGCCCAGATGCAGGCCACTCAGCGCCAGGACATGCGAGGCACCCGTCACGGCATAGACATCCCGGAGTTCCTGTGTCAAGGCCGACTTATCGCCCAAGACCATGGCAGACACAACTGCCTGTGCATCCTCGTCAATTTGGCCAATCCTAATACGGGCAAGAAGCCGACTGCGCAGCTTCAGGAAATACAACTTCGTGCGTTCCAGCCGTGAGAGGTTCAGCAACGACACCTGTGCCTTCCGCCATTTCCAGCTACTGACAAAGGTGCTGCCCGTAAAGCCATGAACCTCCAGATAGCGGCGATAGTCGAAAGAGCCGATGTGCCAGTCACTGTTCTCCCGTATTTGCGATTGGATGTGCAGACCGTCACCAACCTGCAGACTGCGGCTCCACTCATCCTTATACAGATAGCACTTCAGCTTCCGGCCGCTGTTAGTCAGCATCACATCCACCGCCATCGTCTTTGGTTTCTCTAAAGGTTCGCTCAGCACAACGGCTTCAAACCGAACCTCCCCTTCCGGCCATACCGTCTGAAGTTGCACCTTCTGCCGCTGCATCAGCAAAGCCCCCAATACAACAAAGCTCAACGCAATCACCACCGACTGCACCTGAGCATAACGCCATAAGAACAAAGCAATAACTACAATGCCCATGAATACAGGTAGTATCGGCACTGACAACGGCAGATGATCCCCCACGACAATCCCCGCCATCAGACAGATGGCAAGTCGCAACAATGGAACACGCGCTAAGGCATTGCTCTTCATATTCATCAGATTTAATGCTGCAAAGATAATAAAAAAGGGTAAAAGTAAAAAGTGAAAACAGAAAAATTTGCTGCCAAACAAGTTTTTTTGTACCTTTGCAGTCGAAATGGAAATGATTGTAATGCCCATGTGGGCGTGGATATTGTTTTATGTGCTGGTGATCGTGATGCTGATGATCGACCTGAAGTCGTTCGGCAAAAAAGGCCAGCACGAGGTGGGCGTCTCTGAGGCCCTGAAGATGACAACGGTGTGGATTGTCGTGTCACTGCTGTTCTGTGCAGGCATCTACTTCTTCTACCCTGGTGACTCGCATGAGAAAGCCATGGAGTTCCTGGCAGGCTATCTGATTGAGAAGTCGCTGTCCATGGACAATCTCTTCGTGTTCCTCATGCTCTTCTCCTTCTTTGGTGTCCAACGCAAATACCAGCACGAGGTACTCTTCTGGGGCATCATCGGAGCCCTGGTCCTGCGCAGTTTCTTCATCTTTGCAGGTACAGCCGTGATTGCCCGCTTTGAGTGGGTATTAGGCCTATTCGGACTTTTCCTCATCTATACTGGCATCAAGATGTTCTGGCACAAGGGGGACGAACACGTCGATCCCTCCAGGAATGTCTTCGTGAAAGTGTTCAAGCGTTTCTTCCCCGTCACCGACCAGATGCATGATGACAAGTTCTTCATCAAGGAGACCAGAAAACGAGGTGACAAGGAGGCAGGAGAACGATGGTTGGCAACGCCTCTGTTCATTGCCCTGATCGTGATCGAGACCACCGACGTGGCCTTTGCCGTCGACTCGATCCCAGCAGTGTTCTCCGTATCAAGAGACCCGTTCATCGTGCTGACCTCAAATATCTTCGCCATTTTAGGACTTCGTGCACTCTATTTTGCCCTGGCCGCCATAGCCAAATACTTCACTTATCTGAAATACGGCCTTGGCATCATCCTCAGTTTCGTGGGTATCAAGATGCTGCTGGAGGTATTATGGGGCATCGAAGTGTCAACACCCCTCTCCCTGGCCTTTATTTTCGTAGTCCTGGCCCTCTCAATGCTCGCAGGCAGGAAAACTATAAACAATAAACTATAAACTATAAACTATAAACAACAAACAATAAACTGTAAACTATAAACTCAATAATAATGGATACTAAAAGCTACACCAATGATGCTGTAAAGCTGCTGAAGGAACTGATTGCCATTCCTTCCGTCAGTAGGAACGAGACACTCGCAGCCGACAAACTCGCTTCTTATCTTGACCTCTGGCAACTGCCCTACGGACGTGAGGGCAACAACCTCTGGGTGGGTTGTCAGGACTGGGACAACAACCGCAAGACCGTCATGCTCAATGCCCACATCGACACCGTGAAACCTGTCAGCACCTGGTCACGCGATCCCTTCACCCCATCACAGGAGGGTGATCTGCTCTACGGTCTGGGAGCCAATGACTGTGGTGGTGGTCTGGTGTCACTGCTACAGGTCTACCGTATCATGCTCCATCAGCCCCGCAACTACAACATCCTCTGGGTGGCCTCTGCCGAAGAGGAGGTCTCTGGCGAAGATGGTTTCAGCCGGGTGCTGCCTCTGTTGCCACCCGTCGATGTGGCCATCATCGGAGAACCCACAGGCATGCAGCCTGCCATAGCTGAAAAAGGTCTGATGGTCATCGACGGCTATGCATACGGTAAGTCAGGCCATGCCGCCAGAAACGAAGGCGTTAACGCCATCTACGAGGCCCTTGACGATCTGGTATGGCTTCGCGACTACAGTTTCCGTAAGGTAAGTCCGCTTTTAGGAGCCACGAAGTTGACTGTTACCGTCGTTGAGAGCGGCACCCAACACAACGTCGTCCCCGACCTGCTCCATTTCGTCATCGATGTGCGCACCAACGAGTTCTACCAGAATGAATTCGTTTTTGAATTCCTTCGCAAGAAGATGAAACACTGCAAGCTGCAGGCCCGTTCCTTCCGTCTCCACTCTTCTGGTATAGCCGAGGATCATCCTCTGGTCAGACGCTGTGTCGATCGTGGCATGAAACCCTTCGGTTCCCCCACACTGAGTGACCAGGCACTGATGCCATTCCCCTCGTTGAAACTGGGCCCGGGTGAGTCTTCCCGTTCCCATGCTGCTGATGAATTTATAAGGATTTCTGAGATTCAGCAGGCCATCGACACATACGTCAGCCTGCTGGAAGGCCTAACGCTGTAGCCACCCCTCGGGATTCAGTTTGGTGTTGCCCTTACGCAACTGGAACTGCATCATACCCTCTGGACCGACCCTTCCGATGGTCTGTCGGGCACTCACCTTCTGTCCGCTGCTCACAGTCACAGAGGCGAGGTCACAATACACGGACAGGTATGAGCCATGCTTGATGATGACCACCGTCGTACCGTAATACCCAAACACCGTACTGACCACACCATCGTAGATGCAGCGCACTGCCGCACCGGGTTGTCCCTTGATGTCAATGCCTTTCTTGTCGAGGGTGACATGACCCTTCACGTCTGTCACCGTATTCGTTCCAAAACGATGAACGATCTTATAACTCCCCGTGATAGGCATCGGCAGTCGGCCTCGGTTATTCTCGAAACTGCCACTGAGTCTCAGGTCCTCTGCAGGCACCGTGATTTTGGTCTCCACTGGCTTGCTGGCCTCGGCCATCTCCTTCTTGTGCGCCCTGGCAGCCTCTTCAGCTTTCCGTTCAGCCTCTCTTCGGGCGTTCTCTGCCTCTCTGGCAGCCCGCTCTGCCCTGGCCTTCTCTTCTGCATTCTTCTTGGCAGCGGCCCTGGCCTCTGCCTTAGCCTTCTCTTCCAGAGCCTTAGCCTCAGCGATGCGTCTGGCATTCTCTTTGGCAGCAGCCTCTGCGGCAGCCTTCTTCCTGGCCAGTTCCTCCGCCCGTTTCTTGGCAGCCTCAGCTTCTGCCTTACGCCTGGCCTCCGCCTCAGCCTTAGCCTTCGCACGGGCGATCTCCTCGGCAATCATCTTGTCGATACGCGCATTCAGATCGGCATCACGCTTTTTCTGTTGGTCTATGATACCTTTGATGGCCTTCTGCTGTTTTTTCAGCGAACTGACCATGTTCTGCTGTTCCACCTGTTTGTTCTCCAGCGACCGTTTCTCCTGCTCGCCTCTGTATAGCAGGTCGTCCTTCAACCGCTTCGTGCTCTTCAGTTCATTAAAGGCCTCACTCACCTGTTTCTGCATCGACAGCACAGCCTCACCCTGTGCCTGCTGGTAGGAGGCGTATTCCCTGACGAAGCGCAGTCTGCGGTACATCTGTGTGAAGTTCTTGGCACTGAAGACGAACATCAGGCGGTCCTGTATGTTCCTGTTGCGATGCATATACCGCATCGACTTCTCGAAACGTTTCTTGCGCTCTTTCAGTTCATTGCGGAGAGTAGTCAACTGGTTCTCCAACACATGTATATCCCCGTCGAGCCTGGTGATATCCTGCCGGATGGTGTCGATGGTCTTACGCTTATCGGCAATCTCATTATTGATGACCATCAAGTTCTGCAGCCTTTTCTTTACATCGCGCTCATTGGCCTTCAAGCGACGTTCCTGTTCCTGTATTTCTTTGCGCACCTGAGCCTGCTCGTTCTTCAGCGACTTGACGGTCACCTCGGGCTTTGCTGCCCTCTTGGTCTTATTGGTGGTCTTGCCGGTTTTAGCGGTTTTCCTGGTATTTCCTGTCTTAACGGTCTTGCCGGTCCTCTTAGCAGGTACACTACGCTGTTTTGTGGTGGTTGTCCGTTTCTGCACAACAGCCTTTTTGTGATGCTGCGCAGGGACAACTGCCACGAAACAAGCCAGGACCCAAAGGACAAACAGTCTCTTCACTCCCTAAACTATAGACACTAAACTATAAACTCTAAACTATAAACTACAAATTAGAGCGACATAAATCGTCTTAGAATCTCGTCTACTGTCACTTCACGGTACTTGTTTGAGATTTCCGTACGTGTCTCCCACTCCGTCTCAGCACCGATATAGCTCAGAGTCATACCGAGTTTAACCTCCTTCTCCTTTGTCGTCAGCGTAATGGCCGACTTCCTCGGAAAGAGACTCTTGTTGAGTTTCTCAAACTGGTCGTAGTCCCAGTTCAACTGTGAGTTGCCATTGAAGCGGTCCTTATACAGGATGTTTGCCATCTTTATGATGGCATCGTTTCTGCTGGCAAGCCAACTGTAGTCCATCTTCCCTTGCTCGAGA
>JAEEGL011028184.1_pt1 | contig 15467 bp, 14 predicted proteins | sample 9134231 | NCBI WGS metagenome assembly JAEEGL01 (sample SAMN16246548, study PRJNA631951) | gut metagenome | biome: gut microbiome; feature: rumen; material: fiber-attached | host: Bos | place: Iran: Karaj | collected 2018-10
CAGTACATCGCAGACGAAGCCCATTTCAAGGAGGTCATTGCCCGGGTCCCGAATGTCAAGCGTTCCCTATGGATCGGTACGGCGGACATCAAGGACCTGTATGTCGGAGACCGGCCTTTCCTGGGTATCCTTGCGGACTTGATATCGAAGGGAAGGGAAGTGCGGCTCATCCATGCCAAGGAGCCGGGTCCCAACTTCCGGGAGGATTTCGACTGTTATCCCGTACTCTTTACGGGGTTGGAGCGGGCGCTATGCCCTCGGGTGCATTTCAAGTTGATTATCCTCGACTGCAAAATAGCGTACATTGGTTCGGCTAACCTTACCGGTGCCGGTATCGGCATGAAAGGGACGAGCACCCGGAACTTCGAAGCGGGAATCCTGACCGATGATCCTGCTCTGGTTGAAGCAGCCATGAATCAATTTGATTCAGTATGGGCCGGCTTCAAGTGCAAAGACTGTCGCAGGAAGCAATACTGCGGCGATCCGATACTTAAATAAGAGGCTTGAATCCATTGTCCCGTAATTCGAAGTACTGAAGATGTTACTTAGGTGGGCCGAAATTAGTCCTATCATTGATTTCCACTGTATCAGAATCGATGATTGTTGCACCTCTTGCCACCATCCGGTTGTAGAAACTCTCAACCATCATTGAAAGCTGAAGCTTGTATCCTGTGCGTTTGCATGCCTCATGGATCTCTGATATCAGCTTGAGCCCTAATCCCTTATGTCTTAGAGAATCGGGCAAAATGATGTTCGGCAAATCAACTATGCGTTCTTCGCGGTAAGGCAGAAGTTTGATGAATCCTTTGACGGAGACTTCATTCCTGGAGCAAAAAAAGGTTGGGAAACAGCTCTTTTGGAGGCCGTGCCTTACGATGAAGTCATATATCACCTTTTCAAGATGTTTATGGATGAAGAACTCTCCTGGAATCTTATGTACATGATGCATCGTTTGCTCCGCAAAGTCGTAGACAAAATGTTCGCCATTGTCAAAGATCATATTCAGGCAGGAATGTCCGTCTTTCTCAATCTCAGTCCTGAACATGCCAGGAAGACGTTCTCCCATATCTTCGTCATCGAAAGGAGCGAACAACTGGTGGGCAGCATTATATGCTTGCTCTTCTTTAAATTGTTCAATGATAGTTTTCATATTTAATTTTCATATTTAAAATGAGATTACAAGTAAATAGCTGACATCTCCTTTATCATAGAGCGGATGGTTCCCCTGGCAAAATCAGGACTTTCAATCTGAACGTTGCCTCCTCTTGCGAGGATAGTATTATACATTTCAATATTGCATATGACCGATATAGAGACTCGGCCTTCACCCGTTGCCTCCGAGAAATCCTCGATGGTTCGCTGAGAGTGATGGATCGGATTGGTCGTTATGTACATCCATTCGCGTTTGGAAGATATCTTGAGAATAACTTCATACTCTTTATCTGATACAAGGAAATCCCTTGCTGTTACATCATTATATTCCTTCGTCACCCCTATGATATTGGAGAAGTACTCTATTGCCGAAGCACATGACGTGTGAGTGAACTCCCTGAAAGGCACATCGATTGCGCGTATGCTTCCTTTCTTGATCCTGTCTACAGATATCGGCCAGAGCATTTGTTGGTCTTCGCGGTATCCTAGGCAGTACCACCTTCCATTATATTCTTTAAGCAAGTAGGGGTGTAATACAAACTGGTCCGCACTTTGGTTGAACATGGCAAAACTGAGAAGAACCGGTTGCTTCTGTTTAACGTATCTATACAGCCGAGGCAGCATGTCATACCCAAGTAGTTGAGGATTGTCGGACCAGTCTACGAAAGAATCACCATTGCGGAAGGAGTCTATCCGTCCATTCACAAAGAAATTGATCTTGTCAGCTAACTCTTCAGGAATAATCTCAAATAATTGCTCAAGAGCATGATCGATTACTTTCCAATCGGCCTTTGAATATCTCTCTCCCAGCAAAGGCATGATTGAGAACCTGGGATCGGCATATTGGTAAAAACGTCTCCTCCTATCATGAATCGAAGTGGAAATAATAAGGAGAGGATTATTATAGCCAGCTTCTTTATATACCTTTTTGAATATATATAGGTCTTGGCGCAAGGTTATCTCATACCTCTCTTGAAGAGTTTTCCCTTCAGTCCCATAACGGACTGGGAACCCATGGTTCTCCCAGGTTCTAAAGATCGCTTCTGTAGATACGGGCTCTCCTGCTCCAAGCAATTCATCAAGTATGCGCCACCTGTTCCTATTATCAGTCATGATATATTAATTAACGGAACAAAGTTAATCATATATTTGTTATTGAGCTATAAAAATGTTGTACTACGTCATAATAACTAGAATTTGCGTTAAATATTAGTTAACGTATTAAGTTTTATATTTTATTTTTGCATATAAAAATTAACGTTTATCTTTGCAGTACAAATTCGTGTGAAACACGCGGGAGCTCTTTCAAATACTGAGACAATCCCCAAGGGGAGAGACTATAATTATTGAATATTGCTTTTTGCCGGTGTAGCTAGGAAGTAAGGACATCGGCCCGGTCCCGACAGATGGAGCAACCGGAACCGCACTTCCGAGTCTTTCTTAACCCTGTTGCGTTATGATTTTGTGTCCTAACCCAATGCCTGACCTTTGGGAGTTCATCGAGATCCTTGTGCACGTCCTTCTCGGTCGTCGCTAAGACTCGATTGATGTGCTGCGCGGGAACAAGCCTATCCGGTTCGGGCCCTGCCGCTGTGAAGAACCATTGTCTCACTCTTTAACTCGATTCGTCATGAAGAAAGTTATCATTTCCGCTCTCGTCGAGGCCGCCGTCGCCATCCTCACCGCATGGGCAAATGCGCAGCTCACGAAGTAGCTTCGCCCCCGTGTTCTCTGCCATATCCGTGTCCAAGTGCCATTTCCTGTGGCACTTGGGCGGGAAAATGGGTAAAAATCATTAACTTTACAAACAAAACTAATAGTTTGTATGAAGTTTGACTATACCATAAAGAACTTCCGTGCCTTCGATTCCCAAGGCGCCACTTTCACCATTAGCCCCATTACCATTCTCACTGGCACTAACAGTTCCGGAAAGAGCTCGATGGTGAAGTCTTTAAGGCTTCTTAATACCTTCTTAAGAGGTCTTAAAGAGGATGCGAACAGAGGTATGTGCCATCCTGGTAGGAGACCGCTCGATTTCTCCAATTCCGAGTTACAGCTTGGTTCATTGAGCTCAAACTGCAACTACTCTTCTAAATTGAAGGCGGTGAACCTCCAAGTCAATAATGAACCAGTCCCGGAAGATTTGTCTTGTATTACATTCAGTTATACAGTATTCTCTACCCTCATCTCACAACTATGCACTGTCGAACTCAAGTTTAAGAGTTCAGATAGTCATAAAGAGGAACAGGGTGATGGAATTGAGCGGTATGGATGGCTTGCATCTCTTAGCATTGTTTCGGAAGACGAAGGTTTCGACCTTCTTGTAGAGTTCGAAAATGGAAGGCCATTGATCAAAAAGTTTAATCGGACCACAGCAAGAGATTTTTTCCACGTATATATGGAAGCGGTGGCGAATGCTCAGACTCCGAAATTCAATGGCTCCGAGTCAAACGACACGATAATTAAAATAATCCGCGCATATCACGATTTAAAATGGAAGTATTTCTCCAGCATTGAACCAGAAATGATAACTGACGCTTCAGCCTTTGATTCGTTGCTTTTAATACCTGATGAGTATTTTTTGGCAGATGCGTCTGAGTTTTGGGGGAGCATCTCAAAGAGACTGATTTCATCTTCTCTCACAAAGATTGCAAAAAAGATTCAGGCCGATTATCATGATTCTGGTTCCGTGTCTCTGCTTAAGTATATCCAGCAGAAGGAGGAGGAGTGGATAAAAGAGCTTAATACGGGCAGAAAGCAGTCTCAATTTGATGATGAGGAGGCCAGAGAGTTCTTCAAGGCAACCAGAAGAGTTGTCCGACTCAAAGAAGAACTCGACTACTACAGTTTGGAGCATCTTGACAAGAATTGTAAAGAGATATCTTTTCCGATATTGGCTCGCTTCTTTAAGGAATTGTCAGGTAATGGCTCTATTGGAGCATTATACGATAGTTTTATGGACTTCTGTAATGACATCATTAAGGAAATCTTGTTTGCTGATGGCCTGGTAAACTTATCTTATATCAGTTCTTCTAAAGCGTCCGTGAAAAGACTCTATACTCTTAATGATGCGAGTGAGCCGTTTGATAAACTACTGTCAAGATACTTTCAACTTTCTCAGTTGCAACCTAAAGATTCTGGTTTTGAACCAGGCTCGTTTATTACACGTTGGATTGATGTAGACCGTGAGGATAGTTTTCGGCTTGGGAAAAAACTTATTTTCGACGAGATTGCTAACGGGATGGCAATAGTTCCTTCTTTGTTCAAATCACTCAATGAGGGGGTTGTTGAGCTGGCAGACCTAGGATATGGGGTAGCCCAACTTTTGTCGATTCTGATCAGCATTGAGGTTGACATCATGGAGAAAATGCAAATTAACCATTCTGAGAAGCTTCCAGTCAGCTACATCGCTATAGAGGAACCCGAAATACATTTGCATCCGCGCCTCCAGTCGATTCTTGCAGACATGTTCTTAGAAGCATATCTCAAGTACAATGTGCGTTTCATCATTGAGACCCACAGCGAGTACCTCATTCGCAAGTTCCAGTATCTTGTCGCCGGGCATTCCGTGAGCGCAGAATTCGGCGTTGATGCTTCCGAAATAGGTATCTACTACCTATATGATGCGGAACCGACCAAGCGTCCTGAAGGACAACGGCAGGTTCAGGAAATCACTATCCAAGACAATGGTAGATTAAGCCATAAATTTGGAGAAGGTTTTTATGACATATCAACAAGTTTAGTCCTGGAACTGTATTCTATTCGCGGAGAGTATGCTAAATAGCCCTGTATATTGCGATATCGACTTTTTGCGTAGTTTCTTCTTTGAGCATATGCCACCAGGTGGACGTATAAAAGGAGCGGCTCGCCAATTGCGTATAAGATGGGATCGATTTAACGATTTCCTGGAATCAAACTATCTTTTGATTGATAAGTCATCAAGAGATCTTTATGACCTTGCAAAAAATGACGATCAAATGCAGGAGCTTCTTAAAATAGTTGAAGATGAGTTAAATACATCACCTCCAGATGAAACTTGTACAATTAGCCACGCACTACGGGACAATGAAGACTGTTCATCATCTATTGTGTTGTCATCTGCACAGACTGCAATTGATTATTCTAGAATTATTGGGCTGCTTCAATTAACGCCGAGAGATACTATCGCAAGAGAGGATCTATATATCGATTCGGGTGTTAGCGTTGAGAAAGGCTCACATATTTCCTGGACAGAAATATGCGAGCGGTGTATGCCGAATAAAAGGTTTAACTCTCTGATTATCATAGATAATTATGCGGGAAAGCGTTCGGATAAAAACTTATATAAACTATTAGATGTTCTCTTGCCATTTGACCTAGGTACAGATGCAATATTTAAACTACTTATTATTTGCTACTCGAGGGACCAACAAGGACAAACGATTTACCTGCCTCATAGGTGGAATATCTTAAGAAACATTTGTCGCAGATCATATCGGATAGATATTAGTGTGCAAGGATTTGATGGGACAAGATTTAAAGAATTCCACGATAGAGCAATCATAACCAACTACAACTTTTTGATAGCTCCAGGAGGGATAGATTTATTCAGGGATATCGAAACTCCATCCAAAAATACGGCTATTTTCGGAGTATACCCGGATTTCAGTCAGGAAGGGGAACAATGGAAGATAGATTACTTAAATAACAACTTGTACAAAATATTGAAGTTTGCTGATTTAAACAATATTGAGGGAAATCCAATTATGGAGAGTTATCAATCCTCGGAAGATTGCCTTAAAAGGCAAGTTTTAGACTATGTCACAATGTTGAGTAATTCAACGTTGCCGGAAGCAAAATGGGACGTTAATGATATTGTTTTTAGTGAATATGATCCCGTGAAGCATCAGATTCATGTTTCTCATAAGCATTGGAGAGCGACCGTAATGGATTTCGGACGTGCGGAAGTTATAGCGAACTCTAATCCAGGAGGCGAACATAATCAGTTTCTAAACGGTTTGGTATTGATGAAAAAAACCCACTATTTAGTGGACGGAGTCGCAGAATATTGGACTGACGAAGAAGGCCGCGTCTGCAAAGCGATGTCGACAGTGAGGTTATTCGTGGAGATAAAGAATAATGACGGTGGAGAAGATTCGGATCAAGAAAAGCGTATTCAGTCCTTACATTTCAGCGCTCAAGATGAGGTCTCTCATCTCGTAGCAAGGAGTTTTCATGGTTCATATGAGGCGATTAACCTTGTCCCCATTCATAACGCAGTAAATCATGGCCTTTACCGAGCTGCAGAGCAAACAGTTACAAATTGGATTAGTGATGGTGGCATCGTAGATATCAGCATCACAGCTATATATTATCAGCAAGGAAGACGACCAAGTTTATTTATATATGAAGCAAAGAATCAGAAAGATCCTTCGCAACATTTCAAACTATCTATTCCTAATAGTCCATTATTGGGTACAATAGAACTCAAACAAATAGATTAATACCTCACCTCGCTGCACGGGTATTGATTCTCTTGCCTTCCTTGTTCCAGGAGTAGATCCAGCTCCCGTTCCTGGAAGTGAAGGTCTCTCCGGAAACACCGGTGACCTCACCTACATACGAGGCGCTTAGGGTTTTATAACGTTGCCCTTCGCTGTTGTACAGATAGATCCAGCTACCATTCTGAGATACGAAGAACTCCGAGCTGTAAACCTTCACAACGCCCACACTGCTGACGCTGAGTGTCTTGTACCGATGCCCTGAATCATCATACAGATATACCCAGCTGCCGCTGGTCTCGACACTGGAAATCTTGTGCGCTCCGGCAAGTAACGCCAGCGCAATGGTCAAAATGCTGAAAACCTTACCCATAACTCTGCATAATTAACGTTTTCCCATAAATAAACCCAGATAAAGCAGCAGTGCTGCAGCAGAACCTACCGTCATCTCTCCAAAGGGCGGACAGGGGACATGACTGGTCAGACCGCTCAAGAACAGACCACAAAATGCCAGGCCAAAGGCAAAACAGTCCCATCTGGGCTTCTTCAAAGGGGTAATACCGAGAAACCACATAACGAAAATCGACAGGATAGTGGCCGCCCACGCACAAGTGAACCACAGGCCAATCCACCCCCACACTCCTTGCCCGGCATAGTCAATCCCCGAGAAGGACTGCCCGTGGTGGAAACAACAAATAACGTAAATCAATACAGTGACCACAAGACGCATCACATACAGAATGGCATTGGCCCTGGATGCCATGTTAATTCTCGCTGCTGTTCTGTCCATCCTTGCGCACATTTAATAGTTCAGCCCTGTAATCGGGATAATTGAGAAAGGGATCTGCAACATGGGGAAGATTCGTAATCCAGTATTGTGGTTTACGCCATTTCCAGTCTTGAGTGAGATCAAGAAGCCAAAAGTGCTTTTTATAGAAATAGAAGTCTTCCGCCACGGCCCGGATAGCGATCTCCGTCACTCGTGTCGGAGATGATGTCCCTTCCAATAATCTTGTTATAACCTGAGGACTATTGTCGTCATGCGTGTCACTGCAGCGAGGTTCCCTTTGGAAGCATCAACCAATTCATGAAGCAGGGCCATGCAGTCCTGCTGCTTAATCTCCTGTCTCGCCATCAGCATCCGATCCCAGTGTAGGTCTTCGTATCGGTTGCACGTTAAAAATAGAGTTATAGCAAGAACCGCTGGACCAAACAATCGTTTAAACATGTTCCTGAAGTGATTCAAACTTACTTCGTGACCGCATTTCGGGCAATGCACGGGCATTGATTCAACCGTCGCTTCGTCCTCTATATCGGCTGCTCTGAACTTGTACCCACAGCGGGGGCATCTCACTTTCTTAAATCCTCGTATCATAAGCATCAATGTTTAACGCTGCAAAAATAGCCAATGATCCTGCCAAAGGATGGCAGTCGTCTTACTGCCTGATTTTGGCCGTTAGAATGCTTTTCTTTGCAGTGTTAAACAATGAAATGTATGGTACAAGAAATCGATTACCGCACCCTGAACGAAGTTCAGCTGAAGTATGAACTCAAGAAACTGGAGAAACGGATTCTCCGCATTACCGGCGACCCGCTGGCTACCGGAAAGGACCATCGCAAGTTTTTCCGCTGGGCCAGCAATAAAAACTCAGTTGAGAATGTTGGACTGATGATGAGTGATCGCAGCTATATCCTGGAACTCCTATTTGAGAAGCACTGCACCCCATCCGAAGTCACAAGGCTGGAGAAGGTCAACGAGTTGCTGTTGGACCTCACCAACCGAACCTACAAGCGCACCGCCAGCCTGGCCCGCAAAGTCCTATCGATGCCGAGGGAGGAACTCGACGATGACCTCACCGTCGAAGGGAAACTCGTTCCGGAATTCGACCTCACGTCATCAGTCCTGCGTCTGGAAGATGACGCCTACTACGGCTCCGACTTTGTCCGCATGGCAGCCATCCTTCAGGAAACCGAAGAGTTCCAGCCCGGTATAGCCGACGTGCGCTGCTATCTTAACCAGATAGAGAATTTCACCCCGGCTATCACAGATAATGAGCTGGGTTGTGCCAATGAACTTGACGATGGCACAAGCTGGGCGGAAGCGTGGCTCAGTATCCCGCCGCTGGGACACATCAACATCTGCTATGCCCTCCACGCACTCGTCACCCATATGAATTGGAGCATTCCGGACGTGCTCCGAATCAACGACTACAAGATAGAGGTCACCCTCACAGTCCAGCAGTTCTCCGACCAGGACCGTAACCGCCTCTGGTGGTGGAGCAAATGCGACTTCCCGCACTTCAAGGAAGTGCTTCTGAATGAGGCAGATAGTAGGGAGGAAGGCCTTCCGCTGGAAACCTTCATCCTCCAACGATCCCGAGACTACTTTGAAGAGTGGGCCGACGAGGCTTTCGAAGAAGTCGGCCTTACCGACCTCGACCTTTATTTCCAGACACTCTATAACAAAATCAACCGTATCGAACAATGACACTACACGAGCTCATCCACAAAACCGAATTCGACTCCATCGTCCCTTTTCTCAAGGCAACCGACCCCGCCGCACCAGACAGAGGGGAGTAGTACATCAATTGTCTACCTCCCCTCATTCGTGAGACTGGCTCATGCCCGAGATGGGATAAGAGTGCTGGAATTGGAATCTTTTCAATCTTTCGATTTCCATATGTTAAGCGTCCCCTTTCTGAAGCAATAAGGGAAGGAAAGAAAGTGATCTTGAAAGACTATTCATCTTCCCACACGAATGCGACCAAGGACTACACGGTTGAGCCTTTCAAATTCAACACGAATTACATAGACATCTGGGCATACGATGTGTCTGATGGCCTTAACAAGCGGTTCAAGGTTGCCCGTATCGGAAGTGTCGAGCTTCTCGATGAACCCTGGGAACATTCGGCTCAGCATAAGGATGAACCGATGGTTTCGTTCCGGATCCACGGCAACGCCTCCGTTCATGTTAAGCTCCGGCTGCATCTGATTGCCAAGAACCTCCTCCTCGAAGAGTATCCTCTAGCCGAGAAGGAGGTCTATCAGGACTCCGAAGGAATCTGGTATTACGAAGGCAATGTCCGGGGAATGGACGGTGTCGGGCGCTTTGTCCTTGGCCTCCCAGCTTATGTTGATGTACTGGAGGGAGAGCCTATTATCGAATACCTGGATAGAAAGCTTCGGATGGCCTGAGACCTACTCACCTGAATCTACATCGTAGTCTTTGTCCACGATGTCCGACCCGTCAATCCACCGCAGGAGCATAGGAGAATCGAAGATAGACTTATCCCAGTTTGGATCCTGCTCCAGCATAGCATTGTGTTCCCGCTGTCGCCGCCGAGTTTCGTTCCATATTCTTTCGAATTCTTCGTCTGTCATACGCAATTGAATATAGTTTATATGATGACTCAGTACATCGCAGACGAAGCCCATTTCAAGGAGGTCATTTCACTGGTCCCGAATGTAAAGCGTTCCCTATGGATCGGGACGGCGGACATCAAGGACCTGTATGTCGGTGACAGGCCGTTCCTGGGCATCCTTGCGGACTTGATATCGAAGGGTAGGGAAGTGCGCCTTATCCATGCCAAGGAACCAGTCCCCAACTTCCGGGAGGAATTTGACCGTTATCCGGTCCTGTTCTCCGGACTGGAGAGTGCACTGTGTCCGCGTGTCCATTTCAAAATGATTATCTTCGACTGCAAACAGGCATACATAGGCTCAGCTAACCTCACCGGCGCTGGTATCGGTATGAAAGGGACGACCACAAGGAACTTCGAAGCGGGAATCCTGACCGATGATCCTGCTCTGGTTGAAGCAGCCATGAATCAATTCGATTCAGTATGGGCCGGCTTCAGGTGCAAAGACTGTCGCAGGAAGCAGTTCTGCGGCGATCCTATCTTGAAATAGCTCTTACATCTGAGAAGAGTTATGGGCGATGTGACGACTCCATGGACAGTTCCCACAATTCTACCGGAAACCTCTGGAGACGGACGCCTGGCCACACGATAGGACTTTGTTCAGCAGCCTCTGAGAATAACTGCGCCTTGCTGTTCCGCGTTACATTGTGGTAGCTGAAAACAACACCATAAATCTTAAAATACAGCACGTTCTCCCCGGCATTGTAATAGAAATCCAGTCCCTTTGTCGGATGATAAATACAATGAGTCCAAAGACGTGTAGCATGTCCCTTTATGAACGAATAGGTCAACAATTTCTTCCAGTTTGGGGTTTTGATGGCTGCATTGAGCAGATTCAATGCAGAGAAACAGCGGAAATAATCGTCCAGGGTATAACACTTCTCCTGTGCGGCTTTCATCGCGTCAATCACATTATTCCCAGAAATCTCTTTCATCTGAGAAACCTGAGATCGCTTGAACAAGTCAGCTACAACGTCTGAGAAATCTCGCATAGCGGAACGTTAATGGAGGTTGTTGGCAAAAGACTTCGGAAGACAGACATTCTCTAGCCCCACTGCCTTGGCGAACAGGGGCGCAATTTCTTTGTCCCTGAATCCGGCGATGCCGCAACCGATGCGAGTCACGTAGAAGAAGAGCTCGGGATGAGCCGAGGCAAAGGTGATGAATTCATCCACATATGGTTTGATCGTTTCAACGCCTCCTTGCATCGTAGGGATAGCATAACTCTGGCCACAAAGACCCACTCCGCATCCCATTACCGCACCGAACTTCTTGAAGGCAACATAAGCAGCTCCGCCGCCGTGCATGCCTGCGAGATTACTACCGAATACGAAGATCTCGTCCGTCTTCAACTCTGTGATGAACTCTGGAGTGAATGCAGGGCGTTCAATGCCATTGAAGGTTCTGTTCATTGGTATGCATCTGATTCTTTTGATAATTCTACTGGACCACCTTCTTCACTTATTGGAGTTTCGACAGGTTTATTTGCGCAAGCTTTTTGCAGCCACTCATACATCTTGCGGCCATGATCTTTTATGGCAGTCCTATCCCATTTTCGATCATTCTTGTATGTTTGGTGGACAACGAGAAGTTTTAAACTCTCGATAGATCCAGACGCTCCATTGCAAAAAGACTGCACATGGGCGGTTTTTACCTCGTAAGAAGCATTGCTGAGAGCGGAGTTCAGCCCCTGCGAAATCATGACAAGATTGCCAAAACTATCCCTCAAGCGATTGTCATCTTCGTTTCCAGCCTCCCACACCAGAGTAGAGTTCTGATTGGGAGTCTGTGGCGCTATGTGTTCGAGACTTCGATTCCGAATGAAGACGTAATTCTCGGCTACTTTGAGAGCATTGTCGTCCCCGGCAAATATGTGTTCTCTTTGTTGCCATATGTAGAAATCGAGTTTCCAGAACCAATATCTGTCTGCTCGTTGATAGTTCAGCTCTTCATAGCTTGGAAGTGGATAAATCTTGTCGGTCTCCCTTTGCAGAAAGTCGAAAAGATCTCTTGGTTCTGGAATCCCACCACGAGCATTAATGGCATCCATAATCCAGCCAAACCATCTGTAGTTGGTATAGTTTGATGATGCCACATATAGAAGAGATTCGAACATCATGAGTTCCTTTACATTCTTATCTTCCTCCGGCTTGTTCATGTCAAGTGTATAGCCATAGTCCATGGGGCGGACAAAACAGATATCGAGAGCAAGTCGGCAATGGAGCAGATTTGTCAAGAATTCTAGAATCCTACTCTTTGATACCCCCCCTCCCTCAAAAGGAAGGTAGGCCCCAAAAGTCTCCAACAGTCTGCTTGCATCAAAGAATTCTTCAATGCTCTCGTTGATCTGACGTTTCCCCTCGGCATCCAACGGACGCATCCAATACAGAGTTTGTAACAGAAGGTACGGGAAACGCAAGGCACTTCTGGATTCTCCAAGAGCCCGGCCTCCCGATGATGGCCTGTTGTCACTCATGTCAATGTCTCCAATGGACGTATTCTCCGAGGTCTCCGACCTCTTGAGACCATTGATAATATCAGAATTAAGGATCTCATTCAGGGTCGCAACAAATGCCCGATTTTTACGATATCGCAGGTCTGACTCTCTTTCACTCTCCCATTTTCCTCCACGTCGCCACTCTCTCTTGGATATCAACGGAGAGTCGACATCGGCCAAAAGATTCCAGAGCTGCATGTAGTGACTTATATCTCCATCGAGATTACGTAGAAGTTTTACTTTCAAAATCTCGTGCTGTTCCAGATTCTTTCCATAAGAGTTCATTCTCTCGAAGTATTTGTTCAGATCCAAAGCACCGTAATTTTCTGGAAGTCGCGAAATGAAAAAACAAAGATGCTCAAAAATATATGCCGCAAAAGCAGTTCGAATATCTTCCTTGAGGGCTTCAAAATAATTGAAAATGGTTTTTATTCCCAGAGCCATCTTTTCATTCTTAACCGGAGAGGCACTCTCTTTATCATTGATGAGAGCCAACATGTATTGTGCATCCAAAGGACGGGCGGAGAAATAAAGACGCACTTTCCCATTAAAAAGGAAATCATGCCAGCGGTTATCGTATTTCTGCAAGACACAGCCGAGCAGCATCATTACAGTGAATCGCTGTTGTCCATCGACGAGTTCATTCCCATTTTCTGTTGCGGTCAGTAGCCCTATAAAATAATCGGCGCCTGTTTTCTGATATGACCGGAACAAATCACCAAGAAGTGTTTCGATGTTCTCCCTGTCCCATTCAAATAGACGCTGATAAACGGGGATAGAGAAGTAATAGTCCTTCTCTACAATAGCTTTTGGTGTATAGTGCATATCAATTCATACCTTTAAAAGATTCAACAATGATGTTTTTTCCCAGCTTATTGGAAATCATGCAAGCTCTGGATTTGAGACCCTTCTGAACCGGACGCAGATTCTGCATATAAACAGGGGGCATGTCTTTTACGGCATTGCGAGCTTCTGCAAGGAAGAATGTTGGAGAAGTTGCCTGATTAATCATAGGAACAAGCTGTTTCTCGCCCACATAATTCATAATCGATCGTTTTCTTGTTCTCTCATTTTCATACCTGTGCTGTAGAACTATTCGCATAATGACGACGAGTGCATCAACCAAACAACTTTCCCCGAACTTTGCATAATATCCAAAGAGGACCGCTTCGATAGCATCTCGATACCATGTATCTGTGCCGGATGTCATGTTTTGATGGATGGCTTTATATGCCTCTGTCTGCACGAAATGCCTGTACATCTGCAGATATTGCTCTACAAAAGAGAAGAAGTGTGTGCCACCTTGGATGGGTTCTCCAAAATAAAACTTCTCACCGAAAGGTGGTATTTCATCTACGATTGGTGCAGCTTCATACTCTTTTTTTACTCTGCGATTATTTCTTCCCTCCTCACAGACTCTGTTCCTTAACCACTTCCGTAGACGATAGAGGTATGTATCCAGCGTTCTTTCATAATCGGGCAGTCCGTCTTCATCAACATGAATTCGGCCATCTTCAATCATTTCATTCCAGACCGAAGCCGCTCTTTCAGACTGTTTCTCATATGTCTGTGGGATGAAGCGTAGATGATGTGCCTTGAGAAGGTCATAATCTGTCAGAACAACCCCTCGCGAATTCTCATTTGAAAAGAAGGTATATGCCAAGTCGATAGAAGTGTTCTTCAAGACAAGGACATCAAACTCGAGAGACCTACGAATCGTCGCTATAAGATTAGTTTTATCCGGATTATGATTCTGCAAATACACGTTGATAATAAACTTGTTATATGCAATATATTCTCTGGCTTTGGATGAGCCAAAACACTCATTAAGAATCGGAGATTTTACACCCAGATTCTGAAGGATAAGAGCTATTGTGACAAGTCTTTGCTGTCCGTCAATGATATCATAGAACCCATCATGCTGATGAAGAATAATTGCTCCCAGTCTGTACGAGGATTCCTTGTTTGACTGCTTTTCGATGTGCTCGAAGATGTCATCCAGAAGACATTTAACATTGTCCTCTTCCCAGCAGTATATTCTCTGGTACTCTGGTATCTTAAGAGGAAGTTCAAGCACTGTTTCGGCAGCATAATGATACATCTCAACGGAAGAGTCATGATCCGGGATACTATCTTTAATCTCAAGATTATCAAAAGCAGCGATACCACTCCCAGCTGTATTTTGTTTAATCCGCTCATCAAAGATGTCCATCATAGCTTCTATATTGGCATATAGTTCATTCCTATCGTGGACAATAGAATTAAACTGACATCTAAGACTCCCATACCATTCAAACCAGTCCAGTCTATTATCGTTCTCTGTTTCTCGCATCAAACGATCAATAAGCGAGCGATGTTTATCCAAGGAAGCCCCCTCAAAGTGAAGTTCGACCCTGCCTCCAATATATTCATAATGGACATCGGCATCCTTTAAAGGGGTGTAAATCTGGATGTAGCGATTATCGTGATATGCTCTGCCTATGTAGCTGTCTCCGACTCGTTCGTGATAACGATCCTTCAGGTCAGCATAAAGGTCATCGTAAATGGGTAAATACTCCATAATGTGGTAACATATTCTAATAATTCATGATCACTCGAAAATAGTGAATTCTATTTAGAAGTGCAACACACTTCAAAAGTCAAATTAAATAATTGTTTACAGGCTGCCACTTCCAAGGCAAGGTCAAGGGACTATAATTCGACCTTGCCCGAGTAAAAAGTCGTTTTTATGACAACATGAAATCGCCTGGTTCTACGGGTTCAAGCCATTTTTCAACAAGGGCAAGAATGTCTTCCTCCTCCAATTGTCCGAGATGGTCGGCAAAAGATTGATAGGCCATAATCTCATCCCAGAAGCGATTGCTGGACAGGTACAGCCTATTCCTCAATTCCTCGAAACTCTGTTCCCCGACATACGGA
>JAEEGL011557191.1_pt1 | contig 15467 bp, 13 predicted proteins | sample 9134231 | NCBI WGS metagenome assembly JAEEGL01 (sample SAMN16246548, study PRJNA631951) | gut metagenome | biome: gut microbiome; feature: rumen; material: fiber-attached | host: Bos | place: Iran: Karaj | collected 2018-10
AATATTTTCAAGAACTCTCTTTTGCGTTCTTTGCGACCAATATATCTTTTGTTCTTGTTCAGTTAAAGCTTCTGATTTTATTTGTTTAATGGTAGGCTCTATATGATGGTCTATAGATATTTACTCTTATTCCTATACCATAATTTATAACTTCAACTTAAATTACTAAATCAAAAATCATCTCAAATTTACCAATATTGTTATTTTTAGTCATTATAAATATCGCTTTTCTTATGATTATATTATATCACTAATTTAACTTTTGTAATAAATGAAATTATTATCTTATAAAAAGGTATTTAATATATTTACATCTTCTCGTAGCTCATCAGGATAGAGCAACGGTTTCCTACTATGCGAAAGCCTGCTGTTAGAATTAGGTCGGGAACACCATTTAAAAGTAAAATCATCCCCACTAGAGGATGATTTTTTTATTTATATTACAAAATTAAACACCATGTTTAAATAACTATTAACATAAGAATATCTGCAATTAAATGACATAATCCATGAGATATCATCGCATATCTAATATCATATTTCCTGTAAAGATATCCAAATGCTAGACCGAGTCCTCCATTAATTAGGAAGCATCTAATAATTATTATTGGTGTTAAATTAGTCATTGTTGCAGTGGCAGGAAGATGTAGTGCTGCAAATGCCAACGCAGCTAATACATTAGCTATAATATAAGCTATATATGGTATTTCTTTCTTTTTTAATATCTTAGATATAATAAATACAATTAATGACATAACAAATAATCTAACTATTATTTCTTCAACAATACCGCCTACTAATAATCCACCTAACATTTTATATATTGTAGGTTTAGCTGTATATTGATTCGATACCCAAGTGTTTAATGATCCAAATATCAATTTATCTAATGGAAATAAAATTAATGCACTTATGATAGTAATAATTATTGTAGTAATAATTGCTTTTTTATTAATTATAAAATTATGCCATAAATTAATCTTTTTAGAAAAAAATATAGCAAAAGCGGCTAATATCATACCAAAAACTATTCCATATTCTACCATATATACCAATCCAAATATCTCCTTAGATACATTTTGATCCTGTAATTGTTTTAACATTTCAGGAGATAAAGAATCATAACTGTATACTCCTGTACAATATCCACCAATTAATCCTCCAATTAAAACCACTAATAAAAACTGCCAATTTTCTTTTATTATTGTTTTCATTTCAAGTTCCTCCCTTGCAACTTAAGTGTAAATTATTGCTTATAATAAGTCTACAAACCGATGGTTGAGTTAGCATATTTTCTTTAACAAACCATTAGTTGAGAATTTATTGGAAGGATAAATCTGCCCTAATTTGACAAAAATATTTAATAGGTATCATAAAAGCAACAAATTGCTATTGGAGGAAAGTGAATAACCGAGGATTTTCACTTTAGTTTCTAACATTACAGATTATGATGATACACATAAGCTATTAGAGCGTTTATATGAAAAAAAGGCTGTAAAATCCTACTTTTTAAGTTAGTTTTTTCACAGTCCTTTTATTTGTTTATATGTGGTTAATTATAATTGATTTTCTTTTTTAAGCATTTCCTTATTATTATACATTTTCTTATCAGCAGCAATAATTAGCTTTTCATAGCCTACATTTTGGATATTATCTGTATATTCATATCCTACCGCAATAACTACATTGTATTCCTTTTGCTTATCATTAAACTTATCAATGTATTTAGTAATATCTTCTTCATTTATTTCTTCTAATATTGCGACAAATTCATCGCCACCGATACGATAACAGTTTTTTCCTTCTACATCTAAAAAGCATTCCTTAATACAGCATGATGCGTTTTTAATTAATTCATCACCCTTACCATGGCCATATGTATCATTTGTATATTTTAAATTATTAATATCAAATAAGAATACACATGAACTTTTTTCTAATAAAATAGGCTTTTTTAAAAATTCGTTATAGCAATATCTATTAGGTAATCCAGTTAATGAATCAAATTCTGCAACAACTCTTAATTCATCTTCAAATTCCTTATGTCTATCTAATAATGAATTATAGGCTGTAGCTAAATAATTGGCTTCATATAAGCTACCTGTCATTTTTAATCTATTATTTTCATCAATATTCTTACCGAAACGAATAATTGGGAATACCAATCTTCTAAATAGCACAAAGAAAAACATTGCGTTTACTATTAATATTAATAATATTGAGCCCCATAGGAAGCCTCTAGCGAATTTTAGTTTAGCAGTAATTTCATTTTGGTTATTTAGCATTCTACTATTTAATTCACTTGTAACTGAAGCTAAATTAACTGAAATTACTCTTTGGTATTCAGAATAATCCGTAGTTAATAATAATTCAAATGCTCTATCTAGCTTTTCTTCATCAGATAATGCCTTTTCTTCATTTGTTAGCTCATATTGCATAATAACACTATATTTCTCTGGAAAATCTATAGTAGATACACTATTAACCAAACTAAAGGCGTTGCTTTGATCTATAAGCATACTTTTAGCTGCTTGTATTGAAGCATCAACAAGCTCTTTAGCATTTACTTCAACATTTTCTGGAGTCATAAAGCTAAAATTCAAATTATATTGTTTTAATCTCTCTTCTATATTTGAAGGTTTTCTAGGTTCTATAATATATTCATAATAATAAGTATTTAATGCTCCTTCATTTAAAACCTTATTAGTTGGTGGACCAACTACAGGATCATGAAGAAATGAAGTGGCTGTAGCATTCAATTTACTTGAGTTACCCTGTAGATCACTTATTACATCTGTACAATCATTAGTTTCTTGCATATTTGTAGAAATACTAATACTATACCTATCAATAAATACCGTAGCTACAATAATAAAAATATAAAGAGCACCAATAATTATGATTGTCGGTATAAAGATATATACAGATCGAATTCCTTTTACCTTGAGCTTTTTACTCATAAAATCACCACACTTTAAAGTGAAATTAGTTTTAACTAAATAACGAAATATGATTCGTTATTCTACACTTTTTAATGAAATATTAAAATCAATCTTCTTAATCTTTGGATATAATAGGAAGCTTGAAATAATAGATGATGATACAACTATTATATAAGATAGTATATAAGAATACCATTTAATTGCAGAAAGGTTGGCAAATTGAAGGGTTTCAAAAATACCATAAATGATTAATATAGCAATTGGAAGACCAATAAGTGCTGCAACTAATGTAATCATAAATAATTCTCTACATGCATACATTGCAGATTCCTTATCATGGTATCCTAATACCTTTAAAACTGCTATTTCTCTTACTCTTTCATCAATATTCATACTTGCTAGAGCGTAAATAACTAATACACTCATTGCTAATCCAAATAATACTACTATAGTTGATAATGTTCCCATATTTTTAGCTAGGTTTTTATACATTGGAACATTTACCATACTATTAGCTGCATCATTTAACCCAAATCCAATTAATACTAAAACTACTGAACCAATTACAGATAGAGTAGTTAATATTAAATTCTTTTTATTTCTAAATATATTTCTTAGACTACTCTTCATTGAAAAGGATAATCTTTTCCATATAAATGAAATCTTTTCTAATAAAATCTTTTTTCCTGGCTTTGGTGCTTTAGCAAGCATTTGACTTGCAGGAGTTTCTCTTAATGCTATTAAAATAGATACTAATGTAATAACAATAGATACTACTATCATTACTATACCCATTATAATTCCCATTGGAGAGCTATATTCATTAGGAATACCATTCATATCATAAACTGCCTGATATGATTTATAAAATACTATTGGTACTAGCTTTAATCCTAAAAAATAGCCACTAACTGCACCTATAATAGTTGATGTTACACTAAATATTAAATATTTAAATACAATACTTAGCTTGCTTCCACCAAGGGAGAAATAACAAGCTATTTGCTGTCTTTCATCAGCAATTAATCTAGTTGTAATTAGATAAACTACTAATCCACAAACAACAATGAATAAAACCGGGAAGATAATAGAAATAATATTAATCTTCTTATTGTAATTATTGAATAGAGCGTAGCTTGTATTTTCATTTAATGTTAATAATACTACATCATTAGGAAATTTTTCTTTAATTGCTTCAGCAAAGGCTTTACTTTCCCTATCATATTCATCAGTCATATATCCTGATTTTTCTTTCATTGTTACATAAATATCGGTTTTAGGTAATCTATTAGATATTATTGTAGGAACTGTATCTAAGCTTATATAGAATATAGAATCAACATATTCTTCCTTATCAGGAATCATTGCACGCTCTGGGTGCATTGTTGAATAAAGCGGACTATCTACTATTCCTACTACAATGAATTCCTTATTCTTTTTATTTAAATCAAATAAATATTCCTCAAATACAATTTTATCGCCTATTTTATAATTTGATGTACCATCAACATTTTTATTAATGATAATCTCATTATAATTTTTAGGCATTCTTCCATGAACTATTTTAGGATCTGCAATTGTATTAGAATAAAAATCCATAAAATATAATCTTTCATATTTACCATTATTTAATAAATCAATACTAAAAAATGAATATGTTTCATTAACATTATTTATTTCATGAAGCTTTTTTTCATCTTCCTTTGAAAAACCATTTTCATTTGTACACTTCATAATTACATCTGGTGTAGTGTAATTAGTAAAGTTTTTGATATAGCTATCCTTAAAGGAAAAGGGTAGCATTCCAAGCGCTGATGCGATAGCTATCGCAAGAGTGACAATTAAGACATTAACTAAGAAACGGACAAACTTAGAAGCTATTGTTTTATAAACAGTTTTTCCATATATTTTATTAATTACCATTCGATATCCTTAATATCCTTTGGATTGTCATTATACTGGTCTACTGCAATTTGTCCATTTTTTACTCTAATTAAATGATCAGCCATATCTGATAAGGCAGAATTGTGAGTAACTATAATTACTGTTTTATTAAACTCTCTAGCTTGTTTAGCTAAAAGAGCTAATATTTCTTTTCCTGTCTCATAATCAAGGGCTCCTGTTGGTTCATCACATAAAATGATATCTGCGTTTTTAGCAATCGCTCTAGCGATAGATACTCTTTGCTGTTCTCCACCAGATAGCTGAGCTGGGAAATTATCAATTTTATATTTTAAGCCTACTGATGTTAAAACCTCAACTGGATCTAGGGCATCCTTTTTTAATTCAGTTGCTAGCTCTACATTCTCCTTCGCAGTTAAATTAGGCATTAAATTATAAAATTGGAAAACAAAGCCGATATTATTTCTTCTATAATCAATTAGCTGCTTTGTCGTATATTTAGCAATATCATTACCATCAACAATTAAAGATCCAGAGGTAACATAATCCATACCACCAATTAGATTTAAAAGTGTTGATTTACCTGCACCTGATTGGCCTAATATTACTACTAATTCACCTTTATTTATAGTAAAATTCATACCCTTAACGGCAACTACCTTTAATTCGCCATTATCATATTCCTTTACTACATCAATACCCTGTAACATAACATCCATACTATGCACTCTCCTTTGTTTTAAAATTCTCAAATTCAGAATGCATCGATTCATATTCATAAGGATTTTTATCATCGATTAATATAGCATCTGTAATATCTAAATTTAATTTACCAACGATATTTAAATCATTATCTGAAACATTTAATGAAACCATTTTTATATAATTATAATTTGTATTAACATTCTTTGTAACATCCATTACTAAAGAAATGCTTGATATATGTAGAGGATTTTCAGCATCTTGCTTTTTAAATTCCTCATTAATTCTTTCTATACCACCATCTAAAACAGTAAAGGTTAATCTTTCAGTAGGTATTTTACCTTCTAATGATGTTTTATTTATTTGTAAATCACCAAGAATTATATAAGCTAGAATACTTAAAGCCTTTTGGAATTTCTTTAATTCATCTCTAGTTGATGTAGATAGTAAATCACCAGTTAAATCCTTAAATATATCAATAAAATCAATTTTTTGAACATCTACTCCTGCAGTAATTAATTGCTTAATTGTTCTAATTATACCAGGAAGCTTTGAAATAATACCATTTTCAGAATTAGAATATGTATATGCCTTTAATTCCTTTTTTGACATTATCGCAAAGGCTAAATAATTATTAGATACATAAAAATAGAATGTTATATCTCCAATTTCCTTTAGCTTATTATCTAATTCTTCTCCTTCTAAATCGACAATTTGAGCTGAATAATCAGAAATAACCTTTTGGAAGCTATTTAAATCCTCAAATTTAGAATCAATAGTCATAAATGTTAAAACTAGATTAAAGAATAATACATTATATTTAGCCTGTAATGAAGAAGATATTGGCTTATCACCTTTAGTTTCTGGTGCGTTTAATAAATCTAATTCATATTGGAATTTTGAATTCTCATTAAATTCTATTAATGAATTCTTACCATTATATTTAGCACGTCCATTCGCTTTAAAGCTAAAATCAAGATTAAGTGATGGAACGCTAAATATCATTTGAGCATTGACATCCTTTTCATAAACATCAGGATCCTTTGTAGAGGCAGTTACTCTAATATGACATTTATAATAGCTATTTTTATAAATTGCATATACCTCAGTTTCTCCCCTATTTTCTCCCTTTATTATTCCTTGATTATTTATAGTTGCTACAGTTTCATCTATGCTAAAAAAAGTTATTAAATTAGATTCGTTATTAACATCAGTAGATTTTTTACTTTCACCAACCTCTAGTGTTAAATAATCGCCATAAAATGAAAAATCAGTTACACTAGCACTACATGCTGCTAATATTATAGTTAATGTAGCAATTGCTATAAAACTAAAAATAAGTTTAATTCTCTTCATAATGCTCTCCTTTTAAAATGAATCTGATTATTTTACTTTTTCTATCCTTCTCGTATTTATTAATGTAAATAAAGAACCAAATACATATAATATTTCAATAACAAGAGTGAAAATTCTTTCTATTCTAACTTCTGTAAAGACGAAGCTAATAATATCAATTATAATAAAAATTATAATTAAAATAGTAAAAATAAGAGATGCTCTTCTAAATTTAATTTTTCTCATATATAGAAGTAAATTTAAAATTCCTGCAGTTATTAAAATAAATGCTTCAATTCCTATAAATATTGAAAATGCTATCATATATATGCTTTTTTCTAATCCGATTTCTCCACTAGCTATATATGATGATATAATACTTGCACTATCCATAATATCCATTATTGCAAAGACAATAACTGCAATTGCTGATATTAATAAGGACCACCTAGTAAATACTGCAAGCTTCTTTTCCTCTTGCCATTCATTATAAATCTTAGTTGTATCTTCTTTTACAATACATGTATTTTCTATATCATGGAATGATATATTTTTAACTCTTCTTTTAAACATTTTACTATTAACTCCAAGCTCAGATGGAGTTAAGAAGGCAACAGTTACTGTTTCCCAAATAAATACCCAGCCAATAATATCAAATACTTCACCAAAGACTGTTCCTCTATTTCCTTCACCAAACCAATTATTAATTTTACCATAGGCCATAAAGAATAATAATGATAAGCCAACAATTAGTGTTATTGTTGCAAATAGCCATTTTCTTCTCTTTTCTCTAGCATAATTATAGCTATTTAATTCTAATGCATCATTAAAACCAGATATAAGCTTAGATGCATCATAATCCTCATAATCATCTATTTGAATTTCTATGTTTACATTATACATAATTGGTATTCTTGAAATACGATTATTAATCATTGTTAATTGTTCATAGTCAAATAAGAAATTATCCTTACTAACTACTGTATTATCAACTAAGTCTGATGCCTTATCATAATGAAGTGGCATTGTTACTACTTTATTTTCAGTGTCAACATTATAATATTTATTTATTAATTCAAGTTCTCTTTTATCTTCAAATGATAGCTTTAATTTATTCTTCATGTATGACACCTCCATATATTAATTAAGAAAAGAAGGATTCATCAACGAATCCTTTTAGTACTAATTATAATACTTGTTGATGAAATCCTTCCAAGGGATTGGTTTACTATAGAAATAGCCCTGAATCGAATCACAGCCTATCTTTGTAAGGTATTCGACATTCTCCTTAGTCTCTACACCCTCACAAATAGTATGCATACGTAAAGTTTTAATTAATTCTATTAGTTTATTTAGCATTATCTTAACATTGCTATTATCTAAATCTAAACAGAAGCTTCTATCAAATTTTATAATATCAAAATTAAGCTTAGCCATAGATACTAAATTAGAATAGCCAGCACCAAAGTCATCCATAGATACTTTATAGCCAATCTTATGTAGTTTATTGATAAATTCGGAAATTATAAACGAATTTTCATAGAACATACCCTCGGTAATTTCAATTTCAATTAATTTTGAATCAATATTATATTTATTTCTTATTTTTTCAATAGTATCAATATATGCATTAAAATTAGCTACATATCTTGATACATTAACTGAAATTGGTACTGGAGATAAGCTCTTATCAATTAGCATTCTTTGATATTTACATACATGTTCAAATACACTAAAATCTAATTTCTCAATTACTCCTTGTTCTTCAAAGACAGGAATAAATTGATCTGGGAATAATAATTTTTCATTTTTATAATTCCAACGAGTTAATGCTTCAGCTCCAATTAATTTGCCTGTTGTAGTTGAAATCTTTGGCTGAAGATATAATAAGAATTCATCATTTTCAATCGCTTCATCAACTCTTAAAATCATTTCATTTTTAAATAGAGATGCTTTCTTTACATCATCTGAATAATATAAAACCATTTCATTTTTATTAATTATTTTAGTTAAATTCGCATTTGATAAAGAATCTATAAGAGTATCAACTCTAGAATCTGCAAAATATACACCAGCTTGAATTGAAAATTCATGAATACCATTTTCTCGTGAGAATTTGTTTATAGAATTTGATACTTCAGTAAGTAGCTTCTCTACTTTGAATTTATCATCACCATTAATAAATATTACAAATGGGCCATCATGATATTTACCATAAATAATATCTTTAGCTTTTTCTAAAATATCTATAATACAATGTACAAATTCAACCATCTTCTTCTTACCAATAATTGATTTGTATGAAACAATATTTCTAATATCCATTTCAATGATTGTATATTTCTTAATTGTTCCTGCAATAATTAAATCACCAGCATCACTAAACATTTTAGTAAAATTATTACAATTATATAAAGGATCAGTATAGAATGTTTTATAATTTGTTTCTCTTAAATAATTCTTTTGGAAGAATGAAGCGAATAGCTGAGATATTAGCATAAATACCTGTAAATCCTCAGGCTGCCAATGTCTAACACCTGTTGTCATATCAAGTCTAATTAATCCAAATGATACATTATTAACGACAAGCTCAAATGACATTGAAGCCATCGTATGATCAACCTCAAATGCTTTTTTTAGTGGATAATCATCGGGTAAAGATTTTGTATTATCTATATTAATATAATTTTTTACACCTAATGCCTTTGCCCACAAAGGCATTACCTCATTTTCACAATATACTTTATAAAAATCACTAATCTTAGGATTATAGTAGGTATGATGCTTCATAATCGTATGAGTTTTAATATCTAATCTAGCTACCGATACTCTATCAATATAGAAATAATTACCTACTAAGCTAATTGTTCTATCGACAGCCTCATCAAAATCCTTATCTGTAGATAATGCTTGATTAATATTAGTAATTAATGAATATACATCATTTTTTGTCGATTTATCATCATTTTTAACAACCTTATCAGTTATTTCATCATCTAATGTGACCTTACCACATTTTTCTTCTAAATACATGATGAAGCAATCTCTACCCTTATTCTTTCCTCTAATAAGTGCCTTCATGCATTTTTTTAATAAAAGCTCATAATCTCCATCAGAAGGGAATCTTGCAGAACCTATAGTTACAGTTATTGATATTCCTCTACTATCACTTGCTGATATATGCTGCATAGACTGCTTAAAATTAAATATGAAATCATGAACACAATCGTAATCATCTTCAATTTCGTAAATAACCAAGAATCTATCTCCACCAATTCTCGAAATAGCACCTTTGGTACCTAAAATACTTTTAGCTACTGATACCATTTCAATTAAAATCATATCTCCTACTAATTGACCATATTCATCATTTATATGCTTAAAATTATCAATATCAACATACATTAAAAGGTATGGCGTTTTAGTAAGCTTATTAGTCATAGCCATATTGTCGATATAGGATTTAGGATTTGCCTTAGTCATTTGATCTAGGTAAGCTTCATCTTTTGTGTCTAGTTTTCTAATAGATAATAAGAATTCGGTTTCTGATTGTTTAATAAAATTGTAAACAAAATTGGCTGGTTCACCATTTTTAGTTTTATATTCAGCCTCTATCTCAAGCATTTCATTTTCAGGATTAACAGATTCGAAAGCTATTATAGCTTTATCAATAAAATCTGGAATCAAATTAAAAAATGAAGCTAAATATTCGAAAAAGCCTCTATAACTAAAATTCTTTATTCCATATCCATCAAAGACATCAACGCTCTTTTTATTTACATTAAGCGTTGATAATAACAATTTATTAAATTGCATGTATTGACTTATCATTTTCTTACTATCCATACAATTGCCCAAACCTTTTTTAACTTTATAAGAATCGAACATCTTTCTATTATGATATGATTTTTTTTGAATTTTTTCAATATTATTCATTTATTTTAAGGGCAAATATGAAAAAAAAGTCTCTTTTTATGCATAAATATCCAGTTTTATATATAAATAATAAAATTATAATTCAATTTTTTCACATTATGAGATAGATTTTTCAAATAAGTTGTATATTTTATCGCTAATGTATTATAATTAAATATATAATTGGATATTCAATTAATATAAAGGAGGGAGGACTATTATGAATGACATCGCTTTTTTTTACGAAAGATTAAAGTCAAAGGTAAGAGATGATAAAGAATTATTAGATAAAATAAATAATCCTTCTTTTTTAAATTCATTAAATGATGTATGCGAAGTATTTGACGCATTAAATTTAGAAATTATTGAAAGATCCGAATCATTTAATCATAAAAAGGAAATGGATTTTAAAATATCTAGAGCATTAATTCATAATTATTTTGTTATTTATTATGTTAATTTAACTTCTGATGATTATATAAGTTATTCTAATGATAATGATTATGATTCTTTAAAAATTGAAGACTCAGGAACTGATTTTTTTAAGGTAGCTTTAAAAAATGCTGAAAAAGTTATTTATAAGGATGATTTAGAGATTATTATAACAAAGCTAAATAAAGAAAAGATAATTAAAGAAACAAATAACGGTGAAGCATACTCATTTACATATAGATTATTATTAAATAATAAACCATGTTATGTTAGATTAGATGCAATAAGACCTTCAAACGATATGAATAACCTTATTATAGGTATTAGTAATGTTGATACAATGGCAAGACGTGAAATTGAATATAAACAAAAAATGGAGGATAACATAACCTATGCTAATATCGCATTAGCCCTAGCTCGTGATTATTTTGCGATATATTATGTTAATTTAAAAACTACTGAATATATTCAATATAGCCTAAATAATAAAAAACAAATATTAAATATTGAGGGTAAGGGTAAAGATTTCTTCTCTGATTCAAAAATGAATGCTAGAAGATATATTATTCCAGAGGACCAAGAAAAATTTCTTAAACTAATTAATAAAGACTATTTTATGTCTGAAATCAATGCAGGTAAAACACTAAGATTAACATATAGGCAAATAATTAATCATAATCAAGAATATGTATCTTTAAAAGGTGTAAAGCTTAATAATGATTCTTCTTTTGTTATTATTGCCATAAGTAATATTGACGCTCAAAAGAAAAAAGAAAATGATTTTATGAAGCAATTAGCAAATGAAAAGCTTCTTGCAAGAACAGATATTCTTACAGGTGCATTAAATAAATTCTCATATTCTGAATTTGAAAAAGAAATAAATGACCAAATTGAAAGAAATAATATGAAGCCTTTCGCAGTAGTAGTATTTGATATTAATAATTTAAAAATTACTAATGATACACTAGGCCATGAAGCAGGAGATAAGCTTATAAAGGACGCTACAACACTAATATCGTGCGTATTTAAGGAAACTACAATATTCAGAATTGGTGGAGATGAATTTTTATTAATCCTAGATGGTGATAATTATTATGCTAGAGAATATTTAGTAAATCAATTTAGAGAGATTGCTAATTTGAATGTTGATGATATAAATGGTGTAGTAGTTGCCTGTGGTATTTCAGAATTCAATGATAAAGAGGATAAAACTATAGCTCAGGTATTTAATAGAGCTGATAGTGATATGTATAAAAATAAATTATATCTAAAAAGTATTGAACACCTAAAAAGATAATCTAAAAAGGCATCAAACTGATGCCTTTTTAAATGCTTAAAATCTATATAATATGTAAGATTTTATAATTAATGTATTAAATTTTTTTACAGCTCATAGGCTGTATATTTTTTCATCTTATGATCTTCTTTTTCTTTTTCAGTAGCGTTTGGATATTTTAGATCAAATCTTATAAATACTCTATTTATAGCTTCTATTACTGAGGTTCTAATAATAATTAATTTACCCATTTTTAGCTTCATTATAGCATGTAAAAAGGAATAAAAAGAGAAAAAATAAGGAGAATAATTTTTCTCCTTACTTATCAAACTATGCATATTAAATAGCTGCAAAATATAATTATTTCATATAAAAATTATATAATTTATCTTTAAAATCTAATGCTTCATCGTACACAACATGACCATAGTTTTCATAAATATATAGTTCTGAATTTTTTATTTTTTTATTTAGAATAATTGAATCGTTATAATCAAATATTTGATCTGGCTTAGCTGCAACAATAAATGTATTAGCTTTGATTTTTTGAATATCATTTGATATATCAAAGCTTTCTAAGGCTTTAGATTGAATTATAAATCTTTCTATATCTTCTTTTGTTAATGATTTTGCGATTACAGGAATAGAATCTTTAATTGAATCATATAATTCCTTTGAATATAAGGCTTTAAATAATATATCTAATAGCTCATCAATTTTATTATCATTAGCATATTTTATTAATTTATCAAATAATGAATAATATTCCTTTGTAACCTTAAATGTGGTTGAATTAACATTTAATTTTTTTACTAAATCAGGTCTTTTAATGCTAATAATTAATGAAATCATACCACCTTGTGAAGTACCCAAAATATATAAATCCTTTAAATTTAAGCCATCTAATACTTCAATCATATCATCTGCCATATCAAATACGCTATAGCCTTCAGTCATATTTCTTTTTCTATCAAATAAATATACACTAAAATCATTTTCAAATTTTTTATATGCACTAATAACTGCATCCTTGTAATTCATTACACTTGATATACTTACTCCTGGTATAATAATCATATTTTTATTACCTTTACCAAATTTAAGATATTCCATTTCTAATTTATCATTTTTAAATACTTCAATCATTTTTAATCACTCCTAATAATCAATTTTCTTAGAATTATCATATATTTCATCGTAGATATTATTTTCAATACCAGCAAGCTTACACATTGCTTCATGACATCTTATAGTTAAATCATCCTCTTGTATTTTTTTATCTATCGCGTAATTAGCATAAATTGGCTCACCTATATTTAGGGTTAGTGTAGCAATTTGGTGGAATATCTTACTTCTTATTAATCCAGGCTTTCTATATGTAAATACCATTGGAAGTATTGGCTTATTATATTTTATTGCAAGATATGATAATCCCCTTTTAAAAGGTCTAATTGGTCTATAAAATTCCCACATAGACCCCTCAGGATATATATGAATCCAACCACCACCATTTAGGTGATTGCCTAAATCCTCATAATATTTTCTAGTACCACTAACTGTATTAGGGATAGGAACGCCTTTAGTAAGCCTAATAAGCTTACCTGATTCTCCCCTTATATTTTTATCCCATACCAAATAATATGGCTTATATGGCTTAATTCCAACTAATATACCTAAATAATCCCAAAAGTGTATATGATTACAGCAAGATATTATTCCGTTATTAATTACATCCTTATACTTTTTAATATTATCTTTGCCATTTATTTTTAAGCCTAATCTAATTCTTGTCATAGGAAAAACAATTAATCTTAATACAATTCTAATTAGAGATTGCTTAAATAGCATTCCTTTACTTTTATCAATATATGAATATTTATCATCAAATGTAATATCTACTTGCTTTTTAAAATTTATATAATGACTAGAAGTATCTTCTGGATATGGAAATTTATTTGTTTTGGGATCGTACATATTATTCTCCATTTATTTCATTTTTTAAAACTCACTACTATTTTAATTATAATCTATTTATTATATGTTTTACAAGATTGAAAAAAACCTCATTTTACAAGATTATAGAAAAAATATTTATTATTTATTTTTATTATATTTCGTTGGTTCTACGCATAAAATATTTTCGTTATTTGTTTCGTTTGAAATGTTACTATATGTTAGTGGAATGATACCAATCGGCATATTATGAAAACCATCAGTATTATCATTAAATGTCAGTTTCAAGCCCAAAGCATATGCAATTTTAACAATAGTATCCAATCTTGGAATCGAATCAAATTTTTCAATTCTAGCAATCATAGGCTGTTTAATACCACTAATTTTTGCTAAATCTCTTTGTGACATATTTAATTCAATTCTTCTCGTAATTAATTGTATAATTACTTCATTTACCATATTTGAAAATTTAAAATATTCTTTATCTTCTTCAGATAATTCGATATTTTCAAATAAATTAAATTTTTTTGTTTCCATAACAATTTCTCCTTTCAAAATCATGAGCCTCGTTAAGTGCCTTATTTATTTCATTAATAGGTGTTTTTTGTGTTTTCTTTTTGAATCCATGTAATAATATAAATTCATCATTTGAAAAAATAAAGAATAAAACTCTATTTGTCCTTGGCCTTAATTCATATATTGTAGAATTCAATTTTTTGGCCCAATTGCTATTTTTTATGATTTCTTTACCATTTGTTTCTAATAATTGAATATATGCATTGATTTTTTGAACATCATTTTTACATCCACTTGCAATTAATTCTTTAATAAATTCGTCAAGTGGACATTCGCCATCCTCAGTTATATATTTAATTATCTTATTCAATATATTCGCCTCTTTTTTTGATAACTTATTAGTTATCTTAATTATAACATTTTTTTCCTAAAAAGCAATATTTTGAACGAATAAATATATAATTCACTTATTATATGTTTGCAAATAATATCAG
>JAEEGL013949483.1_pt1 | contig 15467 bp, 15 predicted proteins | sample 9134231 | NCBI WGS metagenome assembly JAEEGL01 (sample SAMN16246548, study PRJNA631951) | gut metagenome | biome: gut microbiome; feature: rumen; material: fiber-attached | host: Bos | place: Iran: Karaj | collected 2018-10
AACATTTTGGTTGTGGACGCCAATGATCCTTCCTATGTAATCTACGAGCGCAATGCCGATCAGCGCGCTTTCCCCGCCAGCACCACCAAAATCATGACCTGTATCCTGGCAATCGAAGCCGGGGATCTGGACGCCCCGGTCACTGTCGGAGATGAAGTCACGCCATTTACCAACTATTCTTCCCTGATGGGCTTGAAAAGCGGGGAAACCGTCACCATGCGCGACCTCATATACGGTCTGATGCTGCCTTCCGGGAATGATGCCGGTGCCGCAATCGCTGTCCATGTTGCCGGAAGCATCGATGCCTTTGTCAGCCTGATGAACCAGAAGGCAGCACAGCTGGGTATGACGGGTACACATTTTACCAATCCACACGGGGTACATAATGACAACCACTATTCCACTGCAAGGGATCTGGCAAAACTGATCACTTATGCGGAACAGAACGAAATATTCCGGGAGGTTGACCGGACAACTGCCTATACTGTACCTGCAAACAGTGTCCGTACAGAGCCGTTGGAGCTGGCTTCCACGAACCGCCTGATCCGGAAGGTGGAAGGAGATCCTGTTGATACGGTTTATCCCTACTGCACGGGCGGAAAAACGGGCGACACCGACATGGCAGGGAAATGTCTGGTTGCAACAGCGGAACGGGACGGAGCCTGCGTCATTGTCGTACTGCTTGGAGACAAGGCATCCATGTATAAGGACGACAAGGTCACGACAAACCTTGCCCGTTTTGTAAATGCCAAAGCCATTTTTGAATCTGTCTTCGAAAACAACTATACGGCGATCCCCGTTTCATCCCTCGGACTTCCAACCAGTTTCGCTGTTGACGTTGAAAACGCAAATCCTTCCGATCTGTCCGACGGTCATCTTCCCCTTACCGCCCAGTTGGAAAGCTCTGTGATCCGGGTGCCTCTTTCAAAGGCATCCGCCTACACGTCCGGACAGGTTTCCTACGGAACGGAATACAGCATCATGGATCCCCTGCTTGCTCCGATCAACGCAGGGCAGTCCGTCGGAACCGTAACATATCTTGCGGAAGGCCATCCGATCTGTACCGCACAGCTTCTCGCCGCCAATACGGTATCCGTCCGCATCAGCGATGAAAACCCTGTTCCGGCTGAGAGTCCTAGCGATGTTATCCATCCTTCTGATACGCCACTGATCGGAAAAGGCCGCAGAATCTGGGATGCCAAAGACGTCCTCCTTGTCATCGCAGGACTGCTGTTTGTTCTGCTGATTGCTCTGATCCTCATTTTTATCCGGACAGAGCAGCGCAGGAAGTACGAACGCAGGCGCCGGGCCATGCGTGCGCGTTCCCAGAATGCAGCCGGAACCGGTCATACGCGGAATCCACGCTACCGTTAATCCTGATCAGCCAATTCTTCGGGGGAGGATCTGAATTCATGCATGCAAACGGCTTTACCGCCACTGAGATGAAGTACCTTCGCCTTCTGTCCCAGAAATACCGGACCATTGCAGAAGTTTCCACGGAAATCATCAATCTCAATGCGATTATCTGCCTTCCGAAGGGAACCGAACACTTTATCAGCGATATACATGGAGAATACGCTGCGTTCCTGCATATGCTCAAAAACGCTTCCGGCGTAGTCCGGGAGAAAATCGATTTTGTTTTTGAGAACACCATGACCCTGAAGGAGCGGAATGCGCTCGCCACCCTGATCTACTATCCCGCAGAAAAACTCGAGATGCTGCACCGGGAAGGCGTCACTACCGACGAATGGTACCGGATCACCCTGCTCCGGCTTGTAGAAATCTGCCGGGTCACTGCATCCAAGTACACCCGTTCCAAAGTCCGGAAGGCTCTTCCTTCCGAGTTTTCCTACATCATCGATGAACTTCTCAATGCTGCGGAAACCCCTGACAAAATCCGTTACAACCATGCGATAATTCAGTCTATTCTGGATACGGAACAGGGGGATGCGTTCATCATTGCCATCAGCCTTGTTATCCAGCGTCTGGTCATTGACCACCTGCATGTGGTCGGTGATATCTTCGACCGCGGACCCGGAGCCCATTTTATTCTGGATGCGCTGACCACCTATCACAGTGTGGATGTCCAGTGGGGGAATCATGATATCCTCTGGATGGGTGCTGCTGCGGGAAATGAGGCTCTGATTGCCACAGCAATCATCAATTCCCTCAAATACGGAAACGTGGATACCATTGAAGACGGATACGGGATATCTCTCAGCCCGCTTCTGTCCTTTGCCATGGATCTTTACTGGGATGATCCCTGTACTCCTTTCGTGCCCCGGAGCGTCAGCGAAGGCACAGATGCCAAGGGGGTAGACCTGATTGCCAAAATGCACAAGGCCATGGCAGTCATCCTGTTCAAGCTGGAAGGACAGATCATCGAGCGCCATCCCGAATACGGCATGGACCACCGCCGGATGCTTCACCGGATCGATTATGAATCCGGAACCATCGAGCTGAAAGGGAAAGTATATCCTCTCCGGGACTCCTCTTTCCCGACGGTGCTTCCCTCCGATCCATATACCCTGACCAACGCAGAGCAGGATCTGATGAGAAAACTCCAGCTCGAGTTTCACCATTCCCGGAAACTGCAGGAGCACGTCCGTTTTCTCTTTTCGCGCGGCAGCATGTATCTGGTCTATAACGGGAATCTTCTCTTTCACGGGTGCGTTCCCTGTACGAAGAAAGGCTCTTTCACCCGGGTCAAAATTGACGGAAGTGTTTTCAGCGGGAAACGGCTTTTCGACAAAGCAGACAGCATGGTCCGGCAGGGATACTTCGCAAAGTGGAATTCTCCGGAACGGATGAACGGGCTGGATTTCATGTGGTACCTGTGGTGCGGGCCGGATTCTCCCCTGTTCGGGAAAGACCAGATGACAACTTTCGAACGGTATTATATCGATGACAAATCGACGCATACCGAAACCAAGAACCCATATTTCTCCTTTGCCGAGCATGAAGATTTTGCAGTCCGCCTGCTCCATGAATTCGGATGCACGGATGAGCGTGCCTATGTGGTCAACGGTCATGTACCAGTCAAGATCAAGAAGGGGGAATCCCCGCTCAAGGCAAACGGCAAAATTCTCGTAATCGACGGAGGAATGTCCAAAGCCTATCAGTCCGTAACCGGCATGGCCGGTTATACCCTGATTGCCAGCTCAAGACGTGTTTTCCTTTCCTGCCATGAGCCTTTCGTTACTGTTGAAGAAGCGGTACGGAACGAAGTGGATATTCATTCCATTCCCCAGATCGTATATCAGCCGCCCACGCAGCGTCTCGTCGGAGATACGGATATCGGAACAACCCTGAAAGAACAGATTGCCGATCTGAAAAAGCTGCTTCATGCCTATCAGTCCGGCATCATCAAGGAGCACCGGTAATCCGAACAATCATTTGAAAAGGGGAAGAAACCAACCCGCTTTCCGGAAGTTTCTTCCCCTTTCAGTTTCTCCTGCCGGGATTCGGTCTTTCCCTTTTCCGGCATTTCAGTTCTCCTGCGGCAGCCTTTGCCGCAGAACGGATTTCATCTGCCTGCTGTTTCCTTCATCCTTTCAGTATTCGGATTTCCTCTGCATATCCTTCCAGTTCATTGGGGGTTTCCAGAATCAGCGGAAGTTCCCGGATCACAGGATGATGGACAAAACGCCGGACCGCCTCCAGTCCGATTTCCCCTTCCCCGATTCTGGCATGGCGGTCCCGGTGGGACCCAAGCGGCTGCATGCTGTCGTTGACATGCACCGCCCTAAGGCGGGAGAGTCCGACCTTGCTGTCAAATTCCGTCAGGACAGTGTCCGCGTCCCGGATATCATACCCGGCAGCAAACACGTGGCAGGTATCCAGGCAAACCCCTATCTTTTCCCGGCAAGCGACCCGGTCGATCAGTTCCCGGATCTGTTCAAACGTGGATCCGATTTCGGACCCCTGGCCGGCCATCGTTTCAATCAGGACCGTTGTCGTCTGGGAATCCGTCAGGATCGAGTTCAGAATCTCGGCTGTTTTTTCTATCCCTTTTTCCGTTCCCTGTCCGACATGGCTGCCAGGGTGAAAATTATAATACTGCCCGGGCATATATTCCATCCGTGCCAGATCCTCCTGCATGCAGAGATGCGCAAACTCCCGCACATGGTTTTCCGCCGCACAGCAGTTCAGCGTATAGGGAGCATGTGCAACCAGGATCCCGAAGGAATGCTCTGCCATCAGGTCCAGAAGGGATGCGGCATCTGCCGGATCCATCTCTTTTGCTTTCCCTCCGCGAGGATTGCGCGTAAAGAAAGCAAATGTGTTTGCACCGATGCCAAGGGCTTCCCTGCCCATGGCAAGAAAGCCCTTAGAACTGGAAAGATGACACCCTATCCAGAGGTCATGCATTGGCAGGCGCCTCCGGTGCATCTGCAGCAGCTTCCTCAACTGATTCCGCAACGGCTTCTTCTGCATCCTCTGCGGCTTCCTCAGCCTTTTTCTTCAGATCCGCCGTCTTTCCCTGCACATAAGCGGCAGCTTCCCCATACACCTGCCCCGCAGCCTTTTTCACCTCTGCAATTTTGTCCTTGTAATCCACCTTGCCGTCACCGTTGACATCTCCGATTCCGTCCGGATTGTTTTCTTTAACCTTCTCCGCAATCTTGACTGCTGCAACGGTTGCGCCGACAGTCGCTCCGGTTTTGATCAGTTTCTTAATCAGTCCCATCTGTTTCGCTCCTTTCCGTTCCTTTCAGCTGCATTCTAGCAAAGCGTCCTCATCCCGGCAATATCTGACACCGATTGTTCCCGGATTCTTCCGCTTTTCGACGCAGTTCAGCCTGCGGCTTCGGATTCCTTCTGGCTTCCCCGTTTGATCGAATTGGGAAATCGGTTTCCCATCCGTACAGGATGACTCCGCCCCATGCCTGCGTATGATTTCGCGCCGGTCCTGAATGGATGCTGAGGCAGGACCTCTTCGTGCAGATGCATCGTCTGTTCTGCAACTGTCTGCAACAATTCTTTAACAACTGGGAACATTGCAATTCCGGTATGAACATGATACATTTTTCTTGCCGGAAGATGATTTCTGCACACGTTCCGCACTGTCCTTCCGGTCTCCCAGGAGCGAAAAGCATTATTTACCGCAATTATTCAGCATCAGGCGGCCATGAACGGCATTTTCATCAGAAGAGCAGCATGGGCTGTTCCCGTTGCATGTGCCTTTCTGCAATCGAATGCGCAAAGCGCCTGAACGGTTTTTCCAAATGCTTTTCCCCCCAAGATTTTGCAGGTGCCGGAAAAATCAGCCCTGCAGCAAAAAGGTCGGTCATGTTAGGAGGAGAATCAATATGCTCGGTGCTGTTATCGGAGACATTGTCGGATCCCGCTTTGAATGGCGCAACCACAAATCCAAGGATTTTGAACTCTTCACCCCGAACTGCAGGTTCACGGATGACAGTGTTCTGACCTTTGCAATTGCCAGCGCCCTGCTTCTGTATGACGGTACAAATGACCTGGAGCAGCTTGCCGTTGAACAGATGCATACGATTGGAAACCTTTACCCGAATGCAGGCTTCGGCGGTAAATTCATGCAGTGGCTCCAGAACCCGAATCCGCAGCCGTACTTCAGCTTTGGAAACGGCGCTGCCATGCGGATCAGCCCGGTCGGATTTGCAGCCCGGTCTCCGGAAGAGGTGCACGAATTGACCCGCGCAGTCACATCGGGCACGCATAACCATTACGAAGCCTATCGCGGTGCGGAGGCAGTCTCCATGAGCATCTTCCTTGCCAGGGAAGGAGCCACCCAGGAAGAAATCAGGGAAAGGATCCGCAAAGACTATTACCCGCTCGACCAGACGCTGGATGAAATCCGCCCGGGCTATACGTTTAATGTCACCTGCCTCGGTTCCGTTCCTCAGGCCATCGAAGCGTTTCTGGAAGCATCGGACTTCGAAGATGCCATCCGCAACGCGATTTCCATCGGCGGAGACAGCGATACGATTGCCGCTATGGCCGGCGGAATCGCAGAAGCATTCTTCGGCATCCCGGATGCAATCCGGGAAAAGGCCCTTACCTATCTGGATCCGCGCATGACGGAGATCCTTGAAAAGTTTGAAGCCAGATTCCCCAGCTGACCGCTGCGCTGAAAAGAAGCCCCGTGTTTCGATGCAATACCCCAGGCAGAATCCCGGATCAGGATTCCTCCTGGGGTTTTCCATGTTCGGGAGATAACCGTTCCCCTGTCCTGAAAAAGAGAGATGCTGACCTGGTTCCATAAGAAATGAGGAATGCTGCATCCTGTCCGATCTCTCCGGAAAACGCCTTTTCTCTTCCTGCAAAGCACCAAAAAGCCGCTGCCCGTTTTCACGGATAGCGGCATATGCTCTCTCACCGGTTACGGTACGCAGAAATGGAAATCTTACCAGGTCCGGCAATTCCCTTAGGGCCTGCTCCCGGATCTGGATTATTCGTCAATCATGATATGCAGGATCTCCCGGTCTGTCTCCCGCATCCCGTCCCTGCCGAGCCTGGCTACCGCATCGATGGTCAAATCCACACCGCCTTTGACAATTCCATCCCCGCGGTAAAACTGCTGCCCGTTCTGATACATCTCGTATCCGAGCATGCCGGCATCAATCGCAATGGCAATCTTGGAAGCGCAGGATGCTTTTGCCCCGTCACAGATGATTCCCGAAACGATTGCAAGCCCGTTCACCAGGGTATGTGCAATATCTGCCAGCCTTCCTCCATCCAGATAAACAATTCCGCAGGCAGCCGCGACTCCGGCATTGATTGCCCCGCAGTAAGCGGAGAGGCAGCCGATTCCCGAACGTTGGTAAATGGCTAGCAGGTTGGAAAGCGCAAGAGCCCGGTACAATTTTTCCTTTGGAATCTTCTTTTCCTCCGCATATACGACCAGGGGAACCGTAACAGTGATCCCCTGGTTGCCGCTGCCGGAATTGATGATCACCGGCATTTCGCATCCATTCATCCTCGCATCGCTCCCTGCAGCCGCCATAGCCATCATACGCGTCCTCAGGGAGGAGTCCCGTTTCAGAAGGACTGCCCCGATGTTTGCACCGTAATCTCTGGAAATCCCCTCCCGCGCAATCGCCGTATTGTATGAAATCTGCCTTTCCAGAATATCCTCGATATCCTTCAGTTCGACAGAATCTGCAAAATCAAGGACAGAATCAACCCGCATTTCTCTCTGGGAACCTTCTGCTGATTCTTTCTCTTCCGCAGTCCCGTCGAGCAGTACTTTCCCGTTATACTCCATCCGCACTACATTGGTATGCCCTCCGGTCAGGCGCACATATGCCCTGTTTCCTTCCGCATATGCCGTCACCTGGATATCGAACGGGTTTGGACAGTCAGAAATGGAAACGCTGATCTCCGTTCCGCGGAGATACTCCCCAAGCCGGGTCCGGTCTGCGTCTGTCAGAGAGGAAAGGAGTTCCAGCTTCCGTTCCGGGTGCCCCGCAATGACGCCCGCCGCGGCAGCCAGCTGCAGGCCTTTTCCTCCGCCTGCATTCGGAACGATCACACTTTTGACATTTTTTATGATATTCCCGCTGCAGCAGATCTCCATTCTTTCGGGAAGCATCCCGAGGAGATCGGAAGCCAGTGCAGCCGCATACGCAAGCGCAGCCGGTTCCGTGCAGCCAAACGCCGGCTGCAGCTCTTCACGCAGAATCTGCAGATATCTTTGGTAAACAGGATCGGCCTGATTCATATTGTTTTTCCCCCTGGAAGAATTTCATCGTTTTTTAATGATTCCGCATTCCGTCCAATGCGGCTTCATCCTACCACAGATTTCCTGTCAAAAAAAGTGCGCTCCAGGCATACCGCCGGTCTTTCCGGTTCTTCTGATTTCGAAAAGTCTGCAGATTCTGCGGCCGTATTTCACAGGCTGTCCGGCAGATCTGCTCTGGAAACATATTCTCCCGGCAAATTCCCCTGCCGGGAAAAAACAAAACGATATAAAAACGGATGATCCTGCATCCGAGGAGCATCCGTTTCTGATTCATCAATATGAAGAGACCTGTTTATTTCGGCCGGACCGTACGGCTTCTGCGCTGTTTTCTCCTGCCGCCTGTCGCGTTGTAAAGGGTAAGCAGTGCCCCGCTGAACAGTAGTGCGCCGACAATATCGGTAAACCAGTGCACCCCCGATATCATTCTGCCGCATACCATGGCAAATATCAGGATCCCGCACAGGATCTGAATAGTCAGCTGCAGGCCCCGTTTCCTGATATAGCGTCCCGCCAGCATACCGGCGCTTCCGAGGATCACGCAGGCAAGCATGGTATGGGAAGACGGAAAAGACGCTTCCACATGCTCGCTCCCCGGCATGATAACCGGCCGGTAATTGATTACAACCTTTTCAAACAGCACATAGAGAGCTGCCGTCAGAGCATAAAGACCTCCCAGCGCAAGGATGGAAGAATCCACTTTCTTCAGGCTCCTGCGCCGGATCAGCTGCACAATCCCCATCCCTGCAAAGAAGGCCGCTACCAGAAGCGAAGCATATCCAAGCATCTCCGTAACGGTATACCAGAGCATGTTCATGCCGACCGCAGCCGAAACCTCGCCATTCAGCCGGGAAAGCCCGACGCTTGTTCCTTCCGGCCCGATCGGGGCAACGTCCACCGTGCGGACCAGGTACACAAACGCGGCAGCCAGAAGCCAGAGCACTCCGGAAAGAATCCATCCTGTTCTTTTTCTCATCCTGCTCTAAACCGTTCTTTCCAGTTCTCTGATCAGGAAATCCAGTTGATATCCCCAATGAAAGGCAGGGGCTCTTCGCTCATCTTAAATGCACGGATGATACCCATAATCCAGAATATAAACGCTGCCAGGCTGAGAATGTTTCCAAGTCTGGCGATTATGCCGCTTGACCCGGACAGGAAGCCTGCCACCAACGAGGCGAGATTGATTATCAGGCCCTGGTTCAGGTGCCTCCGGACCAGAGAATCTCCCTTGTCACGCATCAGAAGGGCAATAAGCCATCCGATCCAGGTGATATAGCTGAGTACGGAATACAGTTTGGAATGGTTCTGCATTTTCAAGATCCCCCTGTCTGATTTTTTCTTCCCGTTCCCTGCAGCAGGTTCCGTGCGGCACCTGTGCCAGGAGCACTTCCGGAAAATCCCCCGGAACTGGTTCAAGTCTATTCTTCTTCCGTCCGAAAAACAAGCATTCTTCTGTTTTCATCCGAACTCACCCTGGCTGTTTCCCTGTTTTCCCTGGCTGCGCCGTTTACTTGCGCAGGAACCGCATCCGCTGCAAAGAGTACTCTTCAATCTGTTTCCACAGTGTCCGGAGCTGTTTTTTGTGCCTGCAGAGCTTTTCAGAACAGTTGCTGCAGTCCAGGTACTGGTTGGTTTTTTCCGAAAAACGCTCTGGATGCCTGTAGAAAGTGATCTCCCACCGGATCAGGAGAAGGACGGAAAGCAGCAGCAAGCTCCATGCGTAAGCTCTCCTGACAAAGAACAGGGGTGTAAACATCATGGCATAGTCCCAGTTATAGATTCTGCAGGTGCAGCAGCACTTATTCTTCAAAAACCAGCTCTGGAACGGACAGAAGAAAAGGATACAGATCATATCGCAGACAGAATAAGCGCTGCAGAGAAGAAGCATGATCCCATCATCCAGAATTTCAGCCATTCTGAGCGCACCGATCCCGCCGTTCAGAACAATCCAGATCAGGGCAATCAAAACCGTTGCGTTATTGTCCTGAATCACAATATCCGTCTTGCCGGATTTGATGTAGTTCCGGGCAAACTGTTTCTGGCATCCGGGGCTTTCAATCGGGGATGGGAAAAATCGGAACAGCATTTCAAAGGCAAAAATCAGCCAGGTGATTTTCAGGATCAGCGGGCGGCTCTCCAGTCCCGCCGTTATTTCGGTCCCTCCATGGATCCGGAACAGGATGTAACTGACCAGCAGGGCAGCAAACAGCAGGGACCGATATGTCAGCCTGATAAAATGAAAGGTACTGACAACCGTGAATTTCTGTTTCACTGTACTCATCCTTCCTTCTTTCCGCATGCGCGTATTCTCACGGCTTTTCCGGTACCGCGTCTCAGTTTTATTCCAACCGGTAGCTGGTCAGGCGCCCTCCTGCAGCATAGTTCAGTTTCAGGGAAAAACAGTCCTGACGTTCCTGCAGCAGGGGCAGGAAAACCCGGTCACCTTCCCAAAGAGGAAGATCCGGAACGTTCCCGACGGGAATCCATTCCAGTACCCCTTCCGGGCAGTCCGCCAGTTTCCCGGTATCCGAACGAGCGGTGTACAGAAACGTCAGTTCATTCCCCCAGTCCGGCAGGATGAACGTCAGGATTCCCCTGAGCCGCAGGTCGGAAAGCTCCAATCCCGTCTCTTCCCGTGCTTCTCTCCGTATGCATTCTTCCGGGGACTCATCCTCTTCCAGATGCCCCCCGATTCCGATCCATTTCCCGGCATTTTCATCCTGATCCTTCCGGATCCGGTGCAGCATCAGATAGCATCCTTCCCGCTCAATATAGCAAAGCGTTGTCAGTCTCAAAGCGCCCTCCTCAAAATAACCCTATCCCGCAGCTGTACGCCCTGTTCCACAATCGGATGATCGTAATGGGTCGTAAAATAATCCTTCTCAACATGATGCCATATAAAACCGCAGTCTTCATAGAACGGGACCGTCAGCGGGCTGTCTCCGGTTCCTGCCTGCAAGAAGGAGAAGCTGTCCCGGTAATGCTCTGCGATGTACTCTATCATGGCTCTCCCGTATCCCTTCCTCTGGCGGCCCGGAAGAACCGCGAGATTCCGGATTTCCAGGGCCCCGTCCCCTGCATCCGTTACGATGCACTCGCCGCAGATCTCCCCGTCTTCCAGTACAATCATGTCGCCCTGGTTCAGATACTCCCTGATCATTTCCATCTGCTCGTCTGCAAGCAGCAGGAGATGCAGGTAGGATTCCCGGTTCCCTGTCACCCGTCTGATCCGCATTTCCTTCCCCTTCCGTTTCCTGCGAAAGATCTGCTGCAGCCGTTCATTCCTCCCGTTCGTACGCCGATACCGGATGCTTCCATACGGTTCCCCTGTTTCAGTCTGGTCCATCTGCCCCACCGTCTGCGGGAAGATGGTGCCGGTAAAAAAGAATCTGGCAGGGGACCGAAACCAGAAAAGTCAGAAGATCAGCAATCGGCTGCGTCAGGAGAATACCGTTCAGTCCGATCAGGACGGGAAGAATCATAATCAGAGGGACATAAAAGAATCCCTGCCGGCAGCATGCAAGGAGAGTAGCCCCCCGTTCAAACCCTAGGCACTGGTACAGCTGATTGGTATAGGTCGAATAGCCCATCATCGGTGTGGAAAGGCAGAGAAACCGCAGAGCGGATGCTCCGATCCTGATCATCTCCGGATCCTCGGCCCGGAACCACCCGATAATCTGCGGAGCGAATGCCGCCATAAAAACCGTGCACAACAGGCAGAACCCGGTCGCAACAGCTGTGGCGAACCGGAAGGCTCCCCGCACTCTCTCAAACCGCCCTGCCCCGAAGTTGTATCCGGCCACCGGCTGGAACCCGTGCCCGATTCCGAGGACAATGTTGCGGATCAGCATATAGATCTTATTGGCAACCGTAACGGCCGCGAGGGCGGAATCTCCGAAAGCAGCCGCTGCGTTGTTGAGCAGTGCGGATGAAAGGCTCCCCAGCCCCTGGCGGAAGATGGTCGGCAGCCCGTTGGAAAGGATGGAAACATAAACCGCGGGATCCCGGCTGACCGACAGCGCCCTGAGGCGGACGATGCTCCTTCCTCTCAGGAAAAACGCCAGCATGATGGTCAGGCTGATGATCTGACTGATCAACGTCGCAACAGCAGCTCCCGCAATCTCCATATGCAGAGCAAATATGAAAATCGGATCCAGCACAATATTGATCAGTCCCCCGATTCCGAATCCGATCATGGAATAAACCGCTTCCCCTTCCGCCCGCAAAATGCTTCCCAGCACAAAGGAAACGCAGAACGCAGGGGCTCCGATCAGGATGAAACGGCCATAGCGGACCGCATGCGGAAGAACCGTATCCGTTGCACCGAGCAGGCGCATCAGCGGTTCCAGAAACACCAGTCCCGGAACAAGGATCAGCATGCCCATCATAAACTCAAAGAAAACCCCGCTGCTTGCAATCGCTCCTGCCCTGTCATTTTCCTTGGACCCGAGCAGCCTGCTGATCTGTGCGCTGGTCCCCATGCTGATCCCGTATCCAACCGCCTGAATCAGTGCCATCAGGGAATATACAACCCCGACTGCAGCTGCGGAACTGGTGCTGATCCTGGATACAAAGAATGTATCCGCCGTGTTATAGATTGTCGTGATCAGATTGGTGACCAGGGTCGGGATAAACATGGCGGTCACAATTCTGGGAATTGGCGTTTCCACCATCCGCCTATGCTGTTCCTCGCTTGAAAACTGTTTTCTCACCTGAAATAAACCCCGCTCTGCGACTGGTTCCTGCCGCTCTGCAATCATAGCACACCTTTCCGGTCATGGTTTACAGAAGATATCCAACCGGTCCGCGCTTTTCCCTGCTCTGCAGATTCCCCGCAGCGCCGCCAACGTTCATGATACAGTCCCGGAAGAAGGACCTGTTTTCACCGGACGGTTCCGTTCCGAAACAGCATCGGAACGCGGATTCAAGCCCATGACAGCTTAGGAACGGAGGCTAGTCCCGGCAAGGATCCGCTGTAACCGCTTTATAGAAAATCCATACCATGGCCAGATAGCAGACTGTTTTGGGGATCATAAGCATTCCCAGTACCGGCATGGCTCCGGCGAATACCGCAACCGGAATGTAGAAAAGGAACGAAAGCGCGATCCAGAGCCAGAACCGGGCAAAACGCGCGCTGTCCTTCCGATATTGAAAATAGAGAAGCAGGACGAGAATGCCAAGCAGCAGGAAAGGAATGTTTCTCAGGATTCCCCAGAGCATCCCGCTTTCATTCCGGATCCACCCGTTCTGCGGGAACAGGCAGACAGCGGCACGCACAATCGCCAGAATCCAGACTCCCTTTTCCCGGGCCGCAGGTTCCTCCGCTGAAAAGTAGTCGCACCCGATCCGGTATACCAGTACGTAAAAGGCGGTCATGGTCAGAGAGGTAACCAGTTTCCCTATCCCGAGCGCGGCAGTATAATTCCCGCCTGAAAACGCGTCAAGCACCCTTGGAACCAGATGGAATGCGTCCCGAAACCAAGAATCAGAGCGGCAAGTCCCATCCGGCGCTCATTCCGGTTCCGGGCTCTTTTCCGAATCAGGAGGCCGGCAGTCAGGACAGCGATCAGATAAAAGACAATAAAAGCGGATTCCCCGTATTTCATATTTCCCCCATCAGTTCAGAAGCTGTTTCGAAACGGAAGCTTGGTCCAGCCAAAGATCCCCCGGCTGCTCTCGGTCAGGTTTCTTTCCGAACTGTCTCCTCGTTCCGGATCAGATCCTCGAGGATGCTGACCGCGTTTGCGATAACGCCCGGGCATACGGTTTCGAACAGCCCGTTTTCACGTGCCTTCTGCAGTCCCTCCTCAACGGACGGGTCGCAGCCGAGCAGTTCCCGGCACAGGCAGCTGCCGCAGGCATCCTGAAAACGTCCCGTCATTTCCCTGGTCAGCCTGTAGACCCTGTCCCGGCTTTTCTGGTCCCCGCTCTCATCCTGCCCGTAGAGGAGCCCGAGCACCATCAGCGAGCCGGTGCAGGCGCCGCACACCTCCCCCCGGCGCATGCCGGTCCCAAAGCAGGACCCGAGCCGGAGCGCCTCCTTTTCCTCCAGTCCGCAGAGCTCCGAAAAGGCCGCCAGGACAGACTGGGAGCAGAGGAAACGCTTTTCGGTAAAATACGATATTGCCGTTTCCCGGCGCGTCATGCTTGATCACCTCCGCCACAGTTGAATCAAATCCGTAAATAATGCGCAGAAAGCATTTTCCGTTCCTGTCTTCCTAATCATAGCACCGCATCCTGCGCCCAAGCGACCGGAATATGCCAGACGTGCAATTCCGGGGATCCGGATTCATGATCATCCATCGATGCCGCGGTAAAACGACAAGCTCCCTTCCTGAAAGGCTGGGAAATCCTCTGCCGTCAGGAGGGAGCGTTTTCCCGTACAAAAGCGATTTGGTGCCGGAGCAAAACGGAGAGAGCCGTTCCGCCGCAGAGCATTCAGTTTTTCTCTTTCATCCCTCCGGAAGCGGTTCAAAGGAAAGCCCGAGCGCTTTTGCATATCTCTCGGAGTAGCTTCCCGGAACTCCGATAATCGTTACTTTGCCCTTTTCTTCAAAGGCATCGATATGGATCTCGATCTCCGGAGATGGAATGGTAACGCTTTTCAGCCGGATACATTTTCGGAACGTGTTTTCTCCCAGGGATCTCACCCCCTCCGGCAGCCTGACCGTCTCCAGTTTCGTACAGGAATAAAAGCACCCGTACCCAAGTTTCTGGAGAGAATCCGGAAGGGCCGCACCGGTCAGCCCCGTATGGGCGAATGCCCAGCCTTCGATCTCATACAGGGAATCCGGGAACTCCAGTTCCGAAAGGGAGGAGCAGCCGTAGAAAGCCCGGTAGCAGATCGTCTTCAGCCCGGCGGGGAGCACGACCTTCCGGATCTCACTGTGGTCCTCAAAGCATTTATCATAGATTTTCGTTACGGGTATTCCTTCAATCCTTTCCGGAATCAGGACAGTAGTGGCTGACCCGATATATCTGTCCAGCGTTACAGCGTTCCCGGCAACCGTGTAAAGGTAATCATCCGCAGAATCGGAAACGGTTTCCACCGGTTCCGGTGACGGCGTCGGCGTCGGTTCCGGTGATGCCGTCGGAGCCGGCTCCGGGGTTGGTTCCGGCGATGCCGTCGGCGTCGGTTCCGGCGTCGGTTCGGGGGTCGGTGTCGGTTCCGGCGTCGGTGCCGGTGATGCCGTCAGAGCCGGCTCCGGGGTTGGTTCCGGAATCGCTGTCAGGTCCGGATCCGCCTCAGCTGCCGGCGGGGCAGCATCGGAGCCCGGTATTCCCGGTTCCGCGGCTTCCGTCTGCTCGGTCTGTCCGTCCCCTGACGGTTCCGCCGCATCCGGCTCGTTCCCGGAGCCGGATTCCGGACTGCGGCCCGGTTCTTCCGCTCCCGGCGCCTGACTGTCCTGTGAGGACAGTTCCGCAGCAGAGGCTGCGATTGCTGTTTCCGTATTCACGGGATCATTTTCATTCCGCCCTTTTCCCTGGTTCCTTCCGAATGCGCCGCTTGCCAACGCAATCCCGGCTGCTGCGAGGATCCCTGCAATAATACAGACCGGAGCAATCCATCTGCGCGGTTTCTTCCGGACCGGCTCCGCGGGCGGCGCTACCTTTTCCCCCGGAGTTTCATTGTGAAGGACGGCATGGACCAGTTCCACCAGTTCCGTGATGCTGCTGTCAAGCGGCGCATCCAGGGCATCCAGCCAGTGCACGGTTGCAAGATAATACTGCATCCCCCTGCTTGGCCGGG